>Ga0209287_10000073_pt1 | contig 60830 bp, 49 predicted proteins | sample PPLLak3cmMay2015_2_FD_187255 | JGI IMG/M metagenome (GOLD analysis project Ga0209287, IMG submission 187255) | Freshwater sediment microbial communities from Prairie Pothole Lake near Jamestown, North Dakota, USA - PPLs Lake P8 Core (1) Depth... | ecosystem: Environmental > Aquatic > Freshwater... | reverse complement strand
TAAAAAAGGACCCTCCACCGGTCCTCTTTAATCAGATAATTTTTCCTTCTTGTCAATCTATTCAGGTATTTTATGCCCCCTTTATTGTACTATTATCAGGGGGTCAACAACGCTCTCGTTCGTGCGTACACGCAGGAGACTGAAAGATTGAAGCAAATGGTTATTAAAGCGAGACTATGTGAAGCGAGACTATTTTTTATTATCTCGGCCATAAAACAACTATGCCTGGATGAAAACTTTGTTAATCTACTTAGAGCTGAATCCTTAGACACACTGCCTAAATTTATTGCTGATAAGATAAATGAATAAATTGGAATTTTAAAATGAACCACCCAGTTAAAATGGCTTTTGAACCGCAAGGTGTTATCTTAACAGCTGATAGGATCTTGCCATTAAAGCAGATTAAGCCCTCTGATAAAAAGTTAAAAAAATATCAACGAATTTTGAGCTCTATTAAAGAGGTGGGAGTCGTAGAACCCTTGATCGTTTATCCACAAAATGGGCAGAATGGGAAATATATATTATTGGACGGTCATTTCAGATTTGAAGCGATGAGAGATCTTCATCAAGATGAGGTTCTATGTCTTATATCTACTGATGACGAGGCCTTCACTTATAACCATAAAGTAAGTTGCCTCTCTATAATACAAGAACACTTTATGATCCTCAAAGCCATAAAAAATGGTGTATCTGAAAATAAAATCGCAAAAACACTCAATATAGATGTAGCTAAAATAAAGGAGAAAAAAAATCTATTAGATGGGATTTGTGCAGAGGCTATTGATCTTTTAAAGGAAAAACAAATTACACCAAATGCACTTAAGGTTTTAAAAAAGGTCTTACCAATGAGGCAAATCGAAATAGCAGAATTGATGGTTGCTGCTAATAACTATACTTTGCCCTATGCCCGAGCACTTTTTGCCGCAACTTTAACAAATCAACTGACAGAACAGGATAAGAATAAAAAGGTGGAGGGTCTTTCTAATGAAGAAATAGTTCGCATGGAAAATGAAATGGAAAGGCTTGAACGGGAATTTAAGGTAATAGAAGAGCCTTATGGTCCCAATGTTCTAAATCTGGTAGTTGCGCGCAGATACCTCACAAATCTGCTTGAAAATGTACGGGTAGTCCGCTTCCTTTCTCAAAACTATTCTGAGGTGTTAACAGAATTCCAAAAGATAATCGAAGCCACATCACTTTAAATTTCCAAGACGATCAATTAGGGAACCTATTCCATCATAAACAGCGAATGGTTACTGCATATTGATTTTGGCGAGCTATATCCTGAAATATTGATTTCACAAAAAAATGGTATTTGATAGACTTTTATTTTTGAGTAGCAATCTTTGAATCTTCATTCTGTCAAGAATGAAGATTCTGACTCCTTTGCTTTTAAACATGAGTCAAGAACAGACCATTCAAAGAATTAGGTGCTAGTGCATAAACATTTCCAAAAAATCAAAGCCTTTGAAATATTCTTCGGAAACCAAATCAATAGATCCGCGTACATTCCGACACCATGTTGGATGGTCCTCCAATCCTAATAGTCTTTCCCATTCTCTAGGGTAACGCTGTCTAAGTATGAGTAAAACAAATGAGATTGGATTCATAATTCGTTGAGTGCATATTCTTATTTCATTGGCAAAACCAATATGTATGTGTGATGCAGGATGTATCCCTTCACGGTAGTCAGTTGCTTTGTAATCATATCGAATTGGCGTAACAGTTTTTTTAAATTCCATACTACTCACATATTGTTCGTAATCTCCCCGAAGAAAATCTCCCCAAACAGCAATTTCTCGATCTAATTCTTCGTCAAACATCGATAATCCAAACTCTTGTGCAACGAACTCAATATAGCTTATTAGGTTTATAGGACATTCGTAATAACAGAAGTTCAAATAACCATTATTCTCATTTCTGCCGCCTTTAGTAAATAGCAGTAATGATTGGTCGGAAAGACGAAAATCATAAAAAAATTCTTTCAGACATTCTTCATAAATCTGGCGATAATTTAATCCTTTGAAATCAGCTGCAGATATTTCTTTATTAGGCGAGATATTGCGTTCCTCAAGAAGGTTTAACTTCTTAAGTATTTTTTGTACCGTTGAAAGTTGAGCTTGAAATAGGCCGTCACCGATCAAAGCTATCACCTTTGATATATTTACGCCGTTTATGGGTCGATTTTCTTTTTCTATCTCTAAGAAATTCTTCTATCTCTTCATCAGAAAATTCTTCTTGCAATTGTTCGATTAAACGACGTGCCCTGAGTTTTTTGTCTGCAACTTTTGCAAGATCACGCTTCATAATCTTCATTTCTTCAATATTAGGATACTTGAAGACTAAAGCAGGAAAATTATTTTTAGCCTCCTTTAGCTCTGAGATACATCTTTTAGCACCATCTCCTATCCCGCTTATTCTTACCCATCCTTTTGCCCTTGTCATTGCAGTGAAAAGCATATTCCTTTTCCGTACATCAGGATGAGTCATTACCGCATCTACACCTATCACGTATACCATAAAGGCTTCATTGCCCTTGGCTTTATGCACAGTCGATAAGGTAACTCTACCTTCCTTACTAAAGTCTCGTATCCCGAAAGAATCTGTGTGAAGGTTGTTACATTTTATATGAAGCTGGCTCAATTCTGTTTCTATCCCAATTAGATATGGTTTTGCATTTCTATCATCGATAGTAATTATAAGCACATCTTCTGGTTGAAGCCCATCAGCAAGATCACCTACTACACTCTTTGCAACAGCCGCTATTTCATGTTCCATATCCTCAAAACTATCGGCTTTTACTATTTCGTTAAAACCACTTTGCTTAGAAATAACTGCCAAAGAATTTTCTTCAGGTCTTTCGATTACAACCGTAACATTTTCGATAAGATCGCCTTCCTTAACTACATAACCTATATCTTCCCAATGCTCCCGGCTCTCAAGCATCTGAACAATTTTTTTACCATAGATTCCAAAACCAAAAGCATGTGCCGTAACTAATACTTCTCTTGGATTTCTATAACACTTGTGTAAAACAATATCCTCATCAAAATTTGCTTTTGACTGACCTGCTGAATCCATACCAAAAACGTCGGCAGTACTGGGTGTCTTCGCTTGAAAAATTGTTTGCAGATCATCATATGCGAGAACGAATTTCCCATCTTTTGCCAATTCATGGCAAAGGCGGATGAAGGAGACTGGGAAATCCTGACCTTCGTCTACAAACACATAATCATATATCGGAGAAATTTTAGTAGCATTAATTAGTTTATTACATGCATAGTCAAACTTATCACCAAGAGTCTCCATAGCAGCTTCCTGGAAAGATAAGGGACGCACTCCAAACTGCTCGCAAGCAACTGAATATAATCCCGGTGTGCTAGAACTTCCCCAACCATGAAGGATATGTACACGATTTTCCCAATCAGGATCTTGATCGTCGAACTGTCTGTAGAACCTTGTAATAAGACGTTTAACGTATTGATAAAGACTTTTCGTATAAAATGTATAGGCTATTTTCGCTTCAGGATATTGTAGATGCATCTGAGCAGCTTTCATTGCAAGAACTATCGTCTTCCCTGAACCAGCAAGCCCTCGAATACGTTGAGGACCTTTGATTTGCCCCATGATGCCATGCTTTTGTTGTCTGTCGAAAAGCGTAATTGCAGCCTCAACAAGCTCAGCTTGTTTTCCTTTTGAGGATTCATCCTGAGAAGGAAGATCACGTTTCTTTGGACGTATGAGCCCTTTTGCACCCTCAACAGTAGAGATTAATTCATTGAAAATATCAATGGACAAAACATTCATATTTTCACATATTGCATTAAGAAACAATCCAAGTGAATCATCGGAGGTAACTATAGGCAGATCCATTAGATCTAATTCATTTACCAAATTAGGAGCATACAGCAAAGGTTTGATATCAAATCCTAACATAGTCGGTGTTTTTCGTAATATCCTATTTTTTATAAGGCGTGACTGAACGTGAGATGGTACTTGTTCGATTATATCAGAACATCTTTGTAACTCTTTGCTAGACAGTTCTTTTTCAGATGTAAGAGCCAGCACAATAACGCCATGTCGTGGCGAAACTAATAAAGCATCCGCTACTATGGCTACTCCATCTTCATCTCTATATAAAGGGAATGAGTAGTAGATGATAGCATCTGAAAGACTTAATCCTTCTTTGTTTTCGTTCAAATATGACATTAAATTTAATGATGCAGGGTTGTTCCTGAACTGGTTAGGAGACGGTAAAAATTTCATAAATCACCTCATTTATACTTGCATTTTAATAAAGGCAACGGATCTTGAACATTGATAAAAATAACATATCAAGAATGAAAGTCTTATTACGTTGCCATTCAGGTAATTAGGCTGAAGACTGGAGAATTTGTTAAGTAAAATCCAAATTAATATAGAGGCAAGATATATCCCTTGTTCTTATTCTTTAAAATCATCAATAATCAATAAGCATATGAGGGTTGTAAAGTCTCAGGTTTATTATCCCATGTCCTTCCGAAGAGAACTCTGCCATTCTCTTTTTTTGCCCTTTTTATGCCGTCAACACCCCAACCGCCCCACTGCTTGAAGAAAAATGGCACATCACTATCCTTACATTGCTTTTTGATATGTTTTACCCATTCCAATTTCATGGGCCTTGCCTTTGGTCCTGATTCCCCGCCAACAATGACCCATTGGATATCTTCTAAATCAACGTCACCCAGGTCTTCCAGTAATGGCTCTATGGATAGAAAATGGACATTAGCATTTATTTTTTTTAACCAGTCAATACGCGGCAGTCCATGGTTTTTGTTTTCAACTGTTGCTCCCAGCCATGCGTTTGGCGGGATATCGTATTTGTTAAGAAGCTTTGCCATGCGTTCAGCGCGTTTTGTCAATATTTGAAATGTATGCTGTGGGGAATTTTTTATTACATCGAAGATTTGCATTATATAAGTTTTAGGAATGGCCTCATGGAACAGATCACTCATGGAATTTACAAAATAGACCGTCGGTTTCTCCCTTTGCAAAGGCTCCTCCAGTCTATGGGATTGAAGTGTAAGTTTAAAACCATCTTCATACCCCCTTACACCGATAGCCTGAAGACGTCGTGCCATAACCTCGGCATAGCAATTCTCGCAACCGGGAGAGATCTTTGTGCATCCAGTTGTCGGATTCCATGTCTGTTCGGTCCATTCAATCTTTGTGTTCTTGGCCACCTTATCCCTCTTCTTTAAATGCTATCAAATTAATTTTATCTTCATTAAATGTACCAACGCGTCGTTTTTGATCACTGCTAGATACTGCAATCAGGTCTTTTTTCTCCAGTTCTTTTAACATACTTTTTGGGTTTGTGAAAGGCGTTTCATTTAAGGCAAAATCTCGTAATTCACTATACTGGACTGTCTTCCCCTGAAAGTGTGAAAAAAGCATGTGGCTGTAATTTTCAGGTTCATCAAAACGAAAAAGAGTATATTGGTCAACATGGGCGTCTGTAAATTGATAATTTCCAGTTTGATCCACCTTTTTCATTGCCTCTTTCATCTTTTCCAAACCGAGGTAGTGCTGACTTGCAAATACGAGGTAGTAATTCAAAGACTTAGTGCGCGTGCGCATTTCAAAAGCAAAGACATAATGGACTTTAGGCAACTGACGCAAACTCTTTTTGTATAGCTGAAGAACGTTTTGACAAAGCACAGAAAAGTCAGCTGTGTCAGCAATTCCCTTTTCCCATTCGTGAGAGCCAAATACCTCATCCAAAAGCACCGAAGAATTGGCACCATTTTCTGCACGATAAATTCTTGCAATTCCATCTGCATCAAAATTTATAAGTACTTCTGAGCGAGGGCTTTTTAAAATATCAGCGACAATAGTATATGGTGCTCCAGTTGCCCCAAATGGATCAATAAATACAAAGAGAGGGAAGACTCCACTAAAAGCTTTGGGAATTTCCTCTCTTACTTGCGCTATCCCATCCCTAAAGGATTTGGGGATCAAATATATTTTAACATGTTCAGATGGCGCAATTTGACCCACAACCTTTTCGAGATGTTCGAATCGATCTTTATCAGATTCAATGAAAGCACAATGAATAGAACCTGCCTTCCATGAATCTCCGGTCGAATCAATTGCGGTTTTTGCAGCGTTGAGCGCTGCTATCGGTGAACCTTTTGAAAAATTAGTATATTCTCCTGGCCCGGCAAAACCGTCAATATATAGAATATCCGAGCCAGACATCGAGCGACCCATGATCTGAAACCAGGCATGAAGGTATGCTTCAAGTATTGTTATTTTTCCAATAGTATGTGGTTTAGCCTCCCATATCATATCGAACTGTTTTGAGGGCATTTATTAACCTCCGTGTGAATAAAGAGTGTGAAAAGGGTCTTTATTTGACCCACCTTTTATTACTCATCCAAATACAAACCGGATAACGGATAACAGACGACGGATGACGGATAACACATAGTAACTGAATAATGAATCTATAAACATGAAACAGAAAATCGGCATTTTTAAATGAGGCTAACTGGAGAATCTTTTCGTCCCCAGATTAATAACATTCGGCTAGAAATAAGACATGAATAAAGACATAATCGGACTATTTTATAAATCTGTCAAGACCTAATAGGGGGTCATCCCCCTTTGCCACTTCGACAGGCCCAGGGCTGCATTGGACAGGAGGAGAAAAAATAAAAGAAAGGTACCAGGGGCAGGGCGCAAGCCAACCTCCCCCCAAAGGGAAACATTGAGGGTGTCAGCAACCAGTAAAGAAAACGCTAAAGATAGGGATCTCCAAGTTGTGATACCTGCAACATATCAAAACTCATTAATTTTTAAAACATATTTAACACCAATTGCAGTTATCTGCTATCTTCCATAAACATTAGCCGATGGCTCATAATAGATATTCTAAACTTATTCAAATCTGATTTCCCAAAAGTGACGACAAATCGACAAGAGGTCTGCCGTGTATTAGTAATGGTTAAAGCCTGATTCACCCTAAACGAACTGTTTGGCCATTTTTTTGAGCCTCAGCAGCCCGCTTTTTTGCGATCCGGACCAATGCGACGACTCGCGCCGCTCTCTCGATGGAAGACATTGAATTTATGGCCTCGCCCACTGTCTCCTTTTGCCCGTGATCTTCCTTATCCACCATATTGTAAGCCTGGCGCTCCAATACGATCCTCTTATGCTGAACGTTTGCCAGGTCCCTAAGCGCCGCCGCCCTCTCGGACACCGTTAGCATAACCTCCTTTGATACAATATCCCCTTGATACTGTGCCATATAAAGTTTTTTAGGCTTATCTCCCAACTCGGCCAGCAACTTTAGCTCTAACCTCCTGAGCGCCTTAATATCCTCTCTGTGGAGCTCAACAACCTGGACGATCTCATCGGAGGCCCTATCAATTATTTCATCGTCCCTTTTTTCGTTGATCCCGGTTTCCACTTCCTCTCGCGCGTTGCCGGTGGCAACCGACTTGGCAACCAGCTTTGTGGCAACAGCAGCTCGGACTTTATTAATTAGATTTCTAGTCCACCCTTTTCCCTTTGCTCGCTTATTAATACCAGTATGCGAGACGCCGTTCCGCTTGCCAATTTCCCGCACAGACAGCGCTCCCGCACGATATTCAGCCTCGATCTTTTCCCAATCAGGTGATTCGATATTTTGCTTTTCCATAATTCCATCCCTAATGAATTGATTGAGTACCCTCTATTACGATATGCCCATCGAATACTTCAATAACAGTCAACGCTTGTATCAAGGAAATTTTATTCTTTTTCAATAAAGTCAACATTTCAGGGGTCACTGCTTCCCTTGGGCCGTAATATTCCAAACGTCTGTCATTCGAGGTCTTTAAAATGATCCCCTTTTGCGAACATTTTTTCAGGATATCCTCTACATTCATATAAATCCCCTTAGATATTCAGATTCATTATTTATCTCGTTGTTACTATTAGATATATATTCAGAATGCATTTTGTTTCCCATTTGCTCCCTGTGCATTCTGTGCTCCCTGTGCTCCCTGAACAATTCTTCCTGGTTAGGCAAATTCTGTGCTCCCTGTGCTCCCTGGTTGATTATATTGGATTTTTCACTCTCTGCTTTTTCTGTTACCCCACAGAGAGCATGTTTTTCAATATATAGGCATGAACGCCAAATCCAAGGTGCATCATATTTCGGATGGACAACTTCAATAGACAGATTCCCCTTCGCTCTTTTAAGGGAATCTGCGGACAATCCCTCCATAGCACCCAGCCTATATATTTCTTTAACTTGATATTCCGCTCTTTCCCTGAATAGCGATATAAGAAATTTTTCAGCCTGTCCTTTTTTTGTCTGGTCAATAGGTTCAAGCTCTGGTGTGATAATAACCTCAAAATGATCATCGTCTTCTTCTACCAATATTGATTTATAGGTCACGGGATGGTGTCCCAAGGCATTACTTTTGTCCGGTATTATCCTGCATATAGATTCGGAGCATTTCTCAATGGAATAAACGGCCCTAACAGAACTTGTAATAGCTGTTGTCCCTGCAACTTGGTTGAGCCTCTTTTGATCCGTCCCCTTTTTATGGTGTGCGATGAATATACAGGATGCTCCATGTTTGTCACAGACGATGCTATTGATAGCGGAAATTACTCCGGCTATTTTGGGATCATTTTCACCCATCATCTGCATGCCCCTGATACTGTCTATTACGACTGCCACAACCTGGCAGCCTGTCTGGTTTTTTAGCGACTGTATGGAATTATCTAAAAAGTCACGCTCTTTGTAGTTATCCAATTGGAGCTTATAAACCCCATTGTTATCAGTCAACATGACAACTTGATCTGGCATCTTTAATTTGCTCCATTTGTCAGCATGGTCAGAAACAAAACCCTCACAGGCTACCCATAAAATATAAGAATCCTTAATTGACAGAACAATCTCCTTGCTGATCTGTGCTACAGTTGTGCTTTTACCATCACCTTCTCTTCCTGCATAAAGAACAGGCTGACCTTTCGGGATTTGATCCCGCCACAGGAAAGAGATCTTTTCACCGAATTTACTTTTCATTTTTTGAGAGGTTAAAAAATAAGGAGTTCTGATTCCGCTTTTTGGTTCCAGACTATTATGTGTGCCATAACCTTGAAGAGATAAGGCCCTTGACGCCTTTTTGAAGTCTCCGTCATGTTCAAGGACGGCATAGACTCCAAAGGGGCTGTATCCCTTGCCTGTCTCAAAGCGCTCAGCATTGCTGCTGAAAACATAGAAGACCTTCCCGCCTGTTAACGTGGCAGAATAACCGGTCTCCTTCCCTGGCCGTACCCATCTCTCACGCCCGTCATGTCCAGTCCCACATTGCCGCCAGCCGTGCTTGAGTAACAAGGACCTTAAATCGGCTCGTGCATCATAATCCTGTCCCGGTAATAGGCTACCCGTCGATATAGCAGCATGCTGCTTGTTTTGTACAGCCCGCGGCTGGATAAACTGACTAAGCTCCCTGGCCGATTCAATTAGGATCTCCCGTTCCTCCGGCGTGAGTTCCGGCATATTCATAAAATTGCCCTGAACCAACTCATAACCTTGAGATGGAGATACAAGGCAATATCCGCCTGTGCCTCTCGTCTCTATAAGGGTCGCATTGTCCTCCGACATAGCAAGTTTCGTATTACCTGGGATTTTTACGCCCGGACACCTATAAGCGACATGCGCCCCGTGTGGTGACCGCTCAAGGACGAGCTTATCAAACAATCCCGGCACCTTCTCCTGGATCAGTAAAGACCATTTACCCAGGACTGCGGCGTTTTGATCAAAGTCCAGTATTTCGGCGTTGTCTGAGACCTGGCCACATATAATCGCAAGATGAGTAGCATCCCGGAAAAGTTTTAAAATATTATCCTCAGACATTGCTGTTTTTTGGTATTGTGTCCATGATTTCAGGGCTGGGGTCTTGTCTCCCTTGCACGGAATGACAGATAACCCCGCTTGTGAATATTGAATTGCCGAATTAATCATAATAACCGAATACCTCCGCAATCCGCTTGGCTAAAGCCTTCAAATCATCCGCGGTCTTTCGAGCTTCCAATGATTTTATTTGAATCTCTGCAATGGTCCTCTCGGCATATTCTGGTAACTCTGATCTTTTGTGTTTACCGGTGGTTTGATGACAAAAAGAATTACGATTTTCCATTGTTAACCTCCATCAAATCCTATGAACCCTGGATCTAATCCATCTAATGTAATTCGCGCGGAAATATGCAGCTTTTCTTCCTACATAAAACATTCCATCAGGACCGAGCCCCTGGCTGTCCAGATTCGCCAAAGTCCGCGGATTTATACCCCCTTCGGTTAGTTGCGCTACACTGGACCGAAAAATGATTAGGGGATATTCCTCTTCCATCTTCTGAAACATCTTTTCCAAGAATTCTTCTGTATTCGCTTTGTTTTTGTTTTTTTGTTTTTGAGATTCGGGTTGCATTCAAATTCCTCCTATGACGTATTATGTTTTAGAATCCTTCAGAATGAAGGTCTCATAAGAAATCTAGGAATTTGAGGGTGAACTTTTTAGGGATATAATTATTTTGATGATAAGATGTTTTTGATTTGTGGATTATTCTTTATATTGGCTAGATGTTTTTTTATATTTCTCTCTGAGGTCCCCAACTCCTTGGCTATGGTACTGATTAATTTTTTCTCAATTATCCTTTTAATAAAAACAGGACGTTGTGCCTTTTTTAAACCAAATACTTCTAATTTCCTATTGATTTCATCGTTATCCAAATCAATTTCTGAACAACTCTCCTCCGCGGTGGGATGATCTTTTATAGGCATTTCGCCACAGCATTTATTATAACTGGGTTCTCCAAATCCTTCCTGCCTATCATAAAAATCGGAATCAGGTTCATTAACGTCATCAAGATCGTAATCATAGTTTGAAACCTTATCGGGGTCTAATGTACTTTTGTTTTTATTTTCTCTATTGATCAGAAGTCTACTTAACTCGCGGAGCCGATAGGAAAGTACACCCTCTTTCCCATCTTTTATCCCAAATAAATAATTTATTAGATTCGGTTCTTTTTTGTTAAGAGATTTGATCTTGTTTTTAATTCCCGATGCAAGGTTTCCATACTCCTCTTTCAAATATTGCTCCAGTTCATGTTTCGTCTTAATATCTTTTCTGAACTCACCACCTTCCCATCTTTTGACAAAATCTTCAGTTTCCTCCAATCGTGATCGCAATTCTTCAAGTTCCTTTTTTTTATAATCTGGGTTATATCCATACCCTACATTTAAAGCACACTCTTCAGCCCAAGGTATATGATTCCATCCACTCTTTTTATCTTGCTGTTTCAATAATGCCTTAGCATGGGCATGAAGTCGTTTTGAGTTGACGGAGCGATGCTTATCTATAAGGAATTCTTCATCACAGCGGTTTCTTTCCCCAGTGGTGCCTGAAGATTCTAAAAATTTCTTAACCTGCTCGCGTCTGTCCATACGACTCGTATCATCACCGAGTATAATTGAAATTACCATATCCTGTGCATAAGAGTTCCACTCCCTGAACAAAGATGTTTTTGTAATACTCGTTTTATGGCTTTTTGCTTCGAGTATAGCGTCGTAATAACGTTTTGGGGAGTGCTTTTTAAAAAAATCAAAGACAACATTATCTATGCGTTGCTGAAATAATTTAACAAGGAATGTCTCGGGACGATGGTCTTCAAGAATTGGAGGATTACTGTTGGGATCAGGACCGACAAGATGGCTTCTATTCTCCCTCGCTTCTCGGACTACCTCATCCAAGAGATCATAAAACTCAAATAACTCTTTTGGGGTCAATTCTCCCTTGTGCCATCTGGGGGCAAGCTCGTCTATGCGCTGTTTAATGTGTGGAATATAGATCATATCCGTCCTTTTGCGATCTCTATATGTATGAAGGGAATTCCAGGCAGAGCCCCCGGCTTTTGGCCCTTCGTAGTATCCTCTTATTGCGCAATTTATTAAAGCTATCGGCTTATGTTTATGAGGTTTTAATAGTGGTAGTTCTAATGCGTCTGTCGAAAAACCCGATTAGCTCCCGCTCACAAGTGAGGACCACGAAGTAGTATATATCCTTGTTTCATTGGGTGTTAGCAGTTTGGGGTCCTAATCAATAAAATCTACTGAGACGACCCTTAACTGTTTAACGGGGTCATAATCTACGCATACTCCAGGACTACCACAATTGGAGCATAACTCCCATGTGTGCAGGAAGTTTCTCTTTGAGCCACATGTATTACATATTCCCCCGCCTCTTCTCGCCACATATGAGAGAGCAACATCCTCAAGGTGAGTGCCCTTAGCCAATTCCTTGAAGTCCTGCTCGATACTACCTAATTGTTCTTCAACGAAAGGTCCATACTTGACCACAATCGACTTTGTACGTCGCCCTGCTGTAGCACGATTACATAGGTAAAGAAGAAATTTTCCAGTCATGTTTCGACCCTCGACGTCGAGACTCTGTGTTGCCATTCGTAGAATCCAGTAAAACATTTATGCGGTAACAACACTTTAAGGTGTGGACCTAATATATGATAAAGAGACCGACACGTTGCTCATTCGATCGTTACCAATCCCTTCTCTGCAAGCCCTTTAAGGTCGCGTTGCAGGCTGCGGCGGTTCACCTCCGGATAAAGCGCCTCAAAACCCAGAATAGTCAGCCTTCAATATCTGCCTATCAAGAATGGAGCTGACCCCGCCGCGGTTTCTAAACCTCAATTCCTGCAATAGCTAACAAATTGGCTGAATAAGACATCTCTTCGTTAATTATTCCGGAATAAATAAGATCCCTGTGCAGGAGTTCATGTAATCGCGGCTTCATTTTTATGGTAAGCTCCGCCCATCCATCCGCTGTTTTTGAAGTCGGTGGCTCCATTGCCAGAATTTTGTCTCCCAATCTTTCAAGCCATGGGGCGCGGTCGCCTGCCTCGTTCATGGCTATTCTGACGATATGATGATTTGACCGGCCATCCTTTCCCTGGGTATTAACCTTCCAGATACCCAACAGGCCTGCGCTTGTCAAACCCTTGATCCTTCCTGCCAGGGCGCGATGTTCAAAATCAATGCCGGAATATGTATTCAGCATCTCTGTTATGGCAGGGTGCTCCAGGCCAAGAAGTTGCAAGGTCTCATCCTGAATAGCCTGGTCCCGGTCGGTAGTAAAATAAACAGTTGGCAGGCCATCGCATTGGAGGCTCCATTTTGTCTTTTCTTCGTTTCGAAAGATCGAACCGGAGAAGCTTGCAGCCCTTGAGACGAAGTTTACCAGTCTTTGCATCCCCTGACCAAGGTCATCAAATTTCTGATAATCGCCAAGATTAAAACCCTCCAGGTCCTGAAACAATTCAAAGACAACATATCGGGCCAGGTTTGCGTTGGTCATGGCCACCTCAAGTTCCTGTCTGGTTCTTTGAAGAGTCGGATCGTTTAATGCCTCCTGATAGAGCCTGTCATAACTCAGATGACTGCTTAACTGCCCCAAAACCTGGGTCCTCAGGTCTTCAGCAATATGACCCTGTTCATCCGTTTTGCCGAGGGTCCGGGCAATATCATTGAGTTTTTCTTCAAGGATAAGGAATATCTGTCCTTCGATTGTATCGGCTGCCACTAGGTTATAAACCTGCGCGGTAGATTCCTGGCCATAGCGATGTATCCTGCCGATGCGCTGCTCCAGATCCATGGGATTCCATGGCAGGTCATAATTAAAAAGGATTCGCGCAAATTGAAGATTTATCCCTTCACGGCCTGCTGCCGTGCAGACCAGGACCCTGGGGCCGTCTTTTCGTTTGAACCTTTTTTGCGCCGAAGTCTTTGCCGCATGGTCGCCTCCCTTGAGAACATCCACCCCTTTGCCGGGAAAGGCGCTGTCAAGTTGCCTTTTGATGGCATCTACAGTCCCGAGATATGTCGCAAAAATTACTATCTTTTCATCCGGGTTTTTCTGCCATATCTGCTTGAGGGCCTGTGCAAGCATCTCGGTTTTGGATTCTATTCCATCAGGAAACTGCTTTAACAGGTCAATGATCGTCTGTCGTTCTTCCGGCAGGGAGACTGATACAAGCATGGCCGCCGATTCCTCATTAATGCCTGCATTATATTCCGAATCAGACCAGCTCTCAGCATTCGTGACAAAAGACATTGCCTCGCTTCTTTTTTTCAATAACTGAAACCGGGCCTCGGCCAGGATCTGTTCTGCCTGGGCCATTCCGACAGGGTCATGGGGAATGGAATGGAGTTCATGGATGATCTGCCTTGCCTCTTCCAGGATTTTGTTCCGCCCGTCCACATCAAGCAATTCGTCCCGTTCCATTGCCTCCTGGATGGTCAGCATGAGCAATCTGCGTTGAAGGGTGGTCCTGATTGCCGCAAAGCTGCTTGCCGCGATCTTCTGAAAAACCGTCATCACAAACCCGAGCGCCCTGCCTTTATTGCCCCTTTGGGCGGCCAGGTTATACCCGTCCTGCAGATATGCCAGGAGTGCATTATAGAATTCCTTTTCTCTTTCCGAGAGATTGAACCCCTGGGTGTTGACTAATCTTCTGAGAAAGAGGGGGCTGCCGTCCTGGGCGCAGGCGTCGGCCTTTGTCCTGCGGATCACAACCGCATTCAGCCTGTGCCGATTGTCCAGCATATCGCCTGAGTCCTCAAAAAGGGCAGGGTTTAACATGTTGATCAATGCCCAGAATCGAAAGTGGTCGCCCTGATGAGGCGTAGCGGATAACAGAAGCAGATCCCGGCAATGATCCCGGATCTGTTCGGCAAGTTTAAAATTCTCGGTCTTTTTGATCTTATTTCCATTGCGATAAACCGTGAGATGATGCGCCTCATCAAATATCACGAGATCCCATGGAGGCGCTTCAAGTAGTTTCTTAACGCGGGGTCTCCGTTTCAAGCTATCAATGGATGCGATCAGGCGGTTATGTTTGGCAAAGGCGTTGGTCTTCCTGTCGGTCACGTCTCCTTCGCTGCCGAAGACCTCGAAATCCAGATTGAAGACATCATTCAATTCCCTGCGCCAGTTCTCGACCAGCCCGGCAGGGACAATCATGATCGCACGATGTAACTCGCCTCGGGATGCCAGTTCACGAAGTATAAGGGCAGCCTCAATGGTCTTGCCCAGGCCGACCTCATCGGCGATAAGAAACCTCTTTGGTCTGGCATTAGCCACGCGATGCACAAGCACTACCTGGTGGGGAAGGAGTTCCACCTTGGCGGAGGTCAGGGTGGCCGCGCTTTCCATCAGGGGGATCTCTTCTGCCTCAACGGCAAGCCACAGCCTTTCCAGCCTCTTAGCATCAGAAGGAACCATGGCGCTGACAATCCGGTCAAAACGATCCGCAGCCTGGAAGAGGGATTCGATCGGGACCTGTCTTTCCCCACGATCACGGAAAAAGACCGTAACATAACCGGTCGATTCAATGGAGACAACAACGCCGTCGCCCAGTTCGGGATGACTGACCTTGATGCCGGGTTTGATATCAGGAGATACGCGCGACATAATAACCGACAATGACCTCTTCTCCTGTTTGATCGCCATTGCTAAGGATGCGTTTCATGTTCAGCGAACCGGTGCCATCCCAGATGCCCTCTGAAAGCCGGACCACCTTCCTGTCACAACGACGAAACAGTACCGCCTCGTCCAGGGCGGTTTCCTCAAAGGCTTTTGAATGGGATGAAAACCCGAATACTACTCCACAATCAGTCCAATGATTCTGTATATTAATCAGGAGAGGGCGAATCCTTTTAATAAGAAAGTCTTCCGCCTCAGCAGGCTCCATGGTCTCAATAATAGTCTCAAGGCCTGAGACAAGGATAGTGTGACCCGGGACAGGGGGATTAGCCGGGAGCCCCTTTGCCCAGCTCAATGCCTCCCTGAGAGAAATAACCGCCCCATCAGAAATAAACGTGCCAAGGCATTTCTTGCCGAAGACAACGGAAGATCCTCTTCGATGCCACGCTGTTGTGCAAATGGTTTCCATTATTCGTTCATCTCCAATTCTTCGAATAGGGTTAACTGTCTCTTTGCTGTCTTATCTGTCTGTACATGCTGTCTCCAATGTTCGACCAGTTGGACAGCTGTGCGGGCTGCAATTCGATTATCCTGGTCCATATCAGCCTCTGCGTACCATTTCAGGATTTCATCCGCGGATTTTTTAAGACGAAAGGTGGATTTGTTTAATTCATCATCAACCTTTAAACCAGATCCTGGCAAGGCAACTCCGATTAGGAAATGGGCCTGATCCAGGTCTGTCTTGATCACCTTTCTATTGCGGCCAGGAGTTGTGAAGAAGGCGAATCGCTCCTGGACCGGCACTACATGGACACTCCTTCCAAGCACGCGAATCCATCCCCGCGCCTCCAGATCGCCCTGGGATATGCCTGTTCCCCTGAGGGTCTTATGCAGCTCGTCGCGTTCCATTTCAATACGATCCCGAAAAAGACGCAGATAGAGACGGCTTGCCGGTTCAGCGCTGTCGGGCGGGCGCAATAGCCCTTTATGGCTGCTGTCTTCAAGTAGATCATCGAGAAGCTGATTGATGCCCAGAAGCGCCTCTCTAACATCCAGCAACTGACCGTCGCCAGTAAAAACCTGACCATAGTGTCGTGAGTAAAACTCCAATGATTTGCCTCGGAGGATCACACGCAAATCAGATTCAGGCAGTTCCTTGCCGTGTGTATGTTCCAACAGCGTTTTTAACCGCATGGCCTCTTCCTTTACCCAACGGCGCATCCTCGCCCAACTCACCGGTTCCGGGGAAGAAAGACGCTTTTGGCATACATGAATGATATCATACTCAATTGTTTTTGAACCAAATTGAGCCCCCTCGCCTTTACTTTCATCGCTTCGAATAGGGTAGGTAGCTATCAAAACATAGCCAGCATCAAAAAGAGCTTTTAAAACGTCATTCCAAGCGCTCTCCACGCTATGATGGAAGGTAAAAGCCATGATGCCGCCATCCTTGAGACGATAGTTCGCCTCAGCCCAACATGCCGATAGGGTTTGTCTATAGAAGTCACTGGAGGGTTGTGGCCGATAGAAGGGATTCGGATCTTTTTCCTCAAGAGCATCATCGCTAGCGAGTTGCCGGACGTGGGTAACATATTTTGACTCGATATAAGATTCTTTCTCGTAATCCTCTCGGTCGTCCGGGTGCTCTGCTTTATTATCAACTGCCTCAAGGCTTCTATGAGCTTTTTCAGATGAAAAGTATATCGCTTCAGGTAAGCCTGCATACCATTTGTGCAGGGGTATTCTAATCCACACGTAGAAAAAATCGGCTAGATCAGCATAGAACAAGTTATCACCAAAGGGTGGATCAGTGATTACCAGATCGAACTGTGTTTCGTCGAGAATTGACAGGTCAGTGGAGGAACCGCAATAGAGCTCGTTTCCGGGAATGAGGGGATCTTCAGGAAATCCTTTTTCTGATTTAGTATTGCCTCCATCAGAAAGAATTAATTCCCATGGGTTTTTTGCCCACTGAATACCTTCTACACATTTCGAGGACGAGGATTGCCAATTACCTCTTCCCAAATTGTTAAACACGCAATTATCTATTACTTGTGCCTTTGGATGATAGTTAGCATTGGAAAACATTGGTTCGGGAGTATCGCGCTGAGGATTCCAAAATATAAACATATTCTGATTCCGCAAATATTGTTGAAATGCCCCCAAAGCCTGTTCTCGTATATCTAGTGGCCAAGCCTCTTCCGATGCTTCGGTGATAGCCTTGAGAAGCTGGGTATGCACCAGAAGTTGACGTGGGTTGAACATCTTCCACCAAAAATTATAGTTCCATCGATCCATGTTTTGAATCCGGCTATCATTATCATGGACATCACTTGGATATGGATTAGTCGATGTTCGTGGCCAGTACTCCGATAAATCTATCCTTGCACGGCTGGCCCATTCCTCTTCCGATTGAACAATCCTTCTAATGTCATCTTTATCTAGAGCTTTGAAAAAGCGGCCACTATAAGTATAACCTTCAGCTTCACACTGCGGGCAGTGGCATTGTAGGGCATAGGCCATCACCGGTTCAGTATGTCCGGTGGGGCGCACAGATTCCATGGTATTGCTCTCGCGACCGCAGGAAGCACAGGTAAAATGCGCTTGGCGCGGAACGGTTCCATGACTAGTTGTGATTAACGTTCCATCAGGCAAAACAACCATATCCGGCAGTGATTTACCACGCACCTCGACCAAGCGTAGATGATCCATCCGCTTTTTAAACCATACAGCAGTTTCATCAGGGGATGCTCCGGCCCATCCGCCAAGCTCTCTTTCGCCATCAAAACCGTTAGCGCCTTTAAGCCAATCCGGATGGATTAGCAGGTACATCTGGACATTCTTTTTCTTTAACCCAAATTCCTTTTTTTTGCGTTGTGTGGCGCTCAGATTGGGCAGGGCATGATATTCAAAGATGTCTGAAAGTCGTCTCCCTGCAAAAGCCCTGCATTTAGGGCAGTGAAGGCCAGGCTCCTCCATTGCCAATGATTGAAGCGTCCTGGCTTTTTCCCATGTGTCATTTGTAGTGCCTTTATCATAGTCGTTCAGCAACATGGTAAATGGTTGCGAGAGTTCTGTAAAGGGCGTTTCATCTTCCAGCACCACGCGTTCTGCCCCAGGGGCCATGCGGGTTTCTCCCAATTCGGCATGGAACGTGGTCCCGCAATTCGGGCAGGTCAGTTCGGCATAATTGGTGGATAGCCTTTTCTCCGCGATAACGGGCGTCCGGAAGATCGGTGTGCGGTGACCGCAGCCCCTGGCCTGGCAAGGACCGTGTTTGGCCCAGAAGGTATATATTATTTCCGGCCCTTCCCATCGGTAACGATAGCGTTCTTCAGGTGGAAGGTCTATCGGATCAATGGGTGTGGTCTCGCCGCTTTGAATATCTATCCAGCGGCCCTTATGCCCGCGTGGACATGTGGTGGTATAAAAGGGCTGGATCTGCGGTTTGACCTGTTGCTCTATATGGTCGAAGAGCGCCTTAACCTGCGCCGGATCACTACATGCCATTTCGTTCTTTGTAACAAACCAGGCAACAGGATTAAGGTCCACACCGGTCATCTGCATCCCAAGCCGCGAGCCTTCCACAAGGGTGGTTCCGCCGCCCATGAAACAATCAAGCACCCTGAGCTTTTTAAAAGAACCTGCCTTTTGATGATTGCAGTAATAATGATCCCATACACGCTTGGCTGCCTCGTTCGGGTCATCCGGGGCCTCAACAGCTGCCGCAATCAACATGGAACGGAATACGCTGGAACGCCTGCGCGCCCACCATTTGGACATCTGATAAATAGGCTTTCCGGCATTTCCTTCCAGATTGGAAAGGGCATTTATCTGTGCTATCGGGAAATCCACTTCCAGACAGGTAGGTTTGCGATTGGGGTCAGAGAAATCAGGCACAGGAAGCCGTATGGCCTTGCCAAGTTTTTCCGGGAGCATATCGGCTTGCTTTTCCGCCTTTGTTTTTCGGCTGGATTTTTTAGATCCTGTGGCGGCAGGCGCTGTCTCATTGCCCCATATATCTATCTGCACCTGTTTTTCATTGGTCATCGTTTATAATTTCCCAATAACCTGTTTTGTCCGATCCAATGCGCCTTAAAATTCCCTTATCCTTCAGCGCCCTGATATTTCGCACAATTGTTGATCTGTTTTTTTGGAGCCTTGCGGCAATGGCGTCATAAGAGATACGCTGGTCCTTATTTATCAAGACCAATATTGCCTGCTGCACCTCGTTTACAGGTGCATTTACAGGTGCATTTACAGGTGCACCGGATGCCCCTCTTTTTTTAGGCTGCTTGGGCTTGGATTCCATTTCGGGGTGGACAGGCAGGGTGGCTTTGACCCAATTTTCATCAACCGCAAATTCTACGGGAGGGTTGCCGTTATCTTTCATGGCTTTCTGGGCGATCTGTATGCCCACGCCAAACCGTTGGACAAATCCCAGAACCTTCATCGTATCCGCAAGCCTTGGGTTCCTGTAATCCGCAAGACCGGCTGTTCCGAAATTCGCCGGTGTGATGGCGCCGAACGGGCCTCCAGGGCTTATGATTTCTATCCGGTTGTTGAACCAATAGATCCGCACCGGGGCATTTGTGCCCTCATAGTTTCTGTGCATAACAGCATTGCGGATTATCTGCTGAAGCGCCTCCAGAGGATAAAGGTATGTCCTTTTTTCAATCGGCCTTGAGGTAATATCAACATGGACCCGGTTATGTGCCGACAGCTTGTCATCAACACGTGAAAGAAGACGAACCAGATCACCCTCAACAAGCTCTTCATCAACCACTGCATCGGAAAAATTGTTTCCGTTTATGCGCAGAAACTGGATATAGGCGCTTGGAATGAAATGCCGGGGATTATCTCCTAATGCCAGCAGGCCGAGGATTGTTGGGACTGGGTTGTCGTATGATCCTATCATCCCGCATACTGCCAGACGCTGTTCATAGGTGCGCTGATCTATATCCAGAACATCTTCAGCAAATGCCCTGGGAAGATATTTCTGTTCAAAGAGAAGTTTATTAAGATCGGTAAGCGCGGCCCTCGATATGGGATGCATCTCATAATAGACGTCTTTAAACCGTCTCTTTTCGTTCAGGATTCTTTCATCCTGAACAGAAGCCAGCCCTCTGCGCGGCCCGATCCTGATCCATATGCGGCCTTTGTATCTCACCGGCGGCGCATCGGCAGGCTGCACAATGACTATGGCCATATCAGACCCTTTAAGCCTTCTTTTCTGGACAATGAGAGTTGGAGGGGGAAGTATGTTTCCGTCGGTTTTAATATCCGCAAGGGTCTTTAAAAGATCATCCGTGATGGCAATGCCGGATGGCCTGCCGTTGTCCTTTGCGCCCACAAAGAGGACGCCGGGTTTTTCATGATTAGGAAGATCATTGGCAAATGCACAAACGGCCTGACGCCCTTTGTCCGGTGCATCACCGGCCCAGCTTTCCTTAAGCTCGGCAAGGTCTGATTCCAGGTCATCAAGCATGGTCTCCAGTTCAGCATCGCTGTAGTTTAGTAATTGTGACATCCTCACTCCATCATATAGCCTGAAATTCTATCCATGGCACAATAACCTCAAGAAGGCTCATCCCGCCATGGCAGATATGCGGAAATCCACCCTGAACCTTCCATTTCCGCTGGCCCATTACAACATGCTGGCCGTTGCAGGACATAACAATGGGCGGCATGAAACGCTTTTGCCAGGGTTCGGAGGCAGCTTTATTGCGGGAGGCGCCGAAGGTGTTTTTCAATATCTCAACAGCATCGGGATCTTCGACCTCTGAAGAGAATCGTCTGCCAAGGCCATAACCATGATCAGATGTGATGATCAGCCCCCGGCCCTGACGGAGTTTATTGATGAAGTTCCAGAATCCATCGCCCTGAAGGACGCCGGATGCGATTCCGGCTATCTGGTCGGGAAGTTTATGGTGAAGGTGTATGAGGTCATCAAGCCAGGAATGCCATATGAACAGGTTTGTTGCCGGAGGAACAGCACAGTCTTCAAAGGGAAGGCTTATGACATCAGTATAACAGTCGCCGTTGAACAACGCAAATGTCCCTGGTTTTTTATCATTCGCCAGGGCGCTCCTTGAAGACAGGCCGATGGACTTTGCAAATTGATCCGTGGTTGAAGGGCACTCCGACCCTGTAGCCTTGACCTCAAGTGGGTTAATGCCTCTGGCCTCTGCTGCCCCAAGCAAGACAGGAAGTTCACGAAGCGAGAGGGCGTCCAAAATTAGGACTGCCTTGCCTGCTCCATGGGATGCCCATGCTTTTAAGCCTGTTGAGGTCTTTGCGGAATGTTCAGGGAATGCCTCCCATAACTCCCATGCGGCTTCAGACAACAGGCGGTCAGGCACAACAGTCTCGTCATGAAGCGCAACAGGCGATGAATTCTGCCTTGCCATGGCAAGAATCGATGAAAATATTCCTGCCCATGCAATATCCGGTGATGCTGATTCAAGGATTATTTCTTTCCAATCCGCGCTCATTTTGAGCCCCCTTCATCGTACTTAATCTCCAGGGTCGCCTTAAATGCGGAAGGTATGCGTTGAAGGACCTGTTTTATCTGTTGGGCAGTAAGCCCTGAGAACTCTATTCTTGCCGTCTCGATCTGTTGACTCGAATCAACTCCCCATGTCTCAAAATATCCTTGAAGGTTAATGCCTGTGGCCGGTTCGCCTGATTTCATGTTTTTGCTGACTGGGATACTTTCTGATGGAATTTCCTTGATGCCTCCTTTATCGCCTGCATCAACCCCATCGCCGGAAGACTGGCCTTCTGAAACCTTTCCCGGGGACTGATCTCCTGTCTGATCTATCCAAGGTTTAGGTGTGATTTTACCGGTTTCGGCCTGGTCATCTGCCTTGATGCCCTTCGGGGCTGTAACCATTCCACCGCCCACTGCGCCAGGCAGACCAAGCTGGACTTGCCGGTTCTCCTGGCTATTTCGGTATGCCTTTGATCTGATATTGGGCAGGGCATCCTCTTTGGTTCCATCTTCGTTTCTTCGTCCTATCCAGTTGCCGTTCACATTAACCACAATGCTGCCCTCGGCTGCAATTTCCAGTATGTTTTCATAGATCCTGGTTTCCCCAAGGAAGGGGATTGCATCGCCGGTATTCGGAGGCGGAGGTTCAATAAGTTCGTCCATTACAGAACCTACAAAATCCGCATCCTTTGCGCGTTTGAGGATAAAATCCTTGAAATAGGCCGCATCAAAGAGGTCTGAAAGGATCTTGGCTTCAACGGCAGAAGGGATATCCGGCCCCTGTCCAGTGATTTTTTCTATCTCAAAGACACAGTTCTGTGGTTGCTGGAAATCCCATTTTCGCAAAACAGCGAACCGGTTAAAACGGGCCTTTAACTTTTGTCGGAGAGGGCGGTCAAAATCCTGGTGCAACGCCTTGTAGTTTATATCATTACCCCACCCTGGCTTGGAGCAGAGGAAACTGCAACGTGCCAGATAGATAAGTTCCTCATCTGAAAAAAGCCCTGACATGTCACTAGCCGGCAACAGAAACCTTACAGTGTTTCGTCGCTTCTGGAGATGCTTTGCCAGCCATGAGCCAAGGGTGGAATTAATGCCTACCTGCCCACCTTCTAACTGTTCCGGGACAACCAGAAGGACAGGCCTGTCCCATCTTGCCGGTTTATCCGGTTCATCGACATCCGGCCATGGATCACTTTTCCAGTTAGGTCCAAGGACGATCACACGCGAGGGTGGCTGGGTTGTTTCAGTGAGCAGAATATGGCGCATTGTATCTCTGATATGCAGGATATCTTTGCCCGGATAAACCGTCTGTCCTGTGGTTGATGAAGCTCCTGGCTGCCAGAGCTTGTTATTCCGTGCGCAGGCGCGCACCTTTGATTTCAGATTTACATCGCCTGAAATCCATATGGGAGTCTCCGGCACATCCTGGTCGCCATGGATATTCACGCTGTTATCTATGAGTAATGCAAGCTCGGCCTGAAAGGCATTATCATCAATGACAGATCTTCGGGTAATATCGAGATGCAGTTCCACAGGCGTTCCACCGGTAGTCTTGCCCGGCGACATGGAGCGCATCCAGATAGCACTGATCAGTTCACGGGCATCAGGGACGTTGACCCCTGCACCGCGGACTTCTTCAAGGTTTCGCTGTGCTATCTGTCGTAGCCTTTCCTGACCGGCCTGTACCGCGATTGAATCAACAAGGGTTTGTACCTCGTCGGTTTCTCCATCAACAAAAAAATCCGCCGGCGTTATGATAGGCGTTAAATCTCCACGGCTCCGATATACCTGGGCCAGTATGCGAATGAGGTCCCTGGTTTCCTGGGCGGCAGAGGAAAGAAGTATTTGATCCTCAAGTAAGGCAATGAGTTCCGGACTAAAAGGCCAACAGGCAAAGCTCTCCTGTTGCACGCGCCCCCTTTCAGCATCAGATTTGGTGGCATGCATCAGGCGAAATCTTTCATTGGCATAAATGCCTGCTATGTCTTTAATCGCAGGCTCAGGGATATTCCGTCGGTTTTCAAAAAGCCGGTGCAGGAGGAGTTTTTGACGATCCTGTTTCGCTGATGGCCCCCTAAAATCAATTAAGATCGGACCTTGCCGATGAACCTGTTCAAACGCCTCATTTTGATTGTTAAGAACAGAGATGACAAAGATCAGAATTTCCGGCCTATCTTTTGCTATTTCAGAAAGGATTTGTACAAAATTGAATGCGTATTGTCTGAGAAGAAGCCCTGTCTTGGGGTCTTTTTCCGGCAATCCCGTAATCCAGGTCTGGAATTCGTCCAGTATCAAACAGGTAGGGCTGTCTTCAAACATCTTCTCAATAAGGGTCCGTGGAGGGAAAGGTTGAGGCATGGCCTCAAATTGTCCTCGATAATATTCCCCTTTGGGGTGCCGATCGAATAAAAGATTCCATAACAGCGGGTATTCATGATTATGGACAGGTTCAGAGATCGGGACAGATCCCTTCACTATCTCAAAGGTCTTAAGCTCCTCACTATCAAGTCGTGCACCCCAATTCTTCAGCCAGTTTTCAACAACATCAGGTGACTGAATCGCATGATGCATTACAGCCATGATGTGAGACTTTCCGCGTCCCCGATCTCCTATTAAAACAATAGGCCTCCCATTGCGTTTGCCGCTAATAGCCTTGAGCGCGGTCTGGACATCTGCGGTAGGATAGGTGATGGATAAAATGTAGTCAGGAGACTTTTGCGCAGCGCCCTGGTTGTCGCTTGTTCGAAGCGAAATGGCGGTGCCTGGCATCTGGGTTCCAAGGAATTCATCTCTGAGTTTTAATCCAAGCATTTTTGTATCTCCGGGTATGAGGTATATGCAAGCACTCGTGATAGTTAATAAAGACACAAATGGGATAAAACATTTTGTAAACTCAGCAAGAATAATCTCTTTGTTACATATTGGTCAAGAGAATTCAATAGTTATGCTATTATTTTGCATCAGGAAGATGATGAACTCAGGTGTTATCATGTATGTATTAAAAATTTTGCTGCCACACAACTTAATGTGCCATAGTTTTCGCCTCACTACCCGATCATCCTTTTTGCTTTAAACCGGGTTAATTAGTCCTTCTATGTTATACGTCAGGACATCTTAACAGAGGTGTGTGACAGATACGGTCAAATGAGGGGCGGGAAATATTGTGCAGAGATCAGCTATCAGCAGTCAGCTAACGGCAAGAATGATCTATAATGTTCTACTAAGGAAGTCAGATCTTGATCAGGCATTGAGGAAAGAAAGGATAAGAATTTTTGATCAGCTTTTTAAAATATGGGTAATACATGGGTAATTTTCACTTCAAATAAAAAAGGACTTTTGCCAAAACGGCTAAGTCCTTGATATTTTTGGCGGGGACGACGAGGCTCGAACTCGCGACCTCCGGCGTGACAGGCCGGCGTTCTAACCAACTGAACTACGTCCCCGAAAGCAATACCTTTATTAACAGGTTCTAAACTTGCGACCTTCCCGCGAAGGTCAGCGGGACGTTCTAACCAACTGAACTACGTCCCCTTAAAATATTCTGTTCCTGACCGGCGCTTAGGCGCAGGATGCGTTTTTATACAACAACTGTTTCTTAATAGGCAAGCACAATTTTATCTTTTCAGATGGTGGGCGGAACAGGGCTTGAACCTGCGACATTCGGCTTGTAAGGCCGACGCTCTCCCAACTGAGCTACCCGCCCTTAAAAGTTTTATTTTTTCGCATATTACCATAGGGCTTGTCAAGCATTAATGCGCGGTCACTTCAGGTTGTTTCGGCTTCGGCTCTTCGCAGTATTCAATACGAAAGGGCTCGCACTGTTCTTCAGGCGCAAAAAGCTCCTCACCCTCCTTGAGTATAAGCGCCTCCCTGAGGACCTCATCCATATGTTCCACGGGCACGATCTCCACCTGCCTCAGTATCCTTGCAGGGATCTCCTCCAGGTCCTTTTTGTTTTCAAGAGGAATAAGCACCTTGGTGATCTCTCCCCTGTGGGCCGCCAGGATCTTTTCCTTCAGCCCGCCTATGGGCAGGACCCTGCCCCTCAGGGTTATCTCGCCTGTCATGGCGATATTGCGGTTGACAGGCCTTCCCGTGAGGACGGAAATGATCGAGGTAGCGAGTGCAATGCCGGCCGAGGGGCCATCCTTGGGTATCGCTCCCTCAGGCACATGTATGTGTATATCGATCTTTTCATAGAATTTATCCGGGAGCTTGAGCTGTCTTGCCCTGCTCCTGGCATAGCTGAGGGCCGCCTGGGCGGATTCCTGCATTACCTCACCCAGTTTTCCTGTCAGGACCAGGCTGCCTTTGCCGGGCATAATGGCCGCCTCCGTCTGAAGCAACTCGCCGCCGACATCCGTCCATGCAAGGCCTGTAGTAACGCCCACGTAATCCTGTTCCTCGGTGCGGCCGAACCTGAATTTGATCACCCCCAGGTATTTATGTATTGAGTTGGCAGTGATGTTAACCCTGGTATCCCTCCCCTTTTTGACGACCTCCTTGGCTACCTTCCGGCAGACGGCGGATATCTCCCTTTCAAGATTTCGGACCCCTGCCTCTTTTGTATAATTCCTTATGATTGCAAGTAATGCCTTATCTGAAAACACGATATTCCTGGGCTCCAGGCCGTTCTGCTCTATCTGTTTTTTGACCAGAAACTGTTTGGCGATGTTCAGTTTCTCCAGTTCGGTATAACCCGGAAGCCTTATGATTTCCATCCTGTCCTGCAAAGGAAGCGGAATATTATAAAGGGTGTTGGCAGTAGTTATAAAAAGAACATGCGACAGGTCATAATCCAGGTCAAGATAATGATCGTTAAAGGCAAAATTCTGCTCAGGATCAAGGACCTCCAGCAGGGCTGCAGAGGGGTCTCCCCTGAAATCCGTGCTCATCTTATCAACCTCATCAAGGCAGAATACCGGATTGCTGGACTTGGCCTTCTTCAGGTACTGGATAATCTTGCCGGGCAGGGCACCGATATAGGTCCTCCTGTGGCCCCTGATCTCAGCCTCATCCCTTACCCCTCCCAGAGACAGTCTTACAAAGTTGCGGCCCATGGATCTGGCCACGGACTTTGCCAGGGATGTCTTGCCTACGCCGGGCGGCCCTACAAGACAGAGTATAGGTCCTTTGATCTTTTTTGTAAGGGTCTGCACTGAAAGGTACTCAAGAATCCTTTCCTTGGGTTTTGGGAGTCCGTAATGGTCCTCTTCCAGGATCACCTCTGCTTCCTTGATATCTATCTTATCTTTTGTCTGCTCAAACCAGGGCAGTGCCAGTATCCAGTCAATATAATTGCGCACCACCGTGGCCTCAGCCGACATCGGAGACATCATCTTGAGCTTGTTATATTCCTGCCAGACCCTGGCGTTTGCCTCCTTTGACAGCTTCTTCTTTTTTATCTTCTTCTCAAGCTGTTCCAGTTCGGCCTTGAAGTCATCCTTGGCCCCCATCTCCTTCTGGATCGCCCGCATCTGTTCATTCAGGTAATAGTCCTTCTGGGTCTTCTCCATCTGCTTCTTGACCCTTTTCTTGAGGCGCCCTTCCAGGGCAAGGATATTGATCTCGTTTGAAAGCCTTTCAAGGAGCTTTTCCAGCCTCAGATCAACATCAATGCACTCCAGGAGTTCCTGTTTCTGGCTTACCTTGATAGCCAGATGGGCCGCTATGGTGTCTGCCAGGCGGGACGGGTTCTCAATGGCTGCAAGAGTCGATACGAGCTCCTTCCCTATCTTTTTGTTAAGCTTGCTGTATTCTTCAAAGCTTTCATTGACGGTCCTTATGAGGGCGGTGGTCCTGGGTGTTATATCATAGTCGTCACTGACCCTCTCCACCTCGACCATATAAAAATCCTGATTCTCGGTTATGGTGCCTGCCTTTGCCCTCTGCTTTCCTTCGATGAGGGCCTTTACGGTCCCGTCAGGGAGTCTCAAAAGCTGCAGCACAGAGCCCAGGGTCCCGAAGAAGTATATATCCTTCTCCGTAGGATTATCCACGGTTGCGTCCTTCTGGGCAGCCAGAAAGATGTCTTTGTCGTGGGACATGGCGTACTCAAGCGCCTTGATGGACTTCTCCCTGCCTACGAACAGCGGGACGACCATGTTGGGAAAGACAACCACATCCCTGAGGGGCAGAATAGGGTACTGGTTTTTCTCGCCGTCAAAAAAGCCTATAGGATTTTTTTGATTTAGATTGAACATAATTTATGCGTAACCTGCCTTGTTCTCATATACCAAGAGTGGTTGTTCCTTTCCGTTTATAACTGCATCTCCAATAACACATTCCCTGACGCCCGTCATTCCGGGGATCTCATACATGATATCCAGCATGACCGATTCAAGGATCGCACGGAGCCCTCTTGCGCCTGACTTTCTCTTTATGGCGTCTTTTGAGATGGCCCGGATCGCCTCCTCGGTGAACTTCAGGTCAACACCCTCTACCTCAAACAGTTTTTTATATTGTTTTACGAGGGCGTTTTTGGGCTCTGTCAGTATCCTTACCAGTGCCTCTTCACTGAGGTTGTTCAGGGAGGCAATAATGGGTATCCTGCCCATGAATTCAGGTATCATGCCGAACTTGATAAGGTCTTCAGGCTGAATGAGCGACATAAGCCTGTCTGTGTCATCATCCTTGGCCTGCTGTATCTCTGCCTCAAAGCCCATGGATTTGCTTCCGATCCTGTTGCGGATAATCTTGTCGAGGCCGTTGAAGGTCCCGCCGCAGATGAACAGGATGTTGCTTGTATCGACCTTGACGAAATCCTGCTGGGGATGTTTCCTGCCACCCTTGGGAGGAATGCTTGCCATGGTCCCTTCAATAATCTTGAGGAGGGCCTGCTGTACGCCTTCCCCTGACACATCCCTTGTGATGGAAGGGCTGTCGGTCTTCCTAGCGATCTTGTCTATCTCGTCTATATAGATAATTCCCTTGCACGCGGATTCCACGTCATAGTCGGCTATCTGGACCAGATTCAGTATGATATTCTCAACGTCCTCTCCCACATACCCTGCCTCGGTGAGTGTTGTGGCGTCTGCTATTGCAAAGGGCACCTTGAGAATCCTGGCGAGGGTCTGGGCAAGGAGTGTCTTGCCAGAGCCTGTGGGGCCGATAAGGAGTATATTGCTTTTCTGTATCTCAATATCTTCCATATCGATGGCTGAACTGATCCTTTTATAATGATTATGCACCGCAACGGAGAGGATCTTTTTGGGCCTTTCCTGATCAATTACATACTGGTCAAGGGCCTCCTTTATCTCATAGGGCTTGGGAAGCCCGGACCCTGTCTCCTTGTCCTGGCTGTGCTCTTCGGCTATGATCTCCGTGCACAGCTGGATGCACTCGTCGCATATATAAACGGATGGTCCGGCTATGAGTTTTCTGACCTCATCCTGACTTTTTCCGCAAAAGGAACATAAAAGATCATCTCTTGAGTCGTCTTTTTTCGGCATCTAAACCTCTACTTCTTTTTTATTGCGTCCTGTATTTCTCTTTTGGTGATAACCTTGTCTATTATCCCGTATTCCAGGGCATCCTGGCTGCTCATGAAAAAATCCCGCTCCGTATCATTGCGTATCTTGTCCATGGGCTGGCCTGTGTGTCTGGCAAGGATATGATGTATGTTCTCCTTGATCGTCATGATCTCTTTGGCCTGGATATCGATATCCGTCGCCTGCCCCTGAAAGCCGCCGATAGGCTGGTGGATCATCACCCTTGCGTGGGGCAGGGCATATCTCTTGTTCTTCGCGCCCGCTGCCAGGAGCAGCGCCCCCATGCTTGATGCCTGCCCCATGCAGATGGTGGCGACATCCGGTTTGATATACTGCATAGTATCATATATGGCCAGGCCGGCCGTGACCACCCCGCCCGGAGAATTTATATAGACATTTATATCCTTGTCAGGGTCTTCGGATTCAAGGAAAAGCATCTGTGCAATGATGGTATTGGCCATGCCGTCATGGACCTGCTCCCCGATAAAGATAATCCTGTCCTTCAGGAGACGGGAGTATATGTCATAGGCGCGTTCGCCTCTATTCGTCTGTTCAACAACAATGGGAATAAGCATCTACATTACTCGCTTTCATCCGGCTTAATCCTTATGGCGGAGCCGGGTATTTAGTGACCGTTAATGATCAAATATCTCGCAGTTCAAATGTTACCTGTCGGTTATCTTGTCCGCGTCAGCGGCTATAATCCTAGCATTTTCGACAAGATAGTTCAAGGTCTTTTCCCTGATAAGAGAGTTTCTGTAGGAATCCATAAGGTCGTTGGACTCATAATACTGGCGCATGGTCTCGCCATCCACGCCGAAATCCTTTGCCATCTTATTAAAACCCTCGGTCAGATCATTGTCCTCAACAGAGATCTTGTTCTGGCTTGCGATCTCCCCGATAATAAACATGTTTTTCACGCTCTTCTCAGCGGCAGGCCTGATCTCCTCCCTGAGCCTGGTCTGGTCAACGCCCGATTTCTCAAGCCCCGAACCCGATCTGGCCATCCGTTGCTTTATGTCCTCTAAAGAGGCATTGAGTTCATATTCCACAAGGCTTTCAGGGAGTTCAAATTCAACGGTCCCGGAAATCTTCTTAAGTATCCTTAACTTTAATTCATTATCGACCCTTCTTTCCTCACCGGCGATCATGTCTTCCCTGATCTTTTTCCGGAAGTCTTCAAGGGTGCTGAATCCGCCGCCCAGGCCCTTGACAAACTCATCATTCAACTCGGGAAGAGAGATCTCCTTGATATCTTTTATTTCGACCTTAAAGTTTACGCTCCTGCCGGCCAGTTTAGAGTGGAAATAGTCTTTGTTAAAATCAATGGCAACATCGATCGGCGCGTCCTTTTTGACGCCAATCAGGGCATCTTCAACTCCCTGATAAAAATGCTTGTTCCCGATTTTTAACGGGTAGTTAGAGCCTTTTATCTCCTCTATGGACTTGCCTGATTCAAATGCCTCGTAGTCAATTATGACATAGTCGCCATCCTTGACGCCCCTGTCCTCGGCAACAGGGTTAAGTGCGCCCCTTGACTCCCTGATCTGTTCAATCTGTTTCTGGACATCATCATCGGTTACCGAGATATTTTCTTTCTGCACCTCAATGCCCTTATAATCCTTCATTTCGAACTCAGGCCTGACCTCTATGGACGCGGAATATTTAAATGCCTGTCCGGGTTTGATCTCCTCGTTTTCGATGGTCGGCATGCTCAGGGGGAACTTTTTAACCTCATCAATGGCGGAGGGGAGCGTGTCCCTGATCACGTTGTTTGCGACATCCTCCATGACCTGGCCGTAATAGAATTTCTCAAGTATGTTTCTCGGCACCTTGCCGGTCCTGAAGCCTTTAATCTGCGCCTTTTTTGCTAATATTTTATAGGCGTCGTCGATTCTTTTATCAATCTCCTCTGCCTCCACCTCAATGTTCAACTTTTTTTTCACAGAACTGATGTCTTCAATATTTGTTTTCATTGCTGTACCCGTATTCTTAGATTTTAATATCGCGTCAGGCTGATTTAAACTTAACGACGGGATTCCTCTAAAATTAATTCAAGAAAGGAGACCGGCTGAAAAAGTAATTATCAAATTCCTGATTTCAAGTAGGATATACCTAAATAGTAAAAGACGCAGGGCCTGTCAACTGCAATTATTTATTAAATAAGCATAATCCATGCCAAGATTTCAGGTCTGCAGCCCATGATTGCCGGCTGTACATGGGTAAGCAGGAATAATCTACATGGACTAAGTTTGAAATGCGCGACTAAAGTTACTTGCCCTTGTCGTTAACTTTTGCTAATATGACCGACACTTAAATTAAACTAAATGTAATGTCTTAATTTTTGCTTTATTTTTTTAACAGAGGGCTGTATCTTTTTGATAAGATCATCCCCTGAAATTTGATTAATCAGTTATATTCCTGTGCCGGAATAGTTATTAACAGAGGATAAGGTTTATGTACACCGAATTCTACGGACTAAAAGAGAAGCCGTTTAATCTGACCCCGTCGCCCCGCTTTGTCTATATGAGCGAGGGACACAAGGAGGCCATGGCCCTTCTGACCTATGGGGTTACGGAAAGAAAAGGTTTTATCCTTTTAACAGGCGAGGTGGGTACCGGCAAAACAACAATGATTCATAACCTCATAAACAACCTGGATGCCGGCGTAGAATATGTTTACCTTGTAAATCCCATTCTATCGACGCAGGAATTTATCGATTACCTTGCCTTTTCATCTTTTAAAAAAAGGGTACACTTCCGGTCAAAGGCGGATTTTCTCCTGGAATTTGAGGATTTTTTAAAAAAGTGTTTCCAGAATCAGAAGATCTTTATACTGATAATTGATGAAGCCCATAAACTCTCCTTTGAGCTGCTGGAGGAGATCAGGCTTCTCTCCAATATGGAGTTTGCCGAAGAGAAGCTGATCAACATCTTTTTAGTCGGGCAGCCTGAACTTAATGAAAACCTGAACAGCCCCAAGGGCAGGGCCACCCTGCAGCGGATCGGGGTCCGCTATGACATCCCTCCCCTTGGTCTGAAGGAGACAGGGGAATATCTGGATACGCGCCTTATGGTGGCGGGCGCCTCCAGAAAAGGAGAGATCTTTCAAAAGGACGCGGTTGAGGCGATTTACAGATTTTCTCAGGGGTATCCCAGGACGATTAATATCCTGGCTGACAACGCATTGCTTCTCGGCTACTCCAGTGATAGAAGGACAATCAACGCATCAATGATAGAGGATGTCTATAACTCCTTGAAACTTGAAGGCTCTTTCCTGAAAGATGGTGAACAGGAAAAAACGGCTGAGAAAACAGAGGCTGTGTATGATGGCCATTCGGGCCGCCTCTTGAAATGGGTTTTTGTCTCCTTCCTGATGCTGATTTTAATTGCTTCAATTGCATTGGCAGTGTTTATGCTTAAGACATCAAGGATTTCATTCCCAGGTTTTTCCGATTCCATTGACACGGTGAAGGTTCGTGACACAATAACTGTAAGCAGCCCCGAACAGGCGGGGCTTCAGGAGGAGTCTGAAGCCGCCACAGGCCGGGAAGAAGACAAACAGGCGGCAGATGATGGAATGCAGTCGGTTAAAATGACAAACCTGAGGATATTCCCCTTTACCAGGGAAAGCGGGTTTTCCAGGTCTGTCCTAGCAAAAAACGGCGATACCCTGATCCGTCTGGCGGAAAAGGTGTACGGCAGTGTAGGAGAGGAGGAGCTTGAGCTCCTCAAAGAGTATAATCCGGAAATAACAGACCTGAACGAAATTGATGTCGGCCAGAAGATCTCCTTCCCTGTCTACACCATACTCATAAATGGATATGAATCAGTTGAAAAGGCTGAAAGCCTGTATCAGCAATTGAAAAAGGAAGGATATGATGCTAATATGATTACATCCAATGCCGACGACAAGGTCAAATCCTTTCAGGTGAGTGTCGGCGCCTTTAAAAACAGGAGTGAGGCCGAGTCCTTTGCCTTTAATAATCTGGAGGGAAAGAATTTTAATATCCCCAGATAGCAAGGTCTTTAAAGGAGCAAAATAATGAAATGCAAAAAATGCGGTTTTATCAGTTTCGATTTTAACCAGTATTGTCCTAAATGCAACAGGGGCCTGTCTGAAGAACAGAGAAGCCTGAACCTTCCTGCCTTCAGACCAGAACCCCCTATGCTTCTCAGGAGGCTCCTGGGGGAATCCTATGATGATGCCGACGTTGACGTGATTCCGGACCAGCCTGTGGTAATGGAAGGGCCGGCGGCAAGAGGCGCAGGTCTTGATGATTCCCTGGCGGGACTGGAAGAGGATGAGGCCTTACTGGAGGATGAAGAAGAATTTGATGTTGTTTCCCTGCCGCCGTCATTAAAATCAATGCCCGGCTCCGAACCGGAGGACAACGAACCCGACCTTGACTTTGACGATATCTCCGCTGGGCGGGCAGAAGAGGTTGCTCCACCCGGGGGGCGGGATGAAGAAGATGAACTGGATCTTGTTCTTGAGGGTGATGACCTGATTCTCGATGAATCTATGGTGGAGTCATACGGAGGGATAAAAACATCGGGGAAGGGTGGTGAGCCAGGCCAAAAAGAAGCGGGCCGGGATGAGGATGTCTCCTTCAGCCTCGATGATCTTTCTTTTGAAGACCTGGATATTGAAGACACCGGGCCGGCTGATTCGGAAAGAGGCCTGCAGGACAAAACTTCTGATGCCGATAATGGGCCGGTCGCGGAATTTGATATTTTCAAAGACAGCGGGACAATGGAGGCGTTTTATCTGGACAGCAACGCCGAAGGTTTGACAAAAGAGATCGATATGAAAAAATTCAGGAAGGACGGTATAAAAGATAAAAAGCCTTAAAAGGTTTTGCCGGCACCGGAGAGGCTGAAAAACCGAGCCGTGCAGATGGAGGATTTAGGAGGTCTTTCTGGTCTCGATAACGGCAGCAAGATAGCCGCTTACGCTGTTCAATAACATCATGTCATCCTTTCTAAAGCTGTAGGCGCTCTGGAGAGAGTCCATGTATATGGCACCAAGGGTCTCGGATGCGCTTATGATCGGAACGCATACAACAGACTTGATCTGCAGAATCAGCGTGCTTGCCGCGAAATCAACCTGTTTTTCAAAATTTGTATCCGACATCCTTATGGCCTTCCCCTTGAGCATGATCTGTTCGATCAATCTGTGACTGAATGAAAATTTTCTTTTCCCGTTCTTTTCCCGACACAGGGAAATGATGTTTTTTATTGCCTTCTTGCCGTTCTTGTCCTTCTCAAATATAAAGATGCCGGCCCTGTCAATCCTCTGGAAAAAGTCCAGTAGATGCCCCAGCGCCTTCTCGAAAAATTCATTTACGCCATAAGGCTCCTTAACCAGCTCCGACATGTTGAAGACCAGATTAAGGTCATTGGAGCCATGGGACCTTCTTTCTTTCTGGGTGTCATTTGTTTCGTCAACTTTATATCTGATAACCTCCGGCTTCAGGCTTTTTTTCTCCAGGGCCTTGATTACCGGGAGGTCAGCGAGCTGGATTACAGTACCGCCGATCTGTATGTTGTCGCCTTCGCCAACCTCATAGCTTTCACCGGAGGCAATGGGTTCGCCGTTTATCAGTGTTCCATTCGTGCTCTTAAGGTCTTCTATAAAGAACCTCTTGCCGATCCTGAAGACCTTGAGATGCTTTCTCGAAATGGCATTGTCGTTTATCTGCATGTCGCTTTTGAAGGAACGGCCTATAAAAACAGTATTCTCATCAAAGACAAAGGACCGCCCGCTCATTGTTCCTTCAGTCAGAATAATTTTAGGCATACTTAATCCTTTATGTTAACCTTAACTGGAAAATTATCTATTTCAATCATTTAAGATTGTCAACTTTTAATCATTCAAGACAGCCCGGTCACTTGCCGCCCCTCGTACGTATTGATCGAATATGAGGCTCAACCCGGACCCGGGGGCCACGATTGAGCTTTATACAAGCTGTATCCCATGGGTTAACTAATTTCCTGTTGCATGATGTCATGCCTGAGGATATATTTGAAACATCATTAATGCCTTGGAAAAAGGAGGGTCCTGCAATGCCTGAAAGAGAGGGAGGATATATACTGGCAGGCGATATAGGCGGCACGAAGACAAATCTAGGGATCTTCTCAAAGGGGGCAAGACGCCCCCTTATGAAGATCTCAAAGACCTATCCCAGCCGCCGGTATCATGATGTGGAGGCCATAATAACAGGATTTGTAAAAGAATTTCCCGTGCCTGTTCAATCCGCCTGTTTCGGCATAGCCGGACCGGTTCATAAAGGCCGCTGCAATGTGACCAATCTTCCCTGGGAGGTCAGGGAGAGCCGCCTTAAAAAACGATTGAGATTAAAGCATCTCAGACTTGTAAACGATCTGACGGCTACAGCCTATGCGATTCCCTATTTAAAGAAAGGTGAACTTCACGTCCTTAACACGGGCAAGGTCGAAAGAGAGGGCAATATCGCGCTTATTGCACCGGGCACAGGGCTGGGGGAATCGATTATTGTCTTTGAAAAGGGGAGGCATATCCCTGTTCCGTCAGAAGGCGGTCATGTTGATTTTGCCCCGAACAACAGGAAAGAAGCAGAGTTGTGGGGATATCTTAAAAAAAAATACGGACATGTCAGCCTGGAAAGGATACTTACCGGACAGGGGCTTACTGACATACATTCCTTTATTATAAATTCCAGCCCTCGCGGTAAATATACCCGAGTTATCGAAAGAATGAGGGATGCCGATCCGGCCTCAATAATCAGCGAGGAGGCATTAAATGGAAAGGCGAGATCCTGCAGGATTGCCCTGGATATGTTTGTATCCATCCTCGGGGGGGCAGCCGGAAACCTTGCCCTGACAGGGATGGCTACCGCGGGCGTCTATCTTGGGGGAGGCATCCCGCCGAGGATATTGGCCGCACTCAGGGGAGACCGGTTCTTTTTATCATTTACGGATAAAGGGAGGTTTAAAGGACTTCTGGAAAAGGTGCCTGTTTATGTCATCCTCAACGATAGGGCAGCCCTGGTGGGGGCGGCGATAAAGGCATTTGAACTGGTAAATCCTGAAGTTTGATCTTCACGGAATTATATTTCATGGAGTTAATGCCTAATTAGGTTATGTATACCGGCCGGTCAGATGGAGTCTTCCTGGAATTTCCCGTTAAAAATCAAATCATTAAACCTTGCGGCAGACTTCCTTTTCCACAATATCAATCATTAAAAGAATGTCACGATCAGCTGTGGATGGGAAAAAATATTGTAACCTGCAAAAGAGATGATCGTCTTACTTGCAAAATCATCAGAAAGGGCTTGTTGCTCTTTATTCTTTCACCGGCAGGTATTTCCGATGGAAACCTTCATGCAATGCAAAGTAAAGGCAGAGCGGGAAGGTTCATCTAAGCGTAATATTTTTAATGCATGTAAAGATGCTTTGTTTTGGGGATCAATTATGACTGTCAGATATTTCAGGCTAAGGGGAATTTTAATTTTTATCATGCTTATTCTGCCGTGCATAACACATGCCGGAGAAGCTAAAAGCGAAAAAGGCACAGAGGATGTTTCAAACAAGCTTCTGGTCAAGTTCTATTCCGAGGTCACAGATGAAAAAAAGGTTGCCATAAGGAAAGCGCTCGGCGCCGAGCTGATCAAGTGCTTAAAGGAGATCAGGTTTGAGGTATGGGAACTGCCTGAAGGACTTTCCGTAAATGACGCTATTAATAAACTTAAGGCAGAGCCGTCTGTGGAATGCTCGGAGCCTGATTACATATACAGGCCTCAATACAGACCGGGCGAGCCCCAATCCGGGAGGGAGTTTTATCCGGATATTAAGATGAAGGAGGAAAGCGTCAGGATGTCCGGCCTCCCATGGAACAAAGACAGCTGTATTTCGGGGGATTCAGAACACCCCTCCGTGACTGCCGGAATATAGCTGTTATTCATCTTCTTCAGAAAATTCATCGTTCATCTCTTCATCAGGATCATCTTCATCGAGGCCGTTCAGTCTTTCAGAATGTTCATCAGCAATATCATTAATTTTTTCTTTGGATTTTTCGAATTGCTTGACTGACTCATTCCCGGTGACCTGATCCACTGTCTTTTTCCCACTGTCGCAGCCCATAAACACGGCAACGGTAAAGGACAGTATCAGAAGCATAGAAAATCTGCAAATGCGTTTCAAATCTTTCATTTTTACCCCCTTGTCAAATTGTCTGATAACATATTGCTTTTATGATGTAAATAGTGCAATATCTTTCTCGCTTTAAAATTGAATTATCCCGTATCGAAAGGAGAAAGGCCATCCTTACCAATTCCAGGGCAATACAACCCATAATATATATATGCATTTTTTTATTCATCCTCGCGCCCCGGGCATCCTCTGCTGTAGAAGATTTGCTTGATGACGGGCTATTAACCGGGACATGGCATTTATCGGCCGACACTGCCTTATATGACAATGAGTCAGGGACCGTGACCGCCGAGGGGGATGTCCGTCTTGAGACCGAGTCATCCGATGATGTTCTAGAGTGCAGGAAAGGCGTATTCAATCTTAAAGACCAGACAGGCGAGATCCTTGACGGTGTTCTTTACCTGAGTGAGAACAATTTTCACATAAGGGGGGCGTTGATTCAAAAGGCTGCCAATGAAACCTACAGGGTTGAAGACTTTATCCTTACCACATGCGACAATGAGGCCCCTTCCTGGAGCATCACGGGGTCGGAGATAAATGTTGTCATGGAGGGTTATGGAAAGTTTAAAAACGCGGCGTTCAGGATAAAGAATGTCCCTGTCTTTTATCTCCCCTATATGATCTTTCCCGCGAAGACTAAAAGGCAGACAGGCCTTCTGCTTCCCCAGTTCGATAATTCAGATTTGAACGGTTACGGGATTGAGATACCTTTCTTCTGGGCCATCTCTGATCATGCCGACGCCACGCTGTACGAACGTTATGTGGATAAGCGCGGTTTCATGCAGGGGCTTGAATTCCGCTATACATCCGGCAAGGATGCAAAGGGCGAGCTTCTTCTGGATGTCCTTATGGACAGGATAGAGGAAAAAGACCTTGCAGACCTTTACCAGGCAGAAATTACACCCTTTGAAAGAAATAATCAGGGCCGTTACTGGCTGAGGGGGAGGCTTGACCAGGACCTGTTCCATTCGGCTACCGTACGCCTGGACCTGGATCTTGTGAGCGACCATGATTATCTAAGGGAGTTTGCCGGCGAGTATATCGGATTTGAAGGGCGTCCTAACCTTGCCGATGATTTTGGCCGCCCCATTGAGGAGCGCTATTCATCATTCAGGAGATCGGCGGTAAGGATAAACCGGGACGGGGAAGACTACAGCCTTCAAGGTTCCGGGTATTATTACCAGACGCATAAAGAGCAGGGCGGTGAGGATCTGACGCAGCCGCTGGCCGGGGTATTGTACTCCCTCCTGCCCAAAAAGGTTAAGCAGCTTCCCTTTTTTTTCAACGCTGATATGGAATACAATTACCTGTGGCGGAACAAGGATTTTGCAGGCCACAGCCTGTCCGTTAACCCTGAAATATCCTATCCCAGACAGCTCGGCGATTATCTGAGGCTGGACTCCTCTGTAAGCTATACCGCCAATCTGACGTCCTATTATGTCACCCGTGGAGGAGCAAGGGACAACCTGACGAAGAACGCCTATCAGGCGAAGGCGGGGTTGTCCACGGTGCTTGAAAGGATCTTTGCGGTCGGAGGGGAAGGGGTGGCAAGGCTGAAACACAAGGTTACCCCCATCATTGCCTATGAATACCGTGTCATTCCGGACAATGAGATGAAAAGCCCCTGGTTTGATCCTGTCGACTCCGGATCAAAGATCAACAGGATCAGCCTATCCGTTGAAAACCTGCTGGACGCCTCTCTTTCTGATGAAAATGGCGGCGTCTCCTATCGTCAGTGGGCGAGGTTTGACATCACCCAGAGATATGACCTTGATGTTTTACAGCGCAATGATATTAAGGATGAGGACAAAGAAGTCTGGGAACCCCTGCTTGCTACCCTGATCCTGAGGCCTTTGAAGGGGCTCGATCTCAAGGGCACAACTGCATGGGACCATTATAAGGACAGGTTTTCCACGATGGTCTTATCCGCCAACCTGTCCGACCGGCGGGCAGGAGGAACAAATGACGTGTACTATATCGATTATGTAAAGTCCATTGACAACCATAAGAGCCTTAATCTGCGGGCCAATGTAAAGCTCATCGACGGATTCTCGGCAGGGGGCCTCTTAAACAGGGCGCTGGACCTGAAGTACAATATACATCAGAGCCTCTGGCTGAAATACCAGGCCCAATGCTGGTCCATTAAGCTGGGTGTTGAAAAGGAAGACGCCGACAGGAAAATAATCTGGAATTTCGAGCTTATGGGGCTTTAATCCATATGACATGCTACAGGCATATAATCCTATCAAAAATCCAATAGTTACTGAATGAAATATCTTGAAATAATGGGGAAAGGTTGGCATATTAACAAGAATTTCCCAAGTAAGTTTCTTTTTCAGGCTTAAGCTTTTTATTTCATTGACCGTTGCAAGCCGGCGTCTTCACGTCGTTTCAATATCCTGAAGTCCATTTAATCTGGGGGTCTTTTCATGACAAAGCATCAAAATGTTTTTTATATCACCCTATTATTTTTATCCTTATCCTGCGCGGGGTATGCCGAGGATAGGGGTCCTGCCCGGAGCCAGTATATTTTCGGCGTATTCGCTTATGAAAAAGGGGATTACGAGGGCGCAGAAAAGAATTTTAAAAAGGCCATTGATCTGGAGCCTGAGAATGCCCTTTATAACAGCTACATCGGGAAGACATGCCTGGAGATGAAAAGATATAACGACGCCCTGTTCTATCTTGATAAAGCCTGGGGGCTTGATCCCGGCATAACAGGTCTGACATATGATCTTGCCATGGCAAATTACAGGCTTAATTACTTTGACAGGGCCATTGAGTATTTTGACAGGGCCATTGAAGAAGATCCTTCTAATGTACTTGCGAGCTACCACGCAGGCATAAGTCTGTATAAAATGGAGGAATACCGCAGGGCGCTGTCTCATTTTTTAGATGCATCCGAAAAGAGCCCGACGATCAGGGCGAACGGATATTACTATGCGGGGATTTGCCACTTCAAGGTTGGAGATTTTGATCAGGCGGCAGAGAAGCTTGAATACGCGAGGGATCACTCGGAGTCGGCGGTCCTCAGGGAAAACGCCAAAGAATGGCTGGAGTCCATTGACAGGCAGAGGAAGGCATTGAAACCATACAGCGTGTTCGCGAAGGCGGGCTACCAGTATGACAGCAATGTGCTTCTTGAATATGATGAGGATCTCGTCACAGAGGCTGATGACACTGCATTTGTATTTTATTTTTCCGGCAAATACAGGTTTTTCAAGGCGAATGATCTCAGCGCGGGGGCGGGGTATAATCATTATCAGATATTGTACAGCACGCTGGACGAATACAACCTTACAAACGGCATTTTAAACCTCTACGGCAAATATGAAAGAGGCCCCCTGGGGATCACGCTCAGTTACCTCCCGCACTTTTCATGGCTGGATTCGGAAAAATACATGAAAAAACAGGAAATGAAGATCGGGATCAGCTATGAAGTCCGGGAAAATCTTGTGACGGAGTTTTCGTACAGCTACTACGACATCAACCATCTTACGGATGACGACCGGGACGGTAAAAGCAATGTATTCGGCCTGGACGCCTTTTATATCCTCGGGGAGAATAACGGATATGTCTTTGCCGGGATCGGTTATGAGGACAGGTCCGCGGCCCACCCTGATTACTATTATGGCCGGTTAAGCGCCCAGGCAGGGATCTCCCTGGAGATACCCCTGGATATTACATTTGATATAAAAGGCTCCTATTGTGATGTCGGTTATGACAATATTGACTCTGCACACGGCTTTAAAAGGGAGGATAAAAGATACGGGGCATCAGTCTCCCTCTCCCGCAGCATTTTCTATGAATGGCTGAGCATCGTCGGCGAGTTTGACTACACCGGCAGGGGATCCAATATTGATGAGTATGAATATGACAGAAAGGCAGGGGCCCTTTCATTGACGGTTAAATTTTAACAGGGGTGATGCAATGAAAACATTCAAGCCAAAATTAATATTCCCAATCGTAATCCTGTTAATCCTGTCCTCCGTGTGCTGCGTGCTCGGCGCGGATGAAACCTCCATAGGATCTCTTCTGCCTCAGGGATATACAAAGGCGGATGTGTTTAAACCCGGCAATGGCACACCCATAGGGCGCGTGCTGGCGGCCCAGGGTGAGGCTGTGATTATCCATCAAGGAGGCAGCACCGGGTATCAGGCAGCCAAGGGTACTTACCTTTACAAGGGTGACATTATTATCACAAGGGATGACGGCAGGATCAGGCTGAATCTGAACGACGAGAGCCTGCTTACATTGCTCTCCAATACCTGTCTGGAACTGAATGAGAGCGTTTATGACAGCGGAAAAAAGAGCCGTTTTTCATTTTTAAAGATGAGTATAGGCAAGGCCCGTTTTGCAATTAAGAAGCTCATGGACATGAAGCGCTCCGATGTCCATATTGAAACGACCACGATGATATGCGGACTCCGCGGATCGGATTTTGTTATTGTGACTCAACCGGCCAGGGCCGAGGTGACGACCTTTGAAAACACAGAGATTGAGGTGCTGAGCAGGGTTACCCCGGATGCGACGCCCATACCGCTGGGGGAATATCAGAGGCTGGCCATAGAGCAGGGGAAACCGGCCGGGGAGCCGGAAGACATAACACCTGAAGAGGCCGCCTCCATGAAGCATGAATTCGTCTTTGCCGCCGAAGGCAGTGAAGGCGGGGCGGACGGACAGGAAGGGACGCGGGAGGCCTCTGCTGATGAGGTTCCTGCACCGGGTGCATATGAAATCCTGGTCTCAGAGGATGAACTGATAGATCCCGAGGGTGCTGTAAGCGCTGAAGAATTGCAGGGGCCCACTGTTAGTGACATTTCCGATGCACTGCAGAGGGATGAAGAACTGGCTTATATCATGAGTGAGCACCTGGAGATAAAGGAGATCATATCCGAGGAAGAAGTCATAGAGGAGCTTCCTGGATTCCCCGAGATGCCGGAATAATTTTACTTCCTTGTGTAAAAATAATGAAGGAGAGAATCATGATAACATCCCAGAAATCCTTGTACAAAAACATTGGCCTATTCCTTATGATGGGTATCCTTTTTTTTATTTGTCCTTCATATGTATTCGCATCATGGGATACCACAACATCCCTTCCCATAAACAGGTACCTCTCCGTGGCAGCGGCCCCGGGCAATGGTTATATATACATAATGAATGGATACATTAACACCAGCGCCTCCAGTTCCGGGACCTCGGATGGGAGGTCATTTTATGCCCTTCAAAATGCGGACGGGACCCTTGGCGCCTGGTCAGAGGCAAGCGCCTCAATACCTGCCAATCTGATGAGGGCGGCGGCAGGTGTAACAACCTACAATGGGTACATCTATATCGCAGGAGGGGCAATCAACTCACCTTCATGGGACGGAAATATCTGGTATGCAAAACCTGAGGCTACGGGAGACATTACCGCCTGGACCCAGGCCTCAACCTACATCCCTTCATGGATCGGGTCATCCCCCTATGTGGGGGCCTATTACGGCTATCTGTATGCGGGCGGGGGCTTTAATGCATTTGGGACCGAAACAACGGGAGACCCACAGAGATCAACCAGATTCTATTATGCCCAGCTAGGTTCCGACGGGGCTCCGGGCACATGGACCCAGACTACAGGCCTCCCTGAATCAACAACCGACGGCCAACTCGTATTTTATGACGAAAGGGCCTACTTAATCTCCGGATTCTCCAGCAACGTCTATTATGCCGATATCTCCTCCGGTGCCATAGGGTCATGGACCGCGACAACCTCTCTGCCTTCCGCTGTCAGCAGTCCATCTGCTCATGTGATAGGCGGTTATATATATGTTGTACAAGGCGGGAGCACTGCCTTCTATTACAGTAAAATTCAGACAGACGGCACACTGGGTGCGTGGGCTGCAGGAGATACTCTTTCTGCAATTGTTCATCCATATAACCAGGGAACATACTATAATGGTTATTATTATCTGATCGGGGATCAATCGGATACCGCAAACCTCACACGGGCCCTTTACGATGAAATTGTAATTCCCGGAAATCTATTTGGCCCCGCGAGGATAATTACAAATTTGACTGGTTATGCCCATAGCTTCGCTGCCGATATCGATGGTGATGGAGATGAAGACCTCCTGGTAGGAGCTATATCCACAGGCCAGATATACTGGTATGAAAATACTGATGGTAATGGGACCTTTGGGCCTCAGCAGTTTGCAGCCTCGCAGGCTCCGTCGACCACTGATCGCATGACCCTCTTCATGTCGGATATCGATGGTGACGGCGACCTGGATATCATTTCCGGTTCTGTCTATAATAATATGATCTACTGCTATAAAAACGACGGATATGGTTCATTCGGATCGGCAATATCCGTAGCAACGGCCGATGGCGGCAGCTGGCGCATATTTGTTGCCGCCGCAGATATTGATCATGATGGAGATCAGGATATCGTTTCAGCAGCATATGGCAGTGAAATCATAGCCTGGCATGAAAATACTTCAGGAGATGGCACATCATGGACGATCCATGATATTACGGCTCTTTCCGATTTTGCGACTGACGGCGCATGGACGGCTCAAACCGCTGATATAGATAGTGATGGGAATATGGATGTTTTGGCTGTCTCGAACTGGGACACCAATGGACTCGTATGGTTTGAGAATGCTACCGGGAATGGAGACAGTTGGACCGGACATGCAATTGCAACCTCGTCGGATCGATCTCGATTCACTGATGCAGCGGATATAGACGGCGATGGTGACTTGGATGCATTATACGCAACATGGGGTGACGATATAATCGCCTGGTATGAGAATACTGATGGAGCAGGAACATTTGGTCCACAGCAGGTCATTTATACAATAACCGGCTTAGGTCCACAGATTGTCTATGCTGCGGATTTTGATAATGACGGGGATATGGACGCTGTATCTGTCGGAGATGCATCCGCACAAGAATTCAACTGGTATGAAAACACTTCAGGCGATGGATCATCATGGACAGTCCATACTGTAGATACAGGCCAACAATCTACGGTCTGCATAGGAGATCTGGACGGAAACAGCAGTCCTGATCTCATCTCCTATGCCAAGGATACTGTCGTTGTAGCCTGGTATAAAAATCTTGGTCCCAGTCAAACTGCAAACAGCCCGCCTGACGTGCCGACTGCGATCAGCCCGGCAAACGGGTCAATCTTTGCTTCCGGTCCGGTAACCCTTGATGCCAAAGCCTTCAGCGATCCCGATTCGGGAGACACCCTCATGGAATCACTGTGGATGGTAAGAAGGGCAGACAGCGTATACGGGCGGTCGGATTATGATGAATCCTTCAATTTTGCAACAACAAGCGGGGATCTGACCAGTCATGAGGTAACGGGCCTTGCCAGCGGGATGAAATATTTTTGGAAGGTGGGCTATACTGACTCAGGGAGTGGGATAACGTCATGGTCGGGTGAATATCACTTTAAGATAGGAACAAGCGTGTCGGATGCCCTGCCCGAGGTGATCGCCGGAACTGAGCTGGCGGATTTCAAGATGGTTTCCTTTCCCTGCTGGCTTGATGATCCATCGGCGCTTTCGACGTTTGATATATCCTATGACACCAGGTATTACAGGATAGGGCATTACATCCCTTCCAGAAACAGCGGGGAATATGTGGAGATTAATGATCCTGACGCAGTGATAAATCCGGGAGAGGGCATGTGGGTGCTTGCAAGGGACGGCATGGATATCGTGGCGGAAGGCATCCCTGTCAGCACTGAATATGATATCGAGGTCCCGCTCTATTACAATTCCGGAAACGGCAACGGCTGGAACCAGATAGGCTGCCCAAACGCAAAAGATTACTACTGGGCTGAACTCCAGGTAATAGAATATGACGCTGAGGGTGATATCCTGTTCGGGCCGGCTCCAATATCCGAGTTGGATACAGACAATGAATACATTGATGTCAGGATATGGGAATGGGCAGATGGTGCATATGCCTCCTACGCACCTGATGATAATTTTATTGTCAAGGCCTATGAGGGCTACTGGGTAAGGGCAAAAAAGGCCAATGTGAGGTTGAACTTCCCTGTATCGGCCCAGTATTCGGCGAACAGGTTTAGCGGAAACGGGAATGGTCTTGCCATGTTTTTTAAAGGCGGAAAGAAATGGGTGAATGAATGGATAGTCGCCTCCCCCATGTCTGCGGATGTTTCAGATGATTCGCCTCCGATGCCCATGGGTGTATTTGCGGATTCTGATACAGACAGGGCATCCTCGACAGGCGGGTGCTTCATAGCGACCGCCGCCTACGGATCGCCCCTGGATCGCCATGTCAGGATGCTCAGGGAGTTCAGGGACGACTGCCTGCTGTCTTCCGGGGCGGGGCGTTTATTCGTTGAACTCTACTATCGATACTCGCCTCCCGCGGCTGAGTACATAGCTGGTCACGAAGGGCTCAGGACAGCGGTCCGCATCGGGCTCCTGCCTGTGGTGGGCCTGAGCTACCTGGCGCTTTATCACCCGGTCATGCTTGCGGGATTGTTGATCCTGCTTGCGGCTGTGACAGGCTGGATGCTGTTCTGCCTGCCGAAGAAGAATTTTAGGATCATCTCCAATTAAGTTGATCGATGATCAGGTCTCAAGGGTTCCAGGGATAAGGGATTCGAGCGCATCCTCCCCTCTCAGGGGAGGATTAAGGTGGTGTCTCCCGAGTTTTTATGCACACAAGTTAGCCTGTCGAGACCACCTCCTGCCTCCCCCTGAGAGGAGGAGGGAATGGCTTAGTTAGTTTTAAGGGTGATTATCTGTCCGTCCACAATGCCTTCCCCGATTGGTACGGCAAAGGAATGGTCCTCCATAACATCCGTGACCCTTATCTCTCCGGCCTTTTGCCCCTCGGTATAATAGTCTCTGCTGCCAATGGACTTAACGGGTTCCGGGTTTCCGAAGACCTCAAAGACGTTCCCGACAGTTATTCCGATATCCCTTCCTCCGCTGATCCGTATCTTTTCTCCATCCCTGGTGATTTTGCCCCTCCATGCCCGGCCGGCCAGGACATCCAGCAGGGCTGATGTATGCCTGCCCTGGAGCCCTGAAATAACCTCGTCCAGGGTTTCCTCGGCAAGGGGGACGGCTTTTTTATCTTCTTCAGCTACCTTCCCCATGTCGATCTTTTCGCTTTCCCTGAAGGAAAAAATCACCGTGCCGCTTGTTACATCAACGGCATTCACAACCATCGAGACCTCATATTCTCCCTTGAACTTATTGAAAGGCCAGATGACGCCCTTGTCGGCGGTATAATTCAAGGGCTCCAAAACCGATGTGACCAGTATGTTCATCCCCATATCTCCGGCCTTTTTTATCAGCGCGGGGTCTGCTGTAACTCCCATGTCGGCAGACGAGGTTGTTGACTGGGGGCTTTCAAATTCCTTTAAAGTCGTTATGATCAGGGTGCTGTCTTTTTTTAAAAGTCCTGCAAGTGACTCTGTAAGCGCCGCCGCCTTTTCATCCTTCAGCCCTGCCATGTTGATCAGGGGTGCTACCAGGACCTTTTTCCTGAGGCCGGAGCTGTCGCCATGGGATGTATCCCTGGGTTTTGATCTTTGAATATGGAATCTGTCACCATAAACGGATTTTAATGTACTGCAGCCTGCTGAGCACAATATGAACATCAGAATTATAACAAGCAGGCCGGCAAGATATGATCTTTTCATTTTTTGAATCCCTCCACCGAATGGAATCTTTTACAGGTCGTCATTATTAACAGCTTAATAACTAAAAAACAATATCAAAGGAGTCAAATTCCCCCCGCCATTCCTCGTGCGTGACATCTACATGCCTGACAATCGCCCGCGGAGGCCCTTTATGGCACCAGACTGTGAGTTCCTCAACCGCATCGGCATTGCCTTCAGCCAGGACCTCAACGGCGCCGTCGTGCCTGTTTTTTACCCAACCGTAGACACCCAGTTCATTTGCCTTTCTGCGGGTAGAGTCCCTAAACCAGACACCCTGGACCTTCCCTTCAATTACAATCCTTGCCCTCGTTTTACCTTCCATTTGCAGCCCTCGTAGATTTTGAATTGAGATCTCAATCTACATTTTCGCAAGAAATTTTTTTCAGATTCATCCCCTATTAGTGGAGCATTAAGGTGGGGTCTGCTTATGTCCTGTTTTTTTCATTGCTATGTTAAGACCCCCTCCGAACCTCCCCCTAAGAGGGGGAGGATGGTTGGTTCTGCCTGGCCTGATTACTTGCTTTCAATAGATCGAGAAATCCTTTCTCATCAAGGATTGTTATTCCCAGGTCCCTTGCCTTTTGGAGTTTGGAGCCCGGCGCCTCCCCTGAGACAAGGTAATCCGTAGAGCTGCTTACCGCCGAGGCTACCCTGCCTCCGTTTCTTTCAATTATTTCCTTCGCCCCGGATCGTGTCAGGGTGTTCATGGCGCCGGTCAATACAAATACCTTTCCTGCAAGGAGGGCCCCTCTGGGAGATGAGGCCTCAAGCTGTATCCCTGCCTCCAGAAGTCTTCGTATATGCGTTATGTTGGATTCATCACTGAAATACGAGACCACGCTTTCGGCTATCTGGGGGCCGATTTCTCTTATGGTTAAAAGCTCAGCAGCAGCGGCGTTCTGGAGTTTTCCGATATCTCCATAGTAATCGGCCAGGAGCTCTGCTATATGTTCTCCCACGTGCCTGATCCCCAGGGCGTATATAAACCTGGGAAGTGTTGCGCCTTTGCTTTTTTCAATCGCCCTGATGAGGTTATCCGCCGATTTCTGTTCTATCTTGTCAATCTTAAGAAGGGCATACCGGCTGAGGGCGTATAAATCAGCCGGCTCCTGGGCAAGCCCCCTGTCTATCAGCTGGCCTATGATCTTCTCCCCAAGTCCGTCGATATTCATGGCGGCCTTTGAGACAAAATGAATAAGCCTTTCCCTGATCTGAGCCGGGCAGCCCTTATTGGGGCACCTGAAAACGACCTCTCCCTCTTTCCTGTAAACCTTTGTACCGCAGACAGGGCAGTGTTCCGGCATTCGAAAAGCCTTTTCAGCCCCCGTCCTTTTCGATGGTATCACCTTCACGACCTCGGGGATTACATCTCCCGCCCGCTGGATAATAACGGTGTCATTCTCACGAATATCCTTTTTCTCTATCTCCTCCTGGTTGTGGAGTGTTGCGCGGCTTACCGTAACGCCCGCGATCTCAACCGGTTCAAGCCACGCAACCGGAGTCAGGGCGCCTGTCCGACCGACCTGGACGTCTATCCTGATGATCCTGGTGGTCTCCTGGGTCGGCTTGAATTTATAGGCCAGCGCCCACCTAGGGCTGCGGGATTTCTGGCCGAGCTGCTCCTGGAGCCCAAGGTCGTTGACCTTGATCACTGCCCCGTCGATCTCATAGGGCAGGCCGGCCCTTTCCTGTTCCAGCAGGCGGCAATATTGTATAACCTCTTCCAGGGTAATGCACTCCTTGATATGCGGTTTATTTACCCTGAGCCCCCAGGACTGAAAGGCGTCTAAAATCTCCATGTGGGTCTTAAAATCAAAACCGCTTACCTCTCCCGCGCCGTAACAGAACATGTTAAGGCGCCTTTCCCTGGTGATCCTGGGGTCAAGCTGCCTGATGGAGCCGGCGGCAGCGTTTCGCGGATTTGCAAAGGCCGGGAGGCCCTGCTCAAGGCGGAGCCTGTTCAATTCGTCAAATGCCTCGATCTCCATGTATGCCTCTCCCCTGACCTCAAGGAACTCGGGGACGGGAAACTGTTCATGATGCTGATTGACCTTGAGCGGAACAGACTGTATGGTCTTGATATTGGGGGTAATATTCTCGCCCACATACCCGTCGCCCCTTGTTGATGCGGATACAAGCATACCATTTTCATAGACTATCTCCACGGCCAGCCCATCCATCTTCGGCTCCACAACATAGTCGCACCTGTACAGGCCCTTTAAAAGTCTCCTGACCCTTGCATCAAAGTCCCCTATATCCTTTTCGTTGAAGCCGTTTTCGAGGCTGAGCATGGGGCGGCGATGGGTCACCTGTGAAAAGGATGCCTGGGGCTCAGTGCCGACCCTCTGGCTCGGGGAATCAGGCGTTGCCAGGTCAGGATATCTCTTTTCGATCTCCAGCAGGGACTGAAAGAGCCTGTCATACTCTGCGTCGGAGATCTCAGGGTCATCAAGGGTGTAATACCGCTGATTATGGTGCCTGATTTTTTCTCTTAACGCCTCCAGTTCTTTGCGAATCTCGTCCATAATGCCTCTGCCCTGTGAAATTTTACCTTTATTGAGTCAGCCCTGGTGAAACGGTTTTATAAAACCTGGTGTCTGTTCTTTTATACTATAAAAACCCTCCAGGTCCAAAATATTTTGCCCTGCATGCAAGAATAATCTTTAAATCAGCCAAGATGTTGAGATAATAAAAAATTAATGAAATTATACTGAAAATATGGTAAAAAGGATAAAACTGAAAAAAGGATCATTTAATCCCCGTTTTCCATAAAAACAGATGTCAGGCTGCCTCTTGATTTGTATTGACATTAAGGCGGAAAAATATCTATATTGATGGATTATTCTTGCAGCAAGACTTATTAACTTATGTTCGCTGAATTATCTGATAAATTAAATAAAACTTTCAAGAAATTAAAAGGCCATGGCATATTAAGCGAGAAAAATATCCAGGACGCGCTTAAGGAAGTGCGCATGGCCCTGCTTGAGGCGGACGTAAATTATAAGGTCGTCAAGAAATTCATTGATGATATCCAGCAGAGGGCAGTAGGCAGTGAGGTCCACGACAGCCTGACGCCCGGACAGCAGGTTATACATATTGTCAGCCAGGAACTGACCAGCCTGATGGGAGGGGCAAGGCAGGACCTGATACTGCAGGGGAGAAGTCCTTTTGTCATATTAATGATAGGGCTTCAGGGCTCCGGAAAGACCACGACATCCGCAAAGCTCGCTGTTCACCTGCGCAAGCTTGGAAGAAAACCATATCTCGTCCCAGCGGACATATACAGGCCGGCTGCCATAGAGCAGCTGAAAAAGCTGGGGGCGCAGATAAATGTCCCTGTCCACCAGACTGAAACAGGGCTCAAGCCGGATGATATATGCCTCAGCGCCCTGTCAAAGGCAGGCGCGGCCGGTTCGGATGTGCTTATCCTTGATACCGCAGGGAGGCTTCATATTGACGAAGCCCTCATGGACGAGCTGGCCAGGATAAAGAAGAAGCTGAATCCCAATGAGATACTCCTGGTGGCCGATTCGATGACCGGCCAGGACGCGGTAAATGTCGCAAAGCAGTTTGACCAGCTTCTTGATATAACAGGCATAATCCTCACAAAGATGGAAGGCGATGCCAGGGGCGGGGCCGCCCTGTCCATGAAGGCGGTCACAAACAAGCCGATCAAGTTTGTCGGCACAGGGGAAAAGCTGGATGCGCTGGAGCCCTTCTTTCCGGAAAGGATGGCCTCCAGGATACTGGGTATGGGGGATGTCCTCTCCTTTATTGAAAAGGCCCAGCAGGAGTTTGACCAGAAAGAGGCCCTGGACCTTGAGAAGAAGCTGAAAAAGAGGAAATTCGACCTGGAGGATTTTCAGAAGCAGCTTGGATACATAAAAAAACTGGGCTCTATTGAAGAGATACTGGGCATGATGCCAGGCATAGGGCAGCTTAATCAACTGAAAAAGCTGAAGCCGGACGAGAAGGAACTCGTTAAAATAGAGGCCATCATCGGTTCCATGACCAGACAGGAGAGGGCTGATTACAAGATAATAAACGGAAGCAGGAGAAAGAGGATCGCAAAGGGGAGCGGGACTAAAGTAGAGGACGTAAACCGCCTGCTGAAGAATTTCGCAATGACAAAAAAGATGATGGAGCAGTTTGCCGGAGGCAAAGGCCGGATGAAGATGCCGGCGATGTTTCGTTGAAAAACCAGGGAGCTTAAAGGCAGCTGCCGGTTGTCCTGCCTTTACAGGACAGAAAGCTCCATCCTGAAATTTACGATTATTGGATGGATGCTTTTTAAAATATGGATTATAATAACAATAACATATAGGGGGTTGGTAAATTTAGATGACTGTAAGACTGAGACTAACTAGAAAAGGCGCAAAAAAAAGACCGTATTATCGCGTTGTAGCGGCTGATTCCGAGGCGCCCCGTGATGGCAGATTCCTGGATATCCTTGGATCATATGACCCGATGAAAGACCCTGCCGAGGTTAAACTCGATAAAGAGAAGGTCAGCCGCTGGCTGAGCAAAGGGGCTAAGGCGACAGAATCCGTCAACGCAATACTGAAGAGAGAGGGCTTACTTAAGGTTTCCACAACAGCAAACTGATGTGACATTCTGTTGAATTCAAAAATGGAGGTTTATGATGAAGGAATTGATAGAATTCATTGCTAAAGCGTTGGTTGATAAACCGGAAGAAGTGCTTGTCACCGAAATCGAAGGTGAACAGACCTCTGTGATTGAACTTAAGGTAGCCAAGGAAGACCTTGGCAAGGTTATCGGAAAGCAGGGGAGGACTGCGCGGGCCATGAGGACCATACTGAGCGCATCTTCCACCAAGCTTAGAAAAAGATCGGTTTTAGAGATCATCGAATAACCTTGAATGGGGCCTATTCCGAAAACCTGCTCCCTGTTGGAAAGGTGATCAGACCTCACGGGTTGAACGGACTCTTAAGAATCCTTTCATATGCCGGATCCGAGGCGACTTTTCTGAAGGCGGGGACTGTTTTGCTCAAATCGGATCAGGAAGGGCTGATAGAATACAAAATAATATCCATAAATGCCCACAAGAATGCCTTTTTAATGAAGGTGGAGGGGATCTCTTCATTAGAGGATGCCGAAAAATACCGGGGGGCTGAAATCCTTATAAGAAAAGATACCTTAAGACGTGAGAACGAGGATGAATATTTCTGGTTCGAGCTCATCGGCCTTGAGGTGTATCTGGATACAGGCCGGTTTATCGGCACACTGCAGGAGATAATAAACACAGTAAGCAACGATATATACGTTGTAAAAGAGGGCAATAAGGAAATCCTTGTCCCCGCGCTGCACGGGGTGGTGCTGAAGATTGATCTTGAGAATAAAAGGATGATTATTGCCGGAGACATTGACGGGCTGCTCAATACAGATGAAGTTTGATATTCTTACTCTTTTCCCGGATTTTTTCCTGCCCTTCCTTGAGGAGGGGGTCCTGGGGAGGGCCGTTAAAAAAGGCATTCTGGATATCAGGCTGACTGACATACGCGCCTTTGCAGACGGAAGACACAAGGTTACGGACGACCGTCCCTACGGGGGCGGAAACGGCATGGTCATGAAGCCCGGCCCCATTTATCAGGCATTAAAATCCATTGAGAGGACCGAAGATCCCGCCCTGGTCATACTGCTCACGCCCCAGGGAAGGAAATTCGATCAGGCCGCGGCCTGGGACCTGGCAACAAGAAGGCATATTATCCTCATATGCGGACGTTATGAGGGCGTTGACGAAAGGATCATTTCCGGCCATGTCGACCTGGAGCTCTCCATAGGCGACTATGTCCTGAGCGGCGGCGAGCTGGGGGCCATGGTTGTGGCGGATGCCATAAGCCGCCTTATACCCGGGGTCCTGGGGGGAGAGAGGTCCACTGTAGAAGACTCCTTTGAGGATGGACTCCTGGAACATCCCCATTTTACCAGGCCGAGGAATTTCATGGGCCGGGAGGTCCCGGAGGTCCTTTTATCGGGCGACCATGAGAAGATACGTGTCTGGCGAAGGAGGGAATCCCTCAAAAGGACCCTTCAGAAAAGGCCGGACCTTTTAAAGGGCAGGTCCCTTGGGGAAGAGGACGTGTCCCTCTTGAAGGATATAGAATCAAAATCGGCCGGCAAAGGATCTTGATAATTTCATGAGGCTTTATATCGGGCTGGTTCATTACCCTGTTTATAATAAAAACCGGGAAAAGATAGCCTCTGCAATAACAAATTTTGATCTTCATGACCTGTCAAGGCTGGCCAGGACATTCGGGGCAAAGAGATTATTCATAATTACCCCATTGAAGAACCAGCATGTACTTGCCGAGCGCATCTCGGCCCACTGGACAGAAGGCTATGGCGCCGGATATAACAGCCACAGAAAAGAGGCGCTTAAGACCATAAATGTTGTGGATTCCATTGAAGCTGCCATTGATACAGTTAGGGAGGCAGAGGGCGGGCAGCCGCTTATTGTTGCCACTGACGCATCAAGGCAGCCGGAGCGCGGCATCAATTACGCGCGCATGAGAGAGATACTCGGGTCTGAAAGGACCGTATTTTTAATATTCGGGACTGCATGGGGACTGCATGAGGATATCCTGAGGATGTCCGATTTTATCCTTGACCCGATAGAAGGCAACACCGATTACAATCACCTGTCTGTAAGGACAGCGGCCGGTATAATTCTGGATCGACTGGCGGGCAGGTATGAATAGGTAATACAAATTAATACCTGCCCGCCCGGGCCGGCATTCAGGAGGAGATATGAATAAAATAATTGAAAGTCTAGAGAACGAACAGTTGAGGGTTGATATCCCGAATTTCAAAACCGGGGATACAATAAAGGTCTACGCGCGTATTAAGGAAGGGGACAAGGAAAGGATACAGCTCTTCCAGGGCTTTGTCCTCCGCAAGAGAAACGGCAAGACAGGCGCGACATTTACCGTAAGAAAGATCTCCTATGGAGTAGGAGTAGAAAGGATATTCCCGCTTCACTCACCGACGATTGACAGGATAGAGATCGTAAGCAGGGGGAAGGTGCGCCAGGGAAGACTGTATTATATGAGGGCGCTCAAAGGGAAGGCGTCAAGAATTAAAGAGAAAAGGGTATAAATCCTTCTTTAAGAAATTGAGTATTCCAGACAAAAACCTGCCTCTTTTTCCCAGCCCAGGCAGAACCGGGTTTGACGACCCTCTGTATTTTGAGTCAACAAGGCGGGAACGCGGATATGATCATATCGCGGGGGTTGACGAGGCCGGCAGAGGGCCGCTGGCCGGACCGGTTGTCGCGGCGGCAGTAATTATGCCCCCGGGTGTCATCATCCAGGGCGTCAAAGACTCCAAAAAGATGACGGGGAAGGCGAGAAAAGCCGCCTTTTCCGTCATTAATGAAACAGCGATATCAATAGGCATCGGCGTCGTTTCCAGCAATGCTATCGATAAATCCAATATCCTTATCGCGTCTCTTGAGGCCATGAAGCTGGCGGTCTTATCTCTTGACCCTATCCCGGGATTTCTCCTCGTGGATGGAACGCAAAAGATACCGATTCTTATCCCCCAGGACAGCATTATTAAAGGCGACCAGCTGTGTCACTGCATATCCGCGGCGTCCGTCATCGCCAAGGTCTACAGGGACCGGATAATGTGCGCATATGATGCGATGTTCCCGGAGTATGGCTTCATTCAGCATAAAGGCTATGGGACTGCAGGGCATCTTCGGGCCATAAGCGAACACGGGGCATGCCCCATTCACAGGCAAACCTTCAGAGGGGTCAGTTGATTTGACAAAGGAAAGACTCGACCTGGGAAGTCTGGGAGAGAGGCTGGCGCTACAGAAGATCAAGCGCCTGGGATACAAATGCATTGAAAAGAACTACCGCTGCGCCCTTGGAGAGATCGATATTATAGCAAAGGACAGGGACTGCCTGGTCTTTATCGAGATCAAAACCAGGAGGGGAAGCACAACCGGTTTTGCCAAGGAGGCGGTAAACCAGCGAAAGATGCGGCAGATATCCAAGGCCGCACTGAACTACATGAAGGCCAATGACTGCTGCGATACAAAGGCGAGATTTGACGTGATTGCCGTCAGTATTGCCGGCGAAAGGGAAGAGATAGAGGTCATTAAAGACGCATTTGAGCTGGCGTATTAACAAAGGGTTAAAGGCGCAAGGCACAGGGCACAAGGTTAACGGCTTAAAGACTAAGAGCTGAAAACTTATCACGAATGATCATAAACAGGAATTTGTTGATATCTATAAAGATTTTTCATTTTATCATATTTGACCTTAACTCTTCCTCCCCTTTTAGGGGAGGATTGAGGTGGGGTCTCATTAATCACTGTTTCAAGACCCCCTCTTAATCTCCCCCTAAGAGGGTGAGAGAAGTTGGGTAAGCCAGGATCAATGTGGGGTTAAGATGAAAAAAGAAGGCACAGACAATACACCTGGAGGACAACACCCTGGCACCCTTTACGTTGTTGCCACTCCCATAGGAAACCTTGAAGACTTAACCCTCCGGGCCTTGAGGATTTTAAAGGAAGTGGATCTGATCGCAGCCGAAGAGCCCAACCATACCAGGCGTTTGTGCAGTCATTATGGCATCAGGGCAAAAATAACAGGCTATAACCAGCATAACAGCGCTGCAAAAAGTCCCGGGCTGGTGGAGGATCTGAAGGCCGGATCGGATATTGCCCTTGTCACAAGCGCAGGCACGCCGGCAATCTCGGACCCGGGATCACTGCTCATAAACACGGCCCATGAAGAGGGCATCAGGGTTTCGCCGATACCGGGGCCTTCAGCCCTGGCAGCGGCCCTTTCCGCGTGCGGCCTTAAGGTTGACAGGTTTGTCTTTCTGGGGTTCCTTCCCAACAGGCAGGGAAAAAGGCGAAAATACCTGAAGGAACTGGTCAATGAAAAGAGGACCATGGTCCTGTACGAGGCGCCACATCGGATTGTCGAGCTCCTGAAAGATCTGAAGGAGATCTTCGGAGACCGCCGGATAGCCCTGTTAAGGGAACTGACAAAGATCTATGAAGAGATAAAAAGGGGGAGCATTTCCGAGATATTGCAGGGCATGGATGAGGACAGGGTCAGGGGGGAATTTACAGTCATGCTGGAAGGCAGTGAAAACGATGATCTCCCGGACATTGATCTACGGGAAAGGATCGGCGAATTGTTAAGCGGAAAGGCGGCAGGGGCCAGGGAGATAGCCACAAAGTTGTCCATGGAACTGGACATTAACTACCGGATTGTTTACAGGGAATGCCTGAACGTCATGAAAGAGCTGAATCATTGAAAATGGCCGCAATTTTAAAAACTTTATAGTTAACTGTTGAATAATAATATTAATATTAATATAATTCGACAATATGGAGCATAAAAGAAAACTCAAAATCATTAACGACCTTGGCATCCATGCGCGATCCTCTGCAAGAATAGTTGAACTGGCGGGCAGGTATAATTCAAAATTATATTTTAAAAAGGACGGCCATGAAGAGGTTGAGGGCGACAGCATACTGGCAATCCTCACCCTGAACTGCCCCAAGGGAACGGAATTATATGCAAGGGCCGTAGGCGAAGACTCTGAGGCGCTGCTGGATGAAATGACAAGGCTTTTTGAGGAAAAATTCGGCGAGGACAGATGACGAATAATAAAAACGGACGCAATATCAGGCTGCAGGGAATAGCCGTATCCCCCGGGATAATAATAGGCAAGGCCCGCCTTGTGGACAGGTCAAAACAGAAGATAGTCTATCAGTATATTGTAAATGCAAAAGACCTTGACAGGGAAGTGGAGAGATTCACAAACGCCCTTCAGGCAACCAGGGAACAGATCAGCGCTGTGAAAAGCAACATGCCTGAACAGCTGAAGCAGCACGCATTCATACTTGAGGCCCATCTGATGATCCTTGACGACAGCATGATTTCCGATGCGACAGTAAAGGCCATAGTTGAGGAAAAGATCAACGCGGAATGGGCGTTAAAAAAATCGGTCCAGAAGGTAAGCAAGATCTTTAATGAGGTTGCCGACGAGTATATCAGGGAGCGGTTCAGCGATGTGGAGAATGTTGCTGAGAGGATATTAAGGAATCTGGCGGGAAAGGGCCAGGAGACAATAACCGTAACTGATGAAAACGTGATAATAGTCGCGCACAACCTTTCTCCTGCGGACACCACGGAGCTGAATACATCCAAGATACTGGGCTTCATAACGGATATAGGCGGAAGAACCTCCCATACCGCCATTATGGCGCAGGCATTGGAGATCCCTGCGGTAGTAGGCCTTGAGACTGCCACAAGCGTCATCACTGACGGCTGTCTGCTCATAGTTGACGGGTATAAGGGAGATGTGATTATAAACCCTGATATTAATCTTATATCGGCCTTTCAGGAAAAACAGACCTATTACGAGAAGTACAAATCCAGCATCCTCCGCCTGAGCTATCTTCCGTCTGAAACCATTGACGGGCACAGGGTCACGCTGAAGGCGAATATCGAGTTCGTTGAGGAGATAACGGCGGCAAAGGACCACGGGGCTGAGGGCATAGGCCTTTACAGGACCGAATACCTCTACCTGCGAAGCAAAGGCATACCTGCGGAGGAAGAGCTCTTCAACGACTACAGGCAGGTCGCGCAGATAATACAGCCGGAGACCGTTACCATAAGGACGCTGGATATCGGGGGGGACAAGCTCCTGTCCTCTTACCAGTCGGCAAAGGAGATGAACCCGGCTCTGGGGCTGCGGGCCATAAGGTTCTGCCTTAAGGAGCAGGACGTCTTCAGAAGCCAGCTGCGCGCCATACTCAGGGCAAGCGCCTTTGGCCGCGTTCAGATACTGTTTCCGATGATCTCAGGCCTTCAGGAACTCCTTGATGTCAAGAAAGTGCTTGCTGAAGTGATGAGGGATCTTAAAAGACGGAAAGTGGATTATGACCATGATATAAAGATAGGCATTATGATAGAAATCCCATCGGCTGTTACAGTTGCCGATATCCTTGCAAAGCATGTGGACTTTTTCAGCATCGGGACAAATGACCTCATTCAGTACGCCCTTGCCATTGACAGGGTGAATGAACACGTCGCCTTCATGTATGAGCCCTATCACCCGGCCGTTATCAGGATGATAATGCAGACGGTGAAGGCTGCAAGGGATGCGGGCATTGATGTCGCCCTGTGCGGAGAAATGGCCGGCGACCCCATGTGCGCATCCATACTTCTGGGCATAGGCATTGACGAGCTCAGCATGACCTCCGGCGCAATTCCCCTGATAAAAAAGATTATCAGGTCGATCTCAAGGAAGCAGGCAATGGATGACCTGAATCATATCCTGGAGTTGACAACAGCAATGGAGGTCAAGACATTCATAGAAAAAAACCTGGATAGATTCGTCCCCGACATCAAAGACAAAAACATCTTGCAGCCATCCGTCAGTAATTAGAATCCCACGGAAAATTGATTGTTAAGGTTTTTATGGAAAAAAAGATAATATGCCAGAATAAAAAGGCATTTCACGATTATACGATTGATGAGGTCGTTGAGGCAGGGGTCGTGCTCCTGGGCCCGGAGGTCAAGTCTCTGAGGGGCGGCAGGGCCAATCTTGGCGACGCCTATTCAAGGATAAAGGACGGGGAGGTGTTTGTATATAATATGCATATCAGTCCCTATCCCTATGCCCATTATCTCAACCTGGACCCCTTAAGGACCAGGAAGCTCCTTCTTAACAGGGCGGAGATCAAGCGCCTGATAGGCAAGACAAAGGAAAAGGGGTACGCGCTTATCCCACTCAAGGCATATTTTCTGGGGAGCAAAATCAAGTTAGAGCTGGGGCTTGCCAAGGGCAAAAGGACCTATGACAAGCGGCAGACCCTCAAGGAGAAAGAAATGAAGAGGGAAATGGATCAGGTGAAGAAGCGGCGGAATTATTAGAGTGATAAAACACATAAAGAACCTGCCATGCTGAATTGCGCGAGTGCCTTTGACCGAAACCCGGTCTGAGATCCTTCATCTTCTCCTCGCCCCTTGTGGGAGAGGGCGGGGGTGAGGGGGTGATATGGCAGGTTGACTATGAATGGAATAGTGTTTATACTTTAGGCGGATTCAATTCAAAATAACCTTTCAAACAAGGGGCGATTCTTTTAATCTCCTCCCCTCTTAGGGGAGGATCAAGGTGGGGTCAGTATGAGGGCTTCACGTAGCATAAAGGAGTGGCTTGAATTGAATGTACATCAATCAACACTTAAAATAAGGGGGCGAAACGGGTTCGACGGGGATAAAGAAGCTTAAGTTGCATATCGAGATTCCATCTGGCTCGTAAAACGGTGGGCTTAAAATAAACGCAGACGATTACGCGTACGCTTTAGCCGCGTAAAATAGAAGGCTAACGTCCTGACTGTCTTTCCTGCGGGATGGTTCAGGGCGTCATTATAGCAGGATAGCTGATCCGATTCACCTGTAGGTCGAGGATGCGAAACATTTATACGGGTTAGCTTTTCGGCAACTTTGCCTGATAAGGAGCCGGGAGTGAAACTTCAATATCGGGATAAATATGTAGATACTTAGGCGGAATATTTTCGGACGGGGGTTCGACTCCCCCCGCCTCCACCATCCTTCGCTTGTTCACTTCGTTCACGAGCTACGGATGGCAGGCCAGTAAACCAACAATGCAGGATGTAGGAATAGAGAAAAGCGAAGGATGGTGTCCTCCATAGTTTTAACGAAGGAGGACTATTTTTTTAAAGTCGTACTGCTTCGCTCGTTCACTTCGTTTGCGAGCTGCGGATGGCAGGCCAATAAGATATAAGAACGAGCGAAGGATGGTGTCCTCCGACCTGTCCACCTAAACTTTAGTGAAGGTGGAAGCCTTGGCGAAGGAGGGCTTTATTTACCCTATCTCAGGTCAATGCTTAATAAAGTGCACTACACTTATATTCTGGAAAGTATATCTAACCCCGGTGAAAAGTATATTGGCCATACGGCTGACCTTAAAAGACGTATCGAAGAGCATAATTCTGGTAAATGTCCACATACAGCAAATCTGGGACCATGGAAACTCAAACTCTATATAGCATTCGAATCCTTAACCCAGGCACAGAAATTCGAACAATACCTCAAATCCGGTTCAGGGCATGCCTTCGCCAATAAGCATTTCTGGATCTCTTAATTTTCTTGCAAATCCTTGTGGGCTACTTTTGGGCTCTCTTTTTCAAATTTTTTTCAAATTTGGGTGAAGATTTTTCAATCCATTTTGAGTCCACATTGTCTATCTCCAACCTCGAATCGATTCGACTTGCCAGATTAGTTCTATCCAAAACCAGTTTTCCACTTTTTCCCTAAATAATTATCCTTAAAATATATTTTATTGCCTAAGAATAGGTTTTTACTTATAATTACAAATACTTTTCTTTTCCCAACCAAT
>Ga0209287_10000072_pt1 | contig 61374 bp, 48 predicted proteins | sample PPLLak3cmMay2015_2_FD_187255 | JGI IMG/M metagenome (GOLD analysis project Ga0209287, IMG submission 187255) | Freshwater sediment microbial communities from Prairie Pothole Lake near Jamestown, North Dakota, USA - PPLs Lake P8 Core (1) Depth... | ecosystem: Environmental > Aquatic > Freshwater... | reverse complement strand
AGAGGATGGGGTATGTTTTGAAATCCGATCACGGGAAAAAACTGGTTTTCGTCAGTCCCCCCGATCGGCTGTTCGAAGAAGAAATTCTCCATGGTCTGAAAACCAGGAAATTCGGACGGAAAATTCACGCCTATCAATCGGTCCAATCGACTAACACCATCGCGCATCAGCTGGCCCTGGCGGGGATCCCCGAGGGGACAATCGTGATTGCCGAGAAGCAGACCAGAGGGAGGGGGAGAATGGGGCGCCGCTGGCATTCTCCTGAGAAGGTCGGTATTTATATGTCGCTGGTTATCTATCCGCAAATAGACCCGAAACTGGCTCCGGGGTTGTCGTTGATGACGGCGGTGGCTCTGGCCGAGGCGATAGAGAAATTCGGCTTCAAGCAGGAAGTGAAAATCAAATGGCCCAACGATGTTTTGATCGGAAATAAAAAGACCGCCGGAATCCTGACCGAGCTGTCGGGGGAAATAGGCCGGACTCATCATGTGGTTATCGGGATCGGGATCAACGTCAACCAGAAGTCTTCGGATATCCCGGAGGATTTAAAGAATAAGGCAACTTCGTTGAGAATCGCCGGCAAGAAAATGTTATCACGGGTATCCCTGGTGCAGGAATTCCTGCTGCTGTTCGAAAAGGAATATGGGCGGTTCAGGAAATCGGGGCTGAATGGGATCAGGAAGAAAATCCTGTCCTATTCCTCGCTTTTGGGGAAAAGGATCAAAATTACATCGGGAAAAGAGATAATTGAGGGGAATGCGATCGACATCAACGGCGAAGGGCACCTGGTGGTGGAAACCCCTTCCGGGGTGAGGCTTTTCAATGCTGGGGAAGTAACCCTTAGCTGACTGAACCTCGGAGAGTTGGTAATACCGGACAAAAAGACTGATAAATCTGCTTGATAGATTCGCCGTATATATTATATTGAGAAGCTTGAAATTTTGAAGGCCATGAGGTTGCAGGTAATGATGTATACGCAGAAAGTACTCGAACACTTCACGAACCCGCGCAACGTGGGGGAAATCAAGGACGCCGACGGAATCGGGACAGTCGGGAATCCCTCCTGCGGTGATATCATGAAGATGTTCATCAAGGTCAAGGACGGAATCCTGACCGACATTAAGTTTCAGACTTTCGGGTGCGGGGCCGCGATTGCGACCAGTTCCATTACGACCGAAATGGCCATCGGGAAGACTCTCGATGAGGCGTTGAAGATGACCCGGGGTGATATTGCCGATGCTCTCGGAGGCCTTCCGCCGATTAAAATGCACTGCTCGAATCTGGCCGCGGATGCTTTGAAAGCGGCCATCGAAGATTACCGCAAAAAGCAAAAGGGTGGAAACTGAACGTGACTCGCAGGGTTGGGATAATTCTGATTCTGCTCTTGCTTGTTTCTTCCGCCTGTATCAAGAAAGTCGATCGGCCGACCCAGATCGATCCTTTGCAGTATTTCCCGCTTAACGTCGAAGACATATATATATACAGCGGGACGATAAGAACCGCGGTGACATCCGGGAAATACGACAATCTTTTTACCAAAACCTATCTCGACAGTACCGGTGATCTGGTCTGCCTTGAAGATATTTCGGTCGACGACCATGGGGTGTACCTGAACAGCCGGACTTATGCCGGTGATTCCGTTCCGGAAATTCATTTCGAGCCGCCGATTCCGATCGCTCCCTGGTCAAACCTGATCGGCGATACGCTTCATTTCGCGACCTGGGAGGTCCGCAGCGATTCGGTCAACAGCCATCTGCGGGCACAGCTGGAGTGCGAAATTCTGGCGGTGGAAAGTATCGTGACTCCGGCGGGGCTGTTCGAGAACTGCATCAAGTTAAGAATGACCTATCGTACGATCGATAATATCGCGCGCAAGTTTTTCGATGGAGAAAGATTCTACTGGTTCGCTCCCGATATCGGGGTGGTAAAGTTCAACTCTCCCGTCGAGGAAGGGGAATTGCTGCAAGCAACCATCGGAAGTATTACGTATCCTTTGAATTAGCATTCACCGCATCATTGGTAGTATAAACATGCCGGAACTTCCAGAAGTCGAAACCGTGGCCCAGGGGCTTCGGGAAACGATCCTGAAAAAGAAAATCATTTCCGTATCGGTGACCTCCGATAAAATAAACGCCGACAACGAACCGGGCTGGGCCGGGAGGCTGAAGGGGAAGCAATTCGTGGATGTCCGGCGCCGGGGGAAAAATATCCTGGTCGATTTAAGCGACAACCTGACGCTTTGGGTGCACCTGCGCATGACCGGACATTTTTATTATCTTCCGGATGAAGTCCCCATTGACAAACATGACCATATTATTTTTAAGTTAGAGAACGACAAGAACGCTCTTCGTTATAACGATTACCGCAAATTCGGGAGGGTGCGGCTGTTCCGGTCGGATGAAGTCATGGAGCAAAAGGGGCTGGCCGACCTGGGGCCGGAACCGCTGGAACTGAGCCCTTCGGAATTCGTCAGCATGCTGAAATCCACCAAAAGGATGATTAAGCCGGCGCTTCTCGATCAGACTTTCATTGCCGGTCTGGGGAATATTTATGCCGATGAAGCGCTATTCGAGGCCAGAATCAATCCCCGAAGAATGACCGATTCCATCTCGAGCAAAAAGGCAGCGGAACTTTTGAGTATTATCAAGCGGCTGCTTCGCAAGGCTATTCGGAATATGGGGACTTCGGTCGATTCCTTCGCCGGAATTAACGGCGACGCCGGGAGTTTTCAGAAATACCTGAAAGTATACGGAAACGGGCGCGAAGAATGCTGCCGTTGCGGTGGGAAATTGCGGCATGAAAAAATCGGTTCCCGTACGGCACATTATTGTCCGCGCTGTCAGCCTTTACGGTAATTCATCCATAAAAATCCGCTTTTAACTTATTCTTAAGAAACATCTTAACGTATATTGGCATTATACAGTCAAAAGGCCGCTCCGAAATTTATACCGAACGGAGGAAACCATGGGGAAATCCCTTACTCATAAGATTATCGAAGACCATTTAATATCGGGCGAAATGGAACCGGGGCAGGAAATCGGGATAAAAATCGACCAGGTGCTGGTTCAGGATATTACCGGGACGCAGGTACTACTTCATTTCGAGGCGATCGGGCTGGACCGAATCGGGTGCGAGATGGCCTGCATATATGCCGACCACAATGTTCTTCAGGTGAAACCGGAAAACATGGAGGATCACCTGTATCTTCAGAGCGGCGCTAAAAAGTTCGGAGCATACTATTCCAAGGCGGCCAACGGCATCGGGCACCAGATTCACCAGGAACATTTCGCCATACCGGGGAAAACCTCAATCGGTTCCGACAGCCATACTCCGCACTGCGGAGGACTTGGAATGATATCGATCGGAGCCGGAGGGCTCGACGTCGCGGTGGCGATGGGGGGCGGAGCGTACAATTTCGTGATGCCGAAGGTGGTCAATGTAAAATTGACCGGTAAGCTTAAACCGTGGTGTACCGCAAAAGACGTAATTCTCGAGATGCTCAGGAAAGTCACGGTACGGGGCGGATTCGGGAAGATCTTCGAATATACCGGTCCGGGCATCAAGACCCTGAATGCCCAGGAACGGGTCACCATCACCAACATGGGGACCGAAATGGGGGCGACCACTTCGATTTTCCCCAGCGATGAAAAAACCAAGGAATTCTATGAAAAAATCGGGAGACCCTCCGATTGGCGGGAGATGCTTCCCGATGACGATGCCGCATACGACGAGACCATGGAACTGGATTTGTCAAAGATCGAGCCGCTGGCGGCGTTGCCGTCGCTCCCCGACAAGGTGATTCCTGTCAGGGAGGCGGGGAAGGTCAAGGTGGAGCAGGTTTTCGTGGGAAGTTGTACTAACGGTGCTTATGCCGATTTAAAAGCCCTGGCGAAAATCATGAAAGGGCGGGAGGTGCATCCCGACGTGAATTTCTTCGTGCATCCCTCGAGCCGTATGGCGCTGGAGCTTCTTTCCGAGGAAGGCTATCTGACCGATCTGCTTAAGGCCGGCGTGAATGTCGCCGAGCCGACCTGCGGGGCCTGTATCGGGACGGGGCATATTCCGGCTCCGGGAACCAAATCGGTGCGGGCCATCAACCGCAATTTCCGGGGACGGAGCGGTCTTAAAGATGATGAAGTGTACCTGGTGAGCCCGGAAACGGCAGCCGCCACGGCGATATTCGGGGTTCTGACTGACCCGCGTGAACTGGACATGGAGGCGCCGGCTTCGGAAATACCGTCGAAGTTGAACCAGAAAAATATCAATATTATTCCTCCCGCCGATGAGCGAGAAGCCGAAAAGCTCGAAATCAGGCGAGGACCCAATATCGTTCCGGCCGATCCGAAGGAGGTTCTGACGGATACTATTTCCGGCGAAGTTCTTCTGAAAGTCGGTGACGATATCTCCACCGACCATATCATGCCGGCCGCTTCGGAGGTTCTGGCGTTCCGGTCAAACATTCCCAAGATTTCGCAATTTGTCTATTATCGTCTTGATCCCGAATTCAGCAAGCGGGCCAAGGAGAAAGGGGGAGGGTTCATTATCGGCGGTGAAAATTACGGGCAGGGTTCTTCGCGGGAGCATGCCGCGCTGGCTCCGATGTTTCTGGGGGTTAAAGGGGTTATCGCCAAGTCGTTCGCCCGGATACATCATTCCAATCTCGTGAATTTCGGATTGCTTCCGCTGGTTTTTGCAGATCCGGCCGACTATGATAAAATCGAACAGGGGGATGAACTGCTAATCGAAGAAGCCATCAATTCGGTCAATAATAGGCAATTCAAAATCCGGAATAAGACCAAGGGTTTCTCGTTCAATGCCACCGCGACCCTGACCGACCGGCAGAAAAGGCTGCTGCGGCTGGGAGGACTTTTGACCTATACCCGGGAAACCGGGATGAAACGGGGAAAATAGGTTTTAGTTTATCAGTTTCGACCTGTCGCTTCAAGATTCGGTTTTGATATGAAGGCCGAATTCCATGAAATTCAGGACCGCCACGAAAATCGCCGATATCAATGGGCCGAGGATAATTCCAAGAAGTCCAAACATGGCGATCCCTCCGAGGATAGAGAAGAAAAGAAGCAGGGTATGCATTTCGGTTTTGCCATGAAAGAGATGGGGGCGGATAAAATTATCGACCTGGCTGATTCCCGACCCGATTAAAATCACCAGGATGCCGTTCAGGGTACTGCCGCTGAGAATCAGAATTATCCCGGCCGGGATATAAACCAGGAATGGTCCCACCACTGGGAGGATGGCGAGGAAAGTCATGACTGCTCCCCAGAGAATAGGGGATGACAAGCCGAATGCGGCAAACATGATTCCGCCCAGAATGCCCTGGATAATCGCAATCAAAACTCCGCCGTACATGGTTCCTTCGATGACCTCTCTCATATGATTGAAGAGGAGATTCACCCTATCCTTTTCCAGCGGGACAATCGATTTGATGTAATCGACCAGGCGATCGCCGTCCCGGAAAAAGAAGAACATCGAAAACAGGGTCAGGGCGAAGAAGAATATGGTCTTGGTAATATTGGCCAGCAATGTCGTCGCCTGGGAACCGAAGGCGCGAGTTACCGCGGAGACGGCGTTTTTCAGGATAGTCTGGAAGTCGATATCTTTCAATTCTTCGATCGAAGACAGCTTTTCTTCAATCATGTTGAAAAACGGGATATCGAGCGATAGATACTTTTTGATATTTTCGCCCTGGGTTTCGTTGATGGTCTGAACCAGTTCGGTCGCTTCGTTTATCATGGAGGCGAATAGATAAATGGAGGGGCCGATTATTATCAGAAATATCAGAACGCAGGCGAAAAGCGAGGCCAGCCAGGGAATCTTGATGATTCTAAGCATCCATTTATAGACCGGGAAAAAGACAATAACGAGGATTCCGGCCCAGGCCAGGGGGGAGAAGAAGGGGATTATCAGCCGGTAGAAAAGGTATAAAAAGAGCGCTGCAATCAGCAGGAATAAAATGGAGTTGAGATTTTCCCGTTTCATAGGTCTTTAAAGGCTCCCTCGATTCTAAAATATGAGGGGATTTCCTCATAATGCAAGTTTTAACTGAATTGCACTGTAAGCATCGGCAGACCGTGACGATTTCTTCAATGTTGACTAATTCACGATTTGAAGTATATTTAATTAATTGGCATTTACTTATCCATAATCGGGAGAAAATCTGAAAATGAAGCGTAAGGCAGTAACCTTAGTTGGCAGTCTGATACTATCTGCGATTCTGACCATCACGGCATTGGCCGAACCGCAGACTCAGCAGGCTGCCGAAGATGAACTGGAAAGCTATCGTCAGTTAATTCAGGACAACGATTACAACTTCACGGTCGGGATGAATGATTTCATTCTTAATTATACGCTCGACGAGCGGCGCCAAATGATGGGGGCGAAACTTCCCGACAACTGGAGGGAAATCTGGTCGGCGAACCGTCCTGAAGGTTTTGTCGCCAAAACAAGAGACGATTTGCCGGCGACTTTCAACTGGGCCGATTCCGGGAAGATTACCGGGGTTCGCAATCAGCAAAGCTGCGGTTCCTGCTGGATTTTCTGCGCCGTTGCCTCCATGGAAGCGCAGTATTTGATCGACTTCGGGCTCACTTACGATATGTCCGAGCAGGAAGTCCTGTCCTGTTATTCTTTTGACTGGGGCTGCGAAGGGGGAAGCTGGGAGATGGTTTTCGACTATGTGTATGAACACGGAATATGTGCCGAGTCTTACCTGCCATACCAGGGATATGACAGGTATCCCTGTCCCGATCCGATGCCTCCGCGGGTGGCCCGAGGGACGGAGTATATTTATATTCCGGAAGACGAGCTTTCGATTAAGACCGCTTTATTGGACGGTCCGGTTGTTTCGTTTTTCAATGTTTCCGACCCCTTTCACGGCTATCAGGACGGCTGTTATTCGATTCATGACCTCGAATCGGAAGGGGGACACGGCATATTGATTGTCGGATGGGACGACAACCAATGCGATGGAAACGGCGCCTGGAGAATCAAAAACAGCTGGGGAACCAGTTGGGGAACCGGCGGGTACGGCTGGATACAATACGGGGTATCCGGTATCGGCTGGGCGGCGGTTCAGGCGGTTCTGGATAATGTCGATGTCGTTTTTATCGAGGAAGATTCTCTTCCCGAGGGTGACGTGTGCAGCAAGTATTTCACCATTTTGCATCCCGGCGGCGGGGCCGGAATCCATACCTTTTCGCTGATAAACGGCGAACTGCCCCCGGGAATCAGGCTTGACAGCATTGGGGTTCTTCATCGTTATCCCAGCATCGGGGGAAAATACGACTTCACGCTTCAGGTAAGGGATGAATCGGTTCCGCCTTTTACATTTCAGCGTCCCTACGAATTGTGGATCGAGCCGCTGATAAACGGAGATACCGATTGCGACTGGGACCTCGATATTCTGGATATAGTCAATCTGGTAGATTATAAATTCAAACAAGGGGAGCCTCCGGTTTATGTTCCTCAGAGTTGCGATACCGAGTGTGATGAGGATTGCGATGTTCTGGATATAGTCAGGCTGATAAATTACAAATTCAAATCTGGTCTGTATCCCTGCCAATGGGAATATTAAAAAAATTTTAAAACATCGGATTGGAAAGCCCGCTTGCGAGCGGGCTTTTAATTTTAAAATCCGCCAAGACGGACATGTATATACATGTTTCCGGCGAATTTGTAATCTTGACAAGATGTTAAATTGCAATATATTAGGGTAAAACAACGGTCCTATCTATCCTATTGGGGAAGGCATATATGGTGATTTTTAAGAGAGGTGCAGTCTGGGGACTGGTTCTTGTGGGGGCGTTTGCGATTTCTGCCATAGCCGGGACACAAACCCGTGAAGCGGCCGAGCAGGAACTCGAGCAATACCGTCAACAAATCGAACAAAACGGATTCGATTATACGGTCGGCATGAACAACATCATGCTGAATTACACTCGTGAAGAAAGACAGAAACTGCTCGGCTTGAAACTCCCCGACAACTGGGAAGAAATCTGGCGTGCCAATTTACGGGATGACTTCGTGGTCAAGTCCCGCGATGAGCTTCCGGCGAGATTCAACTGGGAAGATTCCGGAAAAGTCTCGGCTATAAAAGACCAGGAAGGGTGCGGTTCCTGCTGGATATTCAGCGCCATCGGGGCTATCGAGAGTCAGTTTATGGTCGATTTCGGAATCGAGTATGATTTATCGGAGCAGGAAGTTCTGTCCTGTTACTCTTACGATTGGGGGTGCGAAGGGGGCTGGATGACTTCCGTTTATTTTTACGTGGATGCCTTTGGTATTTGCGACGAAGATGCTCTTCCTTATTACGCATATGATCGTTATCCCTGTCCCGATCCCAAGCCTCCGCGGACGGTACGCAGGGTCAGCTATGTTTCCGTGCCTCCTCAGACCAATGCCATCAAGACTGCCCTTCTGGAAGGGCCTGTGGTTTCATCATTTGCGGTCGAAGATGCCTTTAATGGATACCAGAGCGGCTGTTTCGGTCAAATCGGGGGCGAGGTCAATCACGGTGTGGTAATTGTCGGTTGGGACGACAATATCTGCGAAGGAGGCGGAGGTGCCTGGCGCGTGAAAAACAGCTGGGGTACCGATTGGGGTGACGAAGGCTATTTCTGGGTCCGCTATACTCATGCTCATATCGGCGAAGGAGCGACTCAGGTAAAGCTTGATAGCACCAGCGTCGTTTTCGTCGAATGCGATTCCCTTCCGCCGGGCGATGTCTGCGATCGTTATTATTACCTCATGCACTGCGGCGGCGGAATTGGCGATCACACCTGGTCGCTGGTGGACGGGGCTCTACCCGAGGGTTTAAGGCTCGACAGTATCGGCGTGCTGCATCGTTATCCTCATGAGGGAGGAAATTTCCCGCTTACCTTCGAAGTCCGGGATGAATCGGAACCGCCATTTACAGTACAGAAGACACTCAATCTCTGGATTGACCCCATTATCAACGGCGATACCGATTGCGATGACATTTTGAATATCATGGATATCGTGACCATGGTTAATTATAAGTTTAAGGGAGGACCAGAGCCAGTTTATGTTCCGGCCAGTTGCGATACCGATTGCGATTACGACTGTGATATTCTTGATATAACGGGGATGGTAAATTACAAGTTCAAGAAAGGCCCATATCCCTGCCAGTATCAGTACTGATTTTGATATTATAAAAGGCCCGTCTTTACAGGCGGGCTTTTTTTGTAACGACGAGTCAATGTATTATTGACAAATGGTTAAATTGCAATATATTACGGAAAAGCCAGAAGGTCACATCTATCCTTAGGAAGGACCGTCAATGAAAAAGTTTTCAGGGTTGTTTATAGCGGGGTTGTTTCTGTTTTCATCTCTAAGTTCTCCGCTTCTGGCAGGGACGCAAACGCGTGAGGCCGCTGAAAGGGAATTACAGGAATATCAGCAGACTATCGATGCCAACGGTTATACTTTTACTGTTGAGTTGAACGATTTGCTGTTGAATTATACTCCGGATGAACGGCAGCAGATGCTGGGGGCAAGTCTTCCGGATAACTGGGAAGAAATCTGGCGGGCGCATTTAAAGCCCGATTTCGTGACGAAATCCCGGGATGAATTACCATCGAGTTTCAACTGGCGCGATTCCGGTCTGGTGACTCCGGTCAAAAACCAGGCGAGTTGCGGGTCATGCTGGATATTCTGTGCCATCGGCGGCATCGAATCGCAGTACATGATCGATTTCGGCCTTGAGTACGATTTATCCGAGCAGGAAGTGCTTTCGTGCCGTTCGTACGGATACGGCTGTTCCGGGAACTGGATGACCGCGGTTTACGATTATGTTTATATGTTCGGAATCGGCACCGAAAGCGATTTTCCGTATCAAGCCGACGATATGATACCCTGCCCGAATCCGAAATCGGCGCGGGTGGCGATGGGGACCGAGTATATTTCCATACCGGGAAGCGTTAATTCATTAAAGACGGCGTTGTTGAACGGGCCGATAATTTCTGCATTTGCCGTACAGGGGCCGTTTTACGGTTACCAGGACGGATGCTATTCTCAAATCGGCGGCGATATAAACCACGGAGTAGTTATCGTAGGCTGGGACGATAATTATTGCGAAGGGGGCGGCGGAGCCTGGTGCGTTAAAAACAGCTGGGGACCGAACTGGGGAAATGACGGGTATTTCTGGGTCCGCTACGGGCATGCCATGATCGGCAGCGGTGCCACGCAGTTGGTTCTGGATGATGTCGAGATCGTTCTGATCGACGACGAACCTCCTCCGAGCGCCGATATATGTTCAGGGGAGTACAGCCATTCTTTTCTGAGCGGCGGCGGATTGGGCGGTCATTCCTGGTCGCTATACAGCGGTGCGCTTCCCGACGGCATAGCGCTGAGTGCCGACGGGGTTATGTCGGGTGCTCCGGAGCAGGCGGGGAGTTTCGCTTTTACGGCGCAGGTGCAGGATCAATCCAATCCTCCGTACACGACTTTGAAGCAGTACGATTTTTGGGTTGAGCCTGTAGTAAACGGCGATGCCGATTGCAACAAGATCCTAAACATCCTCGATATCATCGACTTGGTAAACTACAAATTCAAGAGCGGCGCGGCGCCGCGGTATATGCCTCAGGGTTGCGATACCGGGTGTGACGGGAATTGCGATATTCTCGACATTATCGCGCTGGTCAACTATAAGTTCAAGAACGGTCCGTTCCCGTGCCAGTACACCTACTGAGTTGAATGAAGATTAATTAAAAAGCCCCCGTTCCCGGGGGCTTTTTTCATATACTGAATTTCCAGCCGCAGTAATAGTCCCGCTCTTGCGGGTCGGGAGGGCAGGCGAGGCATTCGGTTCTTATTCTTGGATCGACGGTCCGGGCAAATTCCCGATACTCGACAATACCCACCGATTTGCAGGGAAATGGAGGAAGGTTCTTCCGCTTCCTCGCCGACTGCACCCGGCAATCCGCCATTTTAAATACAAAGGAGTTTTCGGTTTCTTCGGTAATCGTCTGTTCGTTGAGAACCGAATAGAGGCGGTATTTCAGGGCCTTTTTCAGGGCCTCCAGTCCGCCGTTTCGCGGAATGCCATGCAGTTCCATGATCCGTTTTGCTTCAATGACGGTGAACTTTTCCCAGGCCTCGGTATCGAGTTCTATGGCTTTGTCCATTCCGTAATGTTTTTCGACCGCCTGGAACCAGAGGCCGTCGTGGGCCAGCCAGTTCTTGGCGAAATCGAGCAGCATATTTTCGAGAGTATTGCGATCCAGATCTTTAACGGTATTCAATCCCATGGCAGTCTCCTCCTGTTAGAATTTCAATCTACAAAAAAGCGGTGATTTGGCAATTAAAAAGCCGGGGCTCTTTTGTTAAGTCCCGGCCGCACCAAATGAAATGGGGGTCTGAAGGTATTCAGATTAGGAACAAATATTGTAGTTTCATAAACAGCTGCCGTGAGGCCAGCCTGGTCGACGTGGCCGCAAAAGGATCGTCGGGGTTTTCATATTCGGCGTAGTCGAAGGTTGATCCGATATAGAAAAGCGAGAAAGGATTAATCCGGTAGGTCAGCAAAGGTTCGACCGTCCAGGAGTTGCTGAAGTCGCTGTATTCGGTGATAAATCTAAGAGAAAGCGAACGGGTCATCTGGTAATCGACCCTGGTTCTCGTGATATATCCCTTGAACAGCTCCTCATTCGTATCCTTTTGTCTGCTATGTGCGAATTCAATGGATGGTTCGATTCTGATGCGGTCAATCGGCTTGAAATAAATGCTACCCGCCAAATTGGTTTGCTTTCCTAGAACAGGTGGATTTTCGCGGCGGGCGATCTGGTCGCCGTACCGCCCGTAGAATTCAACTCCTAAACGATTGTTGGGATTGCTCGACCCGTTGAAAGTCAGACTCCAGATACGGTCGAAGTCGACCCCGCGAAGGTTTTCTGTTCCGTACTGCAGGTTGGTTTCCACGAAGGTTTGACCGATCATGTCGGCGTTGACACTGAAATTAACGAACTGCGCCTTTTTATATTTTTCGAAATTCCATCTGGTTCGCGTGAACATGTTAAAACCGAGTCTTCTAATGGCCTTCTTATTCGGGAAGAAGTTGTATCTTGAAATCGTCTGCATTTCGCGATAATTGTTATTCGGTTCGAATCCATTATCTGCGCGGAAGGTCGGATTTCGTTCGTAGTAGGTTAAATCGAGCCAGTAGGTATTACCGCCGCGTCCGATAGCTACCAGCGCCGCGTGTCCGGGGTACGATTCACCGTCGAATGCGGCGGTATGCCGTCCCTTATCGAAAGTAATTCCTTCAAGGCCCTGCGATAATTCCGCGTTGTTCGGCTCCCGGGTATAGGTGCCGTGAAACTCCCATTGAAAGTAAATGGTATTGGTCAGGAGGATTTCACCGTCGAATGCCGCCAAAGTTCCCGATCCACCGCCGTCCATACGGCGATCGGTCAAGATAATTCCGGCACGGGAACTTCCACCCAAAGATCGCTGTAGGCGGAATATGTTTGACGTACTCCGGCCGTTAACGAGGTAGGCGCTGCCTTCTTCGAAGGGGAGGATCATAGGCGAATGTTCATCACGGGCGAGAAGATATATGTAGCTGGACTTATTGGCCCGTCCCGAAATCTTGGCCGCCGCCTGGGGATCGTTGATGGAACGAGTATAAATGGCATTAATCCAGCTGAAATAGAGGTCGCTTCCCTCCTGGAAGAAGGGTCGTTTTTCGGGATAGAAGAGGGCGAAGTTGGTATTGACATCGATCTGGCCGGCATCCGATTCCACCTGGCTGAAGTCGGGATTGTAGGCGGCCTCCGCGGTGATTACCGAGCTGACTGCGTATTTGGCATTAAGCGATATTTCGCCGTCGATATTATCGTTTTTGAAATTGTCCGGGTCGATTCTGGTCCCGCTCTGATAAGAGACGACGGAAGGGATAATTTCGATACCTTTGCCGGGGGAGACATCCTTCATTCCCGAGACCGTTCCCCACTGGCATGGCCAGCATTTTTGGTTACGGTCGTACGCGGCCCAGGAATATTCCCGGCGGGTATCCCGGGGATGGGTGCGATAAAAATCGACCTTCCAGTTCTGTTCCTGTCCGGTCGGAAAGCGGATACTGGCGAAGGGGATCGACATTTCGACCTGGTAGCCGGAATCGGTAATCCTTGCGGCCGATTCCCAGACCATATCGAAGCTGTTATCGCTGCCGCGGTTGGCCGACCAGAGACCATCCGCCTGGATGCCATAAGGGTTAACGTTGAAAATATAGGCCCAGGTGGCATTGCCGAAGGGATCAATGTAGAAACCGACATTATCGTCAGGTCCAAAATGGTCCCTCTGGCTCATGGTCGACCGAATGGACCTGGGATCGTCGTAACAGACAAACGCGACATAGATATTATCTTTGTCGTAGGTGATAAATGCCTTGGTCTCGACAGGGGGTTTAGTCTGGTCCCCCGGAGTATGCTCGACAAAATTATCGGCCCTCGAGGCTCCAATCCACTCATTTGGATCGAGATTGCCGTCGACTTTAATCTTCCTGGCAGTTTCGGTCACCTCCAGGGTTGGATTAAAGACCGGCTCAAACAGGCTTGCATATAGTCCCGGCGAGACAATTACCATAATGGTGAGGGATTTGAGCAACAGTTTAGGCACTGTGATTTTCACAAAACCTCCGTGATTATACGAAATGTAACTACTTACGTAATCCCTTGGTGGGGCACCTGCTTTGTCAGGCCGACAGGTATATCTACGAAAAGAGATAAAACAGGGTTTCGTTTTGGTCAAAATAAGAACACGGCCGCTATAATCGATCTCGCACGAAAGTTATCGAATTAACCGTAAAAATAGATTGCCTTCTAAACTATAAATTCGTTTAATTCAATTATTGAGGGTGACCGGGATATGGCTCGAGACAAAGCGAACAGCAAAAATATAATAGGCAGTATTCGCCAGCGGATATTCGATAAATTCGATAACACCGCGCTTAATAACCGCCGCCGCCTGGCCGGGCTGGGGTTGCTGGCATTCGCGCTATTTATGTTCCTGACTCTGTTTACCGGCAATACCGGATTCGTAAGAATTACGGAACTGCATCTCGAGAAGAGATCCCTGGCCAAGGAAAACCACAAACTGCTGATAGAACTAATTGACGCCGACCTGACCGTCAATCGTCTGAAAACCGACCCGCGCTATATCGAACATATCGCGCGGACCCGTCATTTCATGTCCCGTCCCGGGGAAGTGATTTACCGCTTCAAATAGCGCTGTATCTTTCCATATCTATTGTTTAAATTCACACATTGACTGAGTTTGCCTTATGCCCCAGATAAAATCGGAAGGCTTCATATTAAAGTCGGTTGATTGGAAAGAAAATTCCCGGATTTTCACTTTCTTCACCCGGAATGCCGGAAGGCAATCGATTATCGACCGGGGGGGGAGGTCCCTGAAATCGAAAAAGGGGCGGCTGATGACTTTTGCCCGGCTGGAACTGACCTATTTCAAATCCGAAAAAACCGGGACAGGGTATGTATCCGAAGCGGACCCGCTCGAGATATTCTCGTTCGAAAAAGAAGGAACCCTGGGGCGGCTGACCTTTGCCTCGACGGCACTGGAAATCCTCTATGGCTTACTGCCGGAAAACGAACCGCTGGAGGGTTTGTATCATTTGACGATTCAGTATTTTCGGATGCTCGACCGGGTCCCGAGACATTCGCTTTATCCTTTGTTCATCGCCTATTTCATCAAGCTGGTTTCACAACTGGGTTATCGGCCGAATTTCGCCGGGTGTATTTCATGCGGAAAGGAGCTGGAGCTGGAAAGCAGCTTTTATTCCTTTGTTCCGGAACGGGGGGGAATCGTATGTTCGTCTTGCCAAATCCCGGGGGAATATTATATTAGGCTCCAATCCGAGGCCCGGGACCGGTTATACCGGCTGCAGACTTCATCGCTGGCCGAAGCGGCGGCGGTGGATTTGAAACTGGCCGAGGCCGAGGAGATGGTGGAACTGCTGGTTAATTTCCTGAAATACCAGACCGAAACCAAAGAATTAAAATCGCTGAAGTTTCTGGAGAAACTCAAGAAAGCTGTTAAGAAATAGAAAGAGACGGTATGGCAGACAAGTTCGACGATAAAATGGAACGACTGGTATCGCTGTGCAAGCGGCGCGGATTCGTGTTTCCTTCATCCGAAATTTACGGCGGATTGAATTCCTGCTGGGACTACGGCCCGCTCGGCGCGGAACTGAAAAGGAATATCAAGACTTTCTGGTGGGATGCCATGACCAACCGCCGCGACGATATCGAGGGGCTCGACGCCGCGATTTTGATGCACCCGAAAGTCTGGGAGACATCGGGGCATGTCGAAGGATTCACCGATCCAATGATTGACTGCAAAGTCTGCAAGGCTCGCTTCCGTGACGATGAGCTCGAAGACAAAAGCAAATGCCCCCGCTGCGGGAACAAGGATTCGTTTACCGAGCCGCGTAATTTCAATTTGATGTTCAAGACCTTCATGGGGCCGCTCGAAGATGAAACCGCCGTGGTGTACCTTCGCCCCGAAACGGCCCAGGGGATATATGTCAACTTTCTCAACGTGAAAAACGCTTCGCGGCAGAAAGTACCGTTCGGGATCGCTCAGATCGGCAAGGCTTTCCGCAATGAAATCACTCCGGGGAATTTCATTTTCCGGACTCGTGAATTCGAGCAGATGGAGATGCAGTACTTTATCAATCCCAAAGAAGACGAGAAGTGGTTCGAATACTGGAAAGGACAGCGCTGGCAGTGGTACATCGATCTCGGTATTAATCCGAGCAAACTCCGCTGGCACGAACACGGCCCGAACGACCTGGCGCACTATGCCAAGGCGGCGTACGATATCGAGTACGAATACCCGTTCGGTTGGAAAGAACTGGAAGGGGTTCACAACCGGACCGATTTCGATTTATCCCGTCACCAGGAAGCGACCGGCAAGAAGCAGATTTACCGTGACGATGCCACTGGCGAGTCATTCGTGCCTTACATTATCGAAACTTCGGCCGGCTGCGACAGGACCGTCTTGACGGTGCTGGTAGATGCCTACAACGAGGACGATTCCCGCGGCGAAAAATCGGCGGTGCTGAAGTTCAACCCGAAGATCGCTCCGCTCAAAGCTGCCGTACTTCCGCTGGTCAAGAAAGACGGGATGCCGGAAATCGCCACGAAGATATATACCGAATTGAAGAAACGCTTCAAGGTCTTCTATGACGAAGGGGGTTCGATCGGCCGCCGTTATGCCCGCATGGACGAGGCCGGCTGCCCGTTCTGTATCACCATCGACGGTCAGACTCTGGAAGACGAGACGGTTACGATTCGCGACCGGGACAGCATGGAACAGACCCGGCATAAGATCGCGGAACTGATGGATTTTGTATCGCAGCGGGTAGGGTGATATCGGAATAAACCGCGTATCGGGCGGTCATCTTCTTTAATCCGAACTATTAAGAGGGTCTCCGGTTATAAATCATAATAGCCGGAGATTTTCGTTACTTTAAAACCTTAAGAATCATCATTTCAATAGATGGGAAAACCGCAAGATCTTTTCTGGCAGCTTTTAGAAAAGGAGCACGCCAAAGCCCGGGCTTACTGCTTCCGCCTGACCGGAAATGCCGATGAAGGAGACGATTTGTACCAGGAATCGGTCCTGAACGCTTACGGCGGGTTTGAAGGCTTAAGGAATGAGGCGTCATTCCGGCCTTGGTTATATCGGATTATCGGCAATAATTTCCGGGGGCGGTTCCGCAAGCCCTGGTGGAAGCGGGTGATTTCGGGAAAGGATGACCTTGCCGAAAGCGAATGGAGTGAGAACCCGGTCGGGCAATACGATGCGAAAAAGTGCCTCGATTTCGCTTTCAGGGCTCTTTCGGCCGAGGATAGAATTTTGGTGACTCTGGCCGACCTCGAAGGCTGGAAAATGAGGGAGCTGGCGGAGTTGTTTTCCAGAACCGAAGGGTTCGTGAAAATGCGCCTGAAACGGGCACGGGAAAAAATGCGCAAAAGACTATCGAGTCTGTACTCTAAAAAAGAAGTGGAACAGAATAAAGGAGCGGTCAATAATTATGCGATGTTACAAGGCTCGAGCGAGACTGAATAAGGCCGGCTGGCGATTCGGCGAATATCGGAACGATGCGGAGTTGATGGAACATCTTCGAGCATGTCCGAAATGCGCGGCAATGGCCAAGGCCGAACGGGATATCGCCGAGGCTTCCGCTTTTCTGAGAAATGAAGAACCGCAGCGGCCGTTGACTCTTGAAGAATTGCGAATGCGGACCGAACGGGCAAACCGGTCGGCCGCAAAAAAGAAGGGGATAGACATCCTGAGACTGCACGATTACCGGCGGATCGGTATTGCGGCATGCGCCGTTATTCTGGCATTTTTGGGTCTGTTCCCCTTGAATTTCAGGGAGAAGGTCGGCTATGAGATTTCCATTTCGGGGGTGGATCCCATTATTGCCACCGACAGCAAGGGGATCGTCCCGTTCTTCGATGCTCTCGGCATGGAAAAGGACCGGACCGCGAATCTGATGGATTCTCTGGAGATAAAGGAAATTCACCTGAAGGTCGGAGAGTGCAGCGAAACCTGTAATTTAAAAATATCGGACCTGAAATCCGAAAAAGATGTTAACTTAATTATAGACGCCATAATTAAACTGGGTTGCTGTGAAATAGATCATGTTTTTCCCATCTATCGTAACGAATCTTCCCCCATACTCTGGCGGGCAACCAGGAAACTTTTTTCTTAGGAGTCAATAATGAAGAAAATCAGCTTTACCCTTGTCGCTATGTGCATGATATTTTTAATTTCGACGACCGATTCAATGGCCGAAGCGAAGCTCGAAATCCCGAGCGCCAGTTTCGATTTCGGATTCGTACCGCAGCATTCCAGGATCACTCATACCTACAAGCTGGTATCAGCCGGGACCGATACTTTGAGAATAGAGGAAGTCCGGCCGGGATGCGGGTGCACGCAAACACCGCTTGAAAAGAAAATGCTTGCTCCGGGCGAAAGCACCGACCTCGAAGTCGTCTATACGACAAGGGTGTATCAGGGGAAGCAGTCCAAGCGGCCGCAGATCATGTCCAATTCCAATCCTACGACAGACTATGTCATGTTCACGGCGAATGTCATGTCGGTCCCCGATAATTCATTCCCGATAAAAATCACTCCGTACAAACTCAATATTTCGCGGTACGGCGGTAACGATTTCAAGGAGATGGAATTTACGATTAAGAATGTCGGCGAGGAGGATCTGGAGGTGAACCTGATCGACCTGCGCGATGACATGTTCAAGGTGGAATTGCCGAAGAAAATAAAGGCTGGCAAATCCGAAAAAGGAAAAATCCGGATCAATGAAGAATTCCTCGACCGGGAATTCGAAAAATCCCTGACCATTGAATTGAACGACGCCAATAAAACCCGCTTCACGATACCGATCAGGCGGACCCTGACGGAATTGAGCGCTTCGGATAAAGAATAAGTTTTTGAAATCAGCCATTTTGAAAGCCCTCGCCTCGCGGGGGCTTTTTTGTTCGGTGTTTTTGCGAATTCAGTTCAGGCTTTGGCCGTAATTCCCTCCTTGACTTGGCCTTTAACAGGCGGTATTTTCCCGTCAGAGATAATCCAGTGCCTTGAGGGGAATTTATGCTGTTCGGAGTAATTTTGTCCGTTATCTGCTGCGGTCTTATATTGACCGGGTTGATCATGATTACCCGCAATTCCATCGGCAGGAAACCGGAACTTCTAGACCGTATCACCTATATCATTGCTCCGTACGGACTCGCCATCTGCATGTACTATTATATATTTTTCTGGAGGGATGTCGATATCGCTGCGGCTTTCGCCGGATTTGCCGGCATGAATATTATCCTCGATATTGTCTTGAATATTTTAATACCGGCCGCGATTCTGTCTTTCCTGTTTATTTCGTTCATGGCGGTGCGTAATATCGGCTGGCGTATTTTCACCATTACTTTTCTGGCTTTCTTTTTGTTGGCCTGGCTTAATATTGTCTGGCTGGCCCTCGATTACAGCCGCAATTACAGTACTTCGTATAAACTCGGATTTCCGATCGTGCAGTGGTCGGGAGCGGTGTTCGTAGCCCTGCTTGCTTTCGCGGTATTCGAGCGGAAACGCCGCCGTGACCATCCCGAACAGCAGGCTATCGGCGAACCGAACGTGGAATCCTCCGAAAAGCCCTCGTGATATTTTTCCATGCAGAGCCTCATAGTCAAAGAACTTAAACTCCGTTACAACCCGATGGCGATATTTTTTTCCGATGATCGTCCCGATGAGGCGCACCAGTTCCGTGAAGATAAATGGGGTTGCGCCATGGCTCTGTACAATATTGTCATGAAACTAGGGAAACCGGCGGCGTTCGACCGGAAGACTTACGGCTGTATCGGAGCCGGAGTCGGGCTGTGTCTCGGTAATACCTATTTCAATAACCGGGAATTCATGGAGAATCTTCTTTGCGATAGAGAAAAGTACCTGAAAAGCCACGAGCTGGTCGACGATTTTCTGGACAATCTTGATTACGGCGACATCCCTCATCAGTATGTAATATTCAAACCTTTGAAAGATATCGATCCCGATAAGGAAGAGCCCGCTATTGTTTCTTTCCCGGTTAATGCCGACCAGCTGTCGGCTCTGGCGGTTCTGGCCAATTATCGACGCAAGGGGATCGAACATGTGGCGGCTCCGTTCTGTTCGGGGTGCCAGTCGGTCTGCCTGTTTCCTTATATTGAATCGAAAAAAGAGGTTCCTCGGGCCATAATCGGCAATCTTGATATTTCGTCCCGCAAGGTTCTTCCCTCCGACATCCTCACATTCTCGGTGCCGTTCGGCATGTTTCTGGAGATGGAGGAGGATTTGCCGGGGAGTTTTGTCCGGACCGAGCAATGGGAGCGGATTGCGAAGCGAATTTCGGAAAAGACCGAATAAATCTTTGTCTCGTTAAGTATAAATCCTGAAACAATTGACAGTATTGGGCGATTATATATATTGCGTAAGGTAGCCTTCTAATCCGGCCATCTTGAATCGGGACCGAACGGAAGTACCTGTAAGAATTCTTATGGGGGTGTAAAGGTTTCGACGGGGTAGGTGTGGGTTTGTCGGCGTGCCGAGGATCTCCGGACCACTCGTAAAACAATCCGGAAACACCATAAATGGCGACTACAATTACGCCATGGCTGCCTAACACAAATTAGGTAACCCGTTCCGCCGGTCTGTTGCTTGTCCGGATTGGGTCGGAGCGTCGGATTGACAGGCTAAGCCGGCTGAGGCCTTTAAAGCCGGACGAAAAGAATAGAGGCTGGCACCTGACGTGGCCCGCTGTCTGGCAGCGTCAGGGGCGAGAATAAAGAGACGGCTACGCACGTAGAAGACATTCTGGCGTCTATTTCGGACGGGGGTTCGATTCCCCCCACCTCCATTTTGTGCAACTCAATGATAAACAATAAGATAGGCAGGGCAAAGTTGAGGCGAGTAGTACAATTTACCCGTGCCGTTTGAAAGACAGAAAATGGCGCACAATAACATAAAAGGCAGCAGGAGTTTTTTATATTATAACCCTTGCTCATGACATTTAGGGTTTTTTTAGAATCTTATCTCAACCGAACTTGACCTTGACTTCTACATTTTTAACCAATTCCAAACCCGAAAGGACAGACTGGATATCGGCTTCTCTGGTTTGATGCACATCGGGAGGCAAGCTGCCGCTCACGATAACCTTCCCGGTCGACGAATCGGCGGCCACATCAAGATCCAGCGCCTTGGTTTTTATCGATCCCAAAAGCCGGGTTTTTACCATACTGGCCAGATGTAAATCCTTTAAAGCTCTCAGGGAATCCTCGCTGGGCTGAAATGGTTCTTTCTTTACTTCGGTAACAACCATCTCGACGGCATCATCGATACTTATTTTTTCGAGATTCAGAACCAAATCGAAGAAAATCGGGTCTATAATTTCAGCATCGTACAGGAACTGCGTCCAGAGTCTTCTCCTGTAATCCATATCTTTTATCCTTTCAACGGCGTCCTCCCTCGATAGTCCCTTCTCTTCCATAAGTAGTCGTACTCGATCTCCCAGGGGAGCATTGACCCTTACCCTCAGCACGAAAGGGACTTCGTTAAGCAGAATATGAGCAAGATTCCCATGATAAATGATAGAACCGGTTACCGCGAAATCCAGTAAAGCCGTCTTGAAACACGTGAGATAGTGCATTCTTTGATCAGACCGTTCATGCCAGTATCCCGGTGGATGTGCTTCCATAATGTCCTTTTCACCCAGGCCGGTATCTTCAATTCCATAACGACCGGCGGCCTCGATTACCTCTTCACGGCTGATGACCGTGTATCCCAGCCTGTTTCTTAGTCCTTCCGCCAGCTTTATGGTGGCGAAAAAGGAACCTCTTGAAATTGCTATAACCGACATATTTAGCTCCTTCGTTCTTTATACCAATAATTGCCCTGCTCATCGACTCCACACTTAGTAAGTCAAGACGCTGGTCGCCTCCAATATCTCCATAACTGCTCTAGCAGCCTTTACTGGCTGTGCAATTTTCACCAGCATATCAGGTGTTATTTTCCGTTCCTGTATGCATGGAGTGCATATGAGGAGTGTTCCACCCTGCTCAATAAAGGACTGGATCAAATCCTTGAGGGGTGGTAATCCGGCAGCGAAAACATGTTCGTAGCAGCCCTCTTTCGCAAGAAGAACAGCAGTGCCCTGAAGCATAATAGTTACTTGAACTTCCATGACCAAAGCTGCATTACCAATTACAAATGGTAAACTGGCGCGTTCAGGATCTTCGGGGCCATGGGTTCCAAAAATGACAATCTTTTCAGGTTTTTCTTCCTTCATTGTAACACCTCTAAAATTAGTATAAACTCACCGTGCCTGCAGGAATAACGCTTTGATGATTATGCATTTTGTCGCTAAACGCGTACATTTTTCGAAGTTTGAAATTCGCCGCAGTAGGCGTCTACCAAATATTCAGAAATATCTTTAACCTCGATATTTCGATTTTTGGCCGCATGTTTAAGATTGACCAGGCAGATAGGGCACATGGCGACAATATTTCCTCCGGCGGCAGCCAGTTGCTCTATTCGCTTTTCGGCGATAGCCTGAGCTTTGCCCGGGTAGAACGATTCAATCGGACCTCCGCAGCAATGGGTCAGTTTCCCGGCCAGTTCCGGTTCGATGATTTTCGCTCCGGCCTTGCTGAGAAGGAGGCGAGGTTCATTGACGATATTCTCGTATCGAGCATAAACACAGGAATCGTGAATAGTCACATCCAGTTCAATGGTCAGCTGCGAATCGAAATTGCTGTCAACGAGCACTTCAAGATAGCTCTTCACTTCCAGGTCATATCCGTCAACGTACCTCGGATAGATGCTTCGGAGCATGTTGGTTGTGTGGGGATCAACGGTAATTACGGACTTGACTCCGTTTTTCTTGAGAACCTCGAATACCCGCTGAGCATGTTGCTTGAAGGCGTCGTCAACCCCTTCGTCGTGAATCAGCGCGCCCGAGTACATCTCCTCTTCGTAAAGATATCCGAAATCGACACGGGCCGCCTGGAGCATCCGCGCGATATTACGCAGGATATCGTTGTACTGCCTCGTTTCTTTGGAATCGGTTCGAGCCATAAACCAGGCCAGATTGACGAATTTGTTTGCGAACCTCCCCAGGCCAAAGAATTTGGTAATCCAGGAGTTTTCGAAGTACGCCATTTTAGCCGCCAAAGCCGAAATGGCCGGTATGAGCTGATACATGTGACCAGTGTAGATAATGGTTTTTCCGCCTCTGGGTATGTTCAAACCGCGCGCCCACCTGGTCGTGGTGCGAGGGGAAAGTTTGAGGACGCTCTTTCTTTTCAACAAGTTATCGACCAGTATGCCCAGGACGTGTTTCGTTGGCAACGACATAATCTAATTCCTTGATAATCCAAAAACGTTGCGGTTGATATAGGTGCGAAGGGTTCTTACGTTTTCGGCGATTTTAACTTCTGCAGGACAATTCTGTTCGCACATCTTACACATAAGACAAGAGAAAATGGTTTCCTGATTTTCCAGTATCTTTTCTTCGGCACCGACCACCACATACCGGAAAAGCTGTCTCGGTAGAAGTTCCAGCCCCATCGGGCAAACGGCGGTACAGACACCGCAATTCATACAGGCAGTGGCGTTGAATGATTCCAACGCTCCTAATTCGTCCATAAATTCGGTATTCACACTTAGCATAGCCTGTCCTCATTTAGTTAGCTGGTATTTATAATAGCCGTCTTTATCCGGTTTGCCTGATTCCTCAAGGTAGCCGTATCTCCACATGGTCATGACCCAGTACATGACTTCGTTTGCGGAACATTCAAGGTCTTTGGCTATTTCCGGAACAGTCGCGGGGGCCTCTTGTAGACGGGAAATAATATGGTCTTTCATGACCATTTCATCTCTCAGGATTTCGGACAGGTCTCTATGAATTTGATTTTTCATCACTTAACCTCTTGAACGAGCGAATCTATCATCGCGGTGATTTGATCATCCGTGTACCCTTCGACATCGATTGCGTCCCTGGGGCACAGGGGTACGCATGTCCCGCCTCCCTTACAAAGGGAAGGAATAATCCTCGCAACTTCCTTGTCGTCGAAGGCCGCATTCTCGATAGCGCCGTAAGGACATGCTTTCGTGCATTCATCGCACCAAATGCATTTTTCCGGATCGATTTTGGCAATAAGCGGTTCGAGATCGACATATCCTTTCATCAGCAGGGCCGCGCTTTTGGACACGGCTGCCAGAGATGAGGCGACACTTTCAGCCATGGTTTTCGGTCCCTGGGATGCTCCGGCAATAAATACCCCGTCAATAACGGTTTCTACAGGTCTGAGTTTGGGGTGAATTTCATTGAAGAAACCATCCTTACCGATCGGAAGCTTCAGGACATCGACAAGCTGAGCATTTTTTCTTGGAACCATGCCGGTCACCAGAACGAGTAAATCGACGAGAATATCGATCTTTTCGCCATGTGTCAGCAAGTCTTTTACCCTGATGCGAACTCTATCACCGGCATTTTCAACTTGCGGATAGCCGTCGTCGGCATACTTGATAAAAACCGAACCGTCATTCAAAGCCTGCTTATAGAGAAGTTCATACCTTCCATAGGTTCGCATATCCCGATACAGATGAAACTGGTGAGTTTTCTTGTCCCGCCTATTTACATCGAGAGAGGTATGAACAGCCGCCGTACAGCAATAACGTGAGCAGTATAAATTCGGATTCTCCATCTCCCGAGGTTGACGACTGCCGACACAGTATATGTACGCAATGTCTTTTATGGTGCGCCCCTCATGGTTGAGGTGGCCATTCGAGTTATCCAGGAGTTTTTTGAATTCAGGCAGGGTAATGACCATCTTTTGACCATATCCAAGCTCACCCGCAGCCGGCTTGTATACATCAAAACCCGTGGCCACAATGATGGCCCCGACATTCAGTGATATTTTTTCGTCCCCTCCTGCCTTAACTACTACCGAGAAATCACCGATACTACCGCCTTTTTCTATTAGCTCGGCGCCGGTAAAAATCGTGATATTGAGCCGCCGTTTCGCTTCATGGTAAAGGGAATCGATCAGGTCGATACCCCTGTTATCGTTGGGATACATACGGCCGAATTGTCCGGTCCAGCCGCCGACTTTGGATTCCTTCTCGATGACAAATACGGCAAGCCCCATATCAGACAGTGACAGTGCGGCTCGCAAGCCGGACACGCCGGCGCCGATTATGAGAACCCTGGGAGCGGTATCGATTCGCATGGTTGAAAGAGGTTCCGTCAAAGCGCATTTGGCGATGCCGGCCCGTACAAGGCGAACACCTTTTTCTGTGGCGTTCTTCTTGTCATGCTGGTGGACCCAGGAATCCTGTTCCCGGAGATTAACCTGCACGTATTGGTAGGGGTTTAGCCCGGCCCGCTCGGCCACGGCCCGGAAAGTGTACAGGTGCAACTTCGGCGAACATGAGGCTACCACCAAACCATCAAGTTTATTGGTTTTAATGTCCTCAATCATTTCTTCCTGGGCAGCGTCCGAACAAGCGAACATGGTCGTTTTGGCAACCACCACACCGGGATCACGGCTGATCGCCTCACGGACCTTTTCAACTTCCACATAGTCGGAAATATTTCCGCCGCAGTAACATATATAAACGCCAAGTCTTCTATCAGTCATCGTCCGGCCCTTATCCTCTCTATGTAAGCGGCGGTCTGAGCCACCGCCGCGCCTGCATGAAGAATGCTGTCGGGAATATCCCGAGGGGCAGAAGCCGCTCCGGCCACGAAAACACCGTTTATACTGGTTTTACCAGGATTGATATCTTCATCGATTTCCTGAACATAAGCAAAGGGATCCAACGCAAGTTTGCTATTCTTGAACATATGTACGTAGTCAATGTTTGGTGAGAACCCGGTTGACAGGACAACCAGATCGTGTTCCATATGCTTGAGGCCTCCGCCGCCTTCGATATTCTCATACTGGACGTCAAGATTGCCGTTTTCGATTTCATTAATGAGGGCCACTTTTCCCTTCACAAAAGAAATGCCCATTCCCCTGGCCTGCTGATAAAATTCGTCATAGCCTTTGCCGAAGGTCCGGATATCGATATAATAGATGGTTATGTCGGCCAGCGGCAGAGCGCCCATGATTAACTGCGCCTGCTTGATTGAATACATACAGCAGACCCTGGAACATAAAGGACTATCGACGGTACTGTCACGGGAACCGGTGCAGAGTACGTAAGCGATATTATCAGGCGCCTTGCCGTCCGAAGGGCGGATGACGTGATTATAGGGTCGGGTAGGGGCCAGGATGCGGTCCATTTGCATGGCTGTAATAACATTGGGGTATTTACCGTAACCGTATGTTGGTTTTAAGTGGGCATCGAAAAGATTGAATCCGGTCGATATGATGACCGATTTCGCCTCAACCGTCCGTTCTTCGTCACGCATGTTGAAATCAATGGCATGAGCCGGACAGGCTTTTACGCATTGCTGACATTCGGAGCAAATGCCGCAGTCAAGGCAACGGCCGGCGCTGTAGCGTGCCTCCTCTTCGGTAATGGGAAGCTCCACTTCGGACATGTTTTTAATTTGTTCCCCTGCCGGCAGCTCTCGCTTTTCAACAGGGTTTCGCTTCGACAACGGGGGTCGGGGTGTTGCCATACCGACCACGGGGAGGATTTGGTCATGTCCGGAGCCATTGTCGCCGTTGCCGGAGGGGAATCTCGAGAGAACCGAAGCCGTTGTTACCGCCGGCAATCTATTATCGAAGATTATTCCGTCAAGCGTTTCACCCTTCAGGTAAAGGTCAATATAAAATGCCGCCCGCTTCCCTTGACCGATGGCGCTGACAATCATGGACGGACCGGTAACGGCATCACCTCCGGCAAACACTGCGGCCCGGGATGTCTGCAGTGTTTCCTCATTTACTTTAATGGTGCCATTGCGATTGAGATCGAGTTCACCGGCAAACGGCGACGTGCTCGGTTTCAGACCTATCGCAAGTATGACCAGGTCAACGGGGATACTCTGTTCGGATCCGTCCACCGGAATAGGCCGGCGCCGCCCGCTGTCATCCGGTTCACCGAGTTTCATAGTCAGACTTTCGACCGCTTCGAGCCGGCCATTCGATCCGATAAATCTTTTTGGGGTTTTGAGAACCTGCAGCTCCACACCCTCTTCCAGAGCCGCGGAAATTTCCCAATCATGCGCCGGCATTTCCGTCCGGCTACGTCGATACTGAATGACTACCTTTTCCGCACCTAAACGAATAGCCATTCTGGCAGGATCAATGGCCGCATTGCCCCCGCCGATTACCATTACCGTCTTTCCACTTAAGTCTATTCCATTTGATGAATTCGCCTGCTTGAGAAATGTCATGCAGTCGGTCACGCCATCGAGATTTTCACCATCGACAGACATCTTCATTCCTTCCATAGTCCCCACAGCCAGAAAGGTTGCGTCGAATCCCTGTTCCCCGAGATGAGCAAGCGAGGATATGGGCGCATTTGTTTTAAGGGAAACACCCAGGGCAGTGACATTCCTAATATCTCGATCAACCACATTATTAGGCAAACGGTAAGCCGGAATCCCATAACGTAGCATACCGCCGGGCAGGGGCGCCGATTCGAAAATCGTAACTCGATACCCGCGACGAGCCAGGTGATAAGCGGCCGAAAGCCCGGCCGGACCGGAGCCGACCACGGCCACTTTTTTGTCCGCAATTGTATCCGGTGCCGTATATTCAGGTTCGGGATGTCTTTGATAGTAATAGTCTACCATGAACCGCTTGATAGCACGGATAGAAACGGCCCCCTCCAGTTTGCCCCTGGTACATTCGCCTTCGCAGGGAGCATAACAGGCCCGACTGAGACTGCCGGGTAAGGGAGCGTCTTCCATGTGCAAATGGAACGCTTCTTCATACTTCCCGCTTCGAACCAGCGAAACGTAACCGTGAGCTTTGACCCCGGCCGGGCAGGTGAAAGAACACGGGGATGTACCTTCGCGTACCATAACCGCTTTTTTGGGTACAGCCTGGGGAAAAGGAATATGTATCGCTCGATGGGCGGTCAAACCGAAGTTGAAGGGGTCGATTCTGGCTACCGTGCAGGCTCGTTCACATTCGCCGCATCCGGTGCAGGCCGCTGAATTCACGAAAGTGGACTTTTTGATAAAGGTAACCAGAAAACCGCCTTTATCCTGTTTTACTATTTCAGCAATCTCACTGGAAGTGGCAACGGTTATATTGGGATGATGAGCGGTGGATGCCATTTTGGGTGTGGATATACAGCTGGCGCAGTCCAGGGTCGGGAATACCTTGCTAAGGAGAACCATCTTACCGCCGATGCTGGCCTCCTTTTCGACCAGAAGCACCTTGTACCCCATATCGCCAAGTGTGAGCGATGATTCCATCCCCGCGATGCCGCCGCCAATAATTAAAACATCATAGTTCATGTATTCATGCCTTTCGCCGACGGACCGGAATTGAACGGCAATTTCCGAGTATGACAGCTGCGTCCGTATATTGCATTCATCGAGCGACCTTCTCCTTCATCGAATTGAGTTTAATCAGTGCCGCTTTGAATTTTTCCATATGTGATTGGAATGACTCGGCGCATACCGAACAGATTGCAGCCATCTTGAGCCGCCTTGGGTCGTTCTTATGTTCGTTCAACAGCAACTGGGCTTTTTGAACGATTTCACCTGTCCTTTTCGTGCAGTCAGGCAAATAAGCGCAATCAGTCCCGTCGGCGGCAATAAAGACTCCGTCAAATCCGGCCTCAATTGCATGAAGTATCCAGGATGGCTTGATGCCGCTGGAGCAGGGAACCGATATGACGAACACTCCGGGTGAATACGGCATATGGGAACCGCCGGCCATATCGATTCCGGGATCGGAGATATTGTTGGTGGAAAACACCAAAATCCTCGGATCCCCGCTGTTGGCTGGATCCCCCGCGGACATTATTTCATCCGTTTTACGAACAGTCGCCAGTATCCGGCTTCTTCGATATTACCAAGGTACTCGTGCCCCACCTTTTTGCACCAAAGAGGGATATCGTCGTTGGTGCCCTCATCCGAAGATAGCACTTCCATGATACCTTTTTGCGGTATTTCGGCCATTCCTCGCTTTGCTTCAAGAAGTGGACCGGGACAAGCTGTTCCTCTGGCGTCCACAATTTTGCTGACTTCCAGGGCTTCGAGTTCTGCGGTGTCCATTTTTCCGTTCCTTTCAAAAGTATATTGGCTTATACTAAACATCGCATATGCGCAGGCACGCATATAACTATATAAAAAAATATCTCTACTTGATCATACCCTTGGCTTTTTTCCCGTTCTTTTCCATTCCCTCCAGTAAAATTGACCGAATTTCTGCACAGGCTTTGGGTAATCTGCGGTTGGAAAGGCTGTAAAAAACAGTCTGTCCTTCCTTGCGGGTTTTTACTACATCATGAGAGCGGAGAACTCTGAGATGTTGACTCACATTGCTGGGCTGTATCTGTAAGGCTTCAGCAATATCACCGACATTCATTTCTTGTTTAGCAAGAAGCTCGATTATTCTCAGTCTTCTGGAACTGGCGATAATCTTACAAAACTCCGCGTGGAGTTCAAATATTTCTGTATCATCTATCTTCATATACACCTATATGCGCATCAACGCATAAATATATATAAATTCTTATTTGTCAAGCCCAAAAACGTAAAAATTGCAATTATTATTGAGCAATATGGACGTTTTTGCATTAATGTTGTCCCGGGCCTTGATTTTAGCGATTTCTTGCTCACAATACAATATTTCCCTATATTGTCCAAAAGAGGCATATGCCAGCGGTGTTAACTATAATTTCTGCAAAGAAATATGAGAATGATGAAAGAAAAAGAAATCCTTTGTGATAAGCTTCTGACTATTGTCGAAAATATTTCGGATGGTGTTTTTTCTGTCGATCTGGATTTCAAAATCACATTCATAAATAAAGCAGCTCAGAAAATGACCGGATTTTCGGCAGCGGAGGCATACGGAAAACCCTGCAAGGATGTACTTCAAACCAGTGCTTGTGGCCCTGACTGCCCCCTTAAAATCACTCTGTTATCTGGAAACCCGATTATAAATAGGCCTGTATGTATAAAAAACAAAAAAGGCAAACGTGTCCCGGTCAGTATTTCGACCGCTCTCCTAAAAGATTCACGCGGCAAAATTATAGGGGGGGTTGAGACTTTCAGAGACTTGGATCTTGCAAGGCGTCTGCAGAAAGAATTTGAAGGGCGATTTACCTTCGAAGAAATGATCAGTCGTAATAAGGAAATGTTGGAACTCTTCAAGATTCTGCCCACCATTGCCGAAAGCGGCAGTTCAGTGCTTATTGAGGGTGAAAGCGGGACCGGAAAAGAGCTTGTAGCCAGGGCGTTACATAACCTGAGCCCGAGAAAAGCGGGTCCCTTTATAGGATTAAACTGCGGGGCTCTTCCCGATAATCTTCTTGAGTCTGAACTATTCGGCTATGTCGCGGGAGCTTTTACCGACGCCAAGAAGGACAGAAAAGGGCGTTTTACGCTCGCAGAAAATGGCACCTTATTCCTTGATGAAATAGGCAATATCTCGCAGGCCATGCAGGTCAGGTTACTGCGTGTTCTCCAGGAAAAGGAGTTTGAACCGCTTGGCGCCGCCAAATCCATCCCGTCTAATGTCAGAATTATCACCGCATCAAACAGCTCACTGGATCAATTGGTTTCGCAGGGCGTATTTCGCACCGATCTATTCTATCGAATAAACGTTGTAAAAATCGACCTGCCGCCTTTACGTGACAGAAGAGAAGATATTCCGTTATTAATAGATCACTTCATTGAGCAATTCAATCGCCTCCGCAACAAATACATCCCCGGAGTTTCCCCGCCGGTGCTTGAGATATTAATGAACTACGATTACCCGGGGAATATCCGCGAGCTGGAAAATATAATTGAACATGCCTTCGTCCTTTGCTCCAAGGGCATAATCAGGTCTGAACATCTGCCGATTCACTTGCAGGATAAAAGACCGATACCGGCCATTGAAATAGCCGCCACCATGAACGAAATGGAATCCTTATTTCTGATTGCGGCATTGAAGCGAAATAACTGGTCGCGCAAGGAGACCGCCATGCAAATCGGCGTAAATCCGTCCACCTTGTATAGAAAAATTAAAAGCCTCGGTCTTAAAATCCCAAAACATAAAAGCTGATTAGTTGCGGTTTGCCGCCTTGCGATATTGCACGATCGCGAAATCATATCGTGCAATAATGCATGATTGCCCCATTCGAAATATAATAGACGCTATAGCCCAGGCTGCGGTATTGTCGCCTTATATTATTGTATACCAGCCACTTATATAAAGCGGTCAGGCTGACAATGCGTCTTGGCACGATTTATGATTGCATTATATTCAGATGGGATAAAAAGAAAGGAGGCCAAAAATGATTGGGCTTGATAGGCTGATGAAGATAGAAGGAGTTGTCGCCGCCGGACAATTTTCCGAAGACGGAACAGTCATTCGGAAAGTGGGTGAAATACCGGAGGACTTGATGGAAAGCGCCGAACTCTGTGTCCATCAGGCCCAGGCCTGTCGCAATTTTCTTGGTTCGCTCAATAGCAAATTGCCAAGGGATTTTGGGTCATTGGTTGGATGGACGGTCTGGGGAAGCAAATACTCGGTGGTTGTGGTAGGCAATACTCGGATTTTTGTCAGGACGAATCTCGGAAATTACAACCAGCTCATGGTCGATCTGGCCGGTATGGAAGCAACCGGCCCCAGGCCGATGAACTACTGATAAAGCGGGCAGTAAGTATAACAGCAGTTATGATAATAAATTAAGACTCATAAGGAGGTGATTGAAGTGTTTGAAGAGAACGATGAAAAGCCGGAATTGGGTCATGGTGTATATCATCCCGGTGCAAGACCGATGGAAGTTTTCCGCGACAAGGATGACTGCTTATGGTTATGCGATAAGGGAGTAGACCCCAATAAGGATTTCGAGCAACAGGGTTGCTGGCGCTGCAAGGATCTGGCCTTTACGCGCAATGATTAAACGAGCAATATTTGATTGCGAAGAAAATGTTCAATCTGAGTCCGGAACGCGAGTTAAAGCGGTGGGATTGCTCCCGTCAGTTGGCTGGCGACTTATGGTGTCAACCACATATGATTTTAGGAGGTTTCGGACATTGGAGTGAACGCATCGGAGGTTCCTGATTAACGGGCAACTCAGCTATGTTGACAGAAGAGCAAAAACGGCGTGTTGAAGTAGAGAATAAGGCCATACTGCGCAATGTGCAGAGTATCAGGCATAGGATTATCGTTTTAAGCGGCAAGGGGGGAGTCGGTAAGACAACGGTGAGTGTCAACCTGGCCTACACTCTCAAAGCCAGGGGATATGCAACGGGGCTCCTCGATGCCGACGTGACAGGGCCGAATATTCCCAAGATGTTGGGACTTGAAGGGGAGTTGCATTCTCACGAAGGAAGGATTACTCCCCTGTTAAGCGATAATGTTAAAGTTATTTCCATTGCCAATATACTCAGCCCGGATCAGCCGGTTCTGTGGCGTGGACCCATGCGTTCGAAACTGCTGCATCAATTCCTCGGCTATGTTGAATGGGGGGATCTTGATTATCTGGTCGCCGATCTCCCGCCCGGGACTGGTGATGAAATAATCACTTTAATACAGAAGATGACTCCGGATCTGGCCGTCATTGTGACAACGCCTCAGGAAGTATCCCTGATAGATTCACGCCGGGCCATAAACATGACCAAGGAAATGGGTTTAGGCAAAATCGGGGTTATTGAGAATATGTCCGGACTGAAATGTCCAAGCTGCGGCAGCAGGATTGATCTCTTCGGTAAAGACGGCGGCAGAAAACAGGCAGAGGAAATGAATGTCACTTTTTTGGGGACATTGCCAATAGATATTCAAGCCAGGATAATGGCCGATAACGGCAAACCTATCGTCCTGGCGCAACAAGATTCCGAAATTGCGGTTGCGATTGGTGCTATTACTGAGAAAATAGTAAGCATGCTCGGTGATGAAAGCCGATAATGGCCGCTGATGACAGGTTATTTGGTTAAAAGGGGCAGTGTCATTGCATGGTAAATTAAAAATAATATGTGACTGGAATACACTGAAATTATGTGATGGCCAGGATTGATCCTTTTGAAAAGCGTACAGAAGATTATGATTTTTGGTTTACCAAAAATTATTCCGCTTATCTATCGGAACTGATGGCAGTAGGCAAACAACTGCCTCAAAGTGGGAAAGGTCTGGAAATCGGTGTGGGAACAGGTCGTTTTGCCGGTCCCCTGGGGATTGAATTCGGACTGGAACCCTCGGGCCATATGCGAAAAATCGCGCGTCAAAGAGGGATTCAAGTGGTTGGGGGAATTGCCGAGGCCCTGCCGTATGCCGACGGTCAATTCAATCTGGCCCTTATGGTCACGACCATCTGTTTTCTCGATGATATCGAGGCATCCTTTCGTGAAGTTCACCGGATATTGAAACCGAATGGGATTTTTGTCGTCGGCTTTATTGACAAAGATTCGCTGCTTGGCCGGCAATATGAAAAAAATCGCAGTAATAGTCAGTTTTATAAGACTGCCGTTTTTAATTCGGTTGATGACGTGGTGAAGGTCATGAAGCTGGCGGGCTTCGGGGATTTTGAATTTGTCCAGACCATTTTTAATCCATTAAACGAAATCAATAGCATTGAACCGGTCACAGAAGGGTATGGCCGTGGCTCCTTTGTTGCGATTAAGGGGCGAAAATGAAAGGCATACATTATAAATCAGACCCCGGTTTTCCGGAAAGAACGAAACAATTATCGAATTGCGGTTTGATTATTAAGACGGGACGGTCAACGTAAGGATAATTTTATATACAACATTATTGATCACGATAATGAAAGCTCGTTCGTGCAGTCCCTGGAATTGCAGTAAGGAGGAATTTCGGACCGGGCGCCTGTAATGCATGCGGTTAGGTAGGGCAAAATCACAAGTATAGGAAGAGCAAGAAATGCTGCTCGACATTCTGGAAAAAACTCTGATGATAACCGGTTTTGTCGGATTGATGATGCTGGTTATCGAGTATATCAATGTTGTCACCAGGGGGGCGTGGCAGAAGGGTTTGAGCGGTCACAGGTGGATGCAGTATCTTATTGCGGTGGTGCTGGGGGTTACTCCCGGTTGCCTGGGAGCTTTTGCCGTGGTGGCCATGTTTTCCCACCGGGTGGTGACATTAGGGGCCTTGGTGGCGACCATGATCGCTACCAGCGGTGACGAAGCCTTCGTTATGCTGGTCCTATTTCCTGAAAAGGCTCTTCTGCTTAATGCCGTACTTATTGTTGTCGCCGTTGTGGTTGGCTACCTGACCGATTTCATTGTATCCAGGCGCTTTAATGGCGGGTTGGAGAACTGCTGTCAATTTGAGATACATGAGCCAGAATTCTGCAATTGTTTCCCTAAAGGTGAAATCCTCTCGCAATGGCGTCACTTATCCATAGCCCGTGGTGTCTTGAGTCTGGCTTTGGTTTTGTTTGTGCTGGGGCTGGCTGTCGGCTCGTTCGGACCGCAGGCGTGGGATTGGAAGCGAATAACCTTATTGCTAACCGGTTTGACCGGTTTATTTATAACGGTTACTGTGCCCGAGCATTTCCTGCAGGAGCACCTCTGGAATCATGTTGCCCGGAAGCATATTCCGGGCATTTTCATGTGGACCATGGGGGCCCTTCTGGCTTCTCATATCATTATCGAGCAACTGCATCTGGAGAAATCCATTCAGGCCAATGCATATATCGTGTTATTGTTTGCCTGTTTCCTCGGAATTATACCTGAATCCGGTCCGCACCTGTTATTTGTCACCTTATATGCCCAGGGCGCAGTCCCTTTTGCCGTGCTTCTGGCCAGTTCCATTGTTCAGGACGGTCACGGGATGCTGCCGATGCTGGCTCATTCACGTCGCGGATTCCTGCTGGTCAAAGCAATTAATCTCATTGCTGGTCTGGCAGTCGGTACTATATTTTATTTCGGCAACTGGCTGTGATAGCGTACGTTTGTATGCTGGATCACATGCGAAAAGAAAGGTCATTGTAATGTATGTATATGGCCCGGTTCCGTCGCGACGGCTCGGGCGGTCTCTTGGAGTCAGCCCGATTCCACCCAAAACCTGTTCCTACACCTGCGTCTATTGCCAGCTGGGCAGGACGACCCGTTTGCAGGTGACCAGAGAGAGTTTCTTTCCAAGGGAAGATATCCTGTCGGAGATAATAAACCAGGGTCGGAAAGCGCGGCCTGATTTTATAACCTTCGTCGGTGAAGGCGAACCCACCTTGTGCAAAGACCTGGGCTGGCTTATTCGGGAGACCAGGGACAGGCTGCATCTTCCCACCGCCGTTATTACGAATGGTTCTTTACTTTTTCGCAAAGATGTCAGAGAGGAATTAAAAGAAGCTGATGTTGTGATTCCCTCGTTGGACGCCGGCTGTGTAAAAACCTTTAAAGCCGTCAACCGACCGCACCGGGAAATCGATTTTGCGATTATGCTGCAGGGCCTGGTCGAATTCCGCCGCATGTATTCCGGACAAATCTGGCTCGAGGTTATGCTGGTTAAAGAACTAAATGATTCCGAAAAAGAACTGCGCAGCATAAAGAACGATGTCGATATGGTACAGCCGAATCGAGTGTATATACTTACTCCGACTCGTCCGCCGGCGGAACCATGGGTACAGCCGTCTGATCCTGAAACTATTTTGAAAGCACAGGAGATAATGGGACAAGCCGTGGCGATGGCGGGGTTGGAATCGGGACAATTCGGACTGAGCGAATTCTCGGATGCCAGGCAGGCTATTCTGGAAATCGGATCGCGTCATCCCTTGCGCCGGCAACAGGCGGACGAAATTGAAAAATACTTCGCCAACCAGGACGTTATAAGCAAAATGCTCGAAAACGAAGAATTGACAATCGTCGCTTACAAGGGTGAGGAGTTCTTACTTCCGGGGCATTTCAAAAGGGGAAGAGAAAACCATAAAAGGAAGGAGGCAATAAATGAATCCGCTCTGCATAAAAGCCAATGACCTGCGTTGGCAACCTGCGGAAGGATACGGAATGGGTGCTGAAGAAAAAGTTTTAAATGAGGGCAATGATGTCGCCCCCCGGGCAATTCTCTTGAAAATACCACCGGGATGGAGGATGGAGGCTCATTCTCATCTAAAAGCGGAATTGCACTATTTGATTGAAGGTCAATACGAGAGTCAGGGTAAGGAGTTTCCGGTGGGTACGTTCTGTGTCATTCCCAAAGAAGTACGACATGGGGCATATTCGACGAAATCGGGAGCCGTTATTTTTGTGACCTGGTGCGATCTGAGACAATAAGATAGCGCATTAATTTGGACGAAAATCAGGGATAAATAACACCTGCCGCAAGGTGCTGAATTGTCCGAAGGATTTTGCCTGGATGTTCTTATAAAACCGTATAGGGAATTTAAACCAATTACGTCGGTGCCTCGTATCGGACACTACCTTTGGCAGGCGGTGTATTTGCCAGGCTCACTTTGTGCCAGATTTGTGCCAACCTGAGGTAAAAACACCCTGATTTTCCAGAAACAAATAAAACCAAATAAAAACTGGAATTTTATGGGAAGCAACGAGTTATGACGTAATCTGAAGGAGTTCAAAAAGTTATAATAATTGGAATATTCGTTTCCCCCCACCTCCATTTTGTCATAATTGGTTACAATCCAATAGCTTACATCAACAAGAGGGGCCGTAGCATTTGCCTATACCCCCACCCTTCGGCTAGATAGCTGAATATCATGCAATAACTGCGACGGCTGTAGCAACGATTTGGTCACTGTCCATCTGCCGGAAAGAACTTGGTTAATTCTCGTCCTGAGGGGTCGCAATAAGAGAATTAAAGGCCACTAATTTACCGACGACTGCAATATCTCGTCGAACGATTTTCGAATGCTTTCATCGGGTGGAAGGTCCAGCTCATCACTCAGGCGCTTTTCGTAGCTTCGATATACGCGCATTGCTTTCAAGATTTCGCCGCGCATCGCATGTATCTTAAGAAGCACTCGGACACCATCAGTCCACAACTGATCATAGGCCAGTGCTCTTTCAACTACTGTAGCCGCTTCCTCAAGGGACTTGCTGGTGATCAGAAGCTCCGCCAGCTTCAGAGACCCTCTCAGGTAGCGTGCCTGCAATTGCTCACGAAGTTCAACCGTGAATGCCTCATAAGGAAGCATTGGCAAGAGCGGCCCACGATATGTCTCCACGGTCATGCGAAAAGCGGTAATTCGATCATCGATTGAAATCGAGTGTGACGCTTCCTTCTCAAGGCACTCCCGCATCAGGCTGGTGAAGCTAATATAGTCAATGTGCGATTCAGCGGGTAAATCAAGTCCATAATGCTGGTCTACATACGCAACATAGGAAGGTCCTCGAGGGACTGCGTATGGATCGAGTGCCTTACGCAGATCCTTGACAGCAGTCCGCAGGTTAGCACGACCCTTGGCCGGGTCGGTTTCTTGCCAAAGGTGTTCGATTAATTCCTCTTCATGTATTTTTCTGGGATAGGTTACAAGAAGGTGCTGGAGGAGCAGACGGGAACTTGAGCGATTGAAACGAACCACTCGACCCTTGGCGCTAACGGAAAAACCACCAAGCATTTCAATTCTCAGAGGTGGAAGGCCGCGCTGGCTCAAGAACTCGCGATATCTGTTGATTACAGGCAGTTCCCTTGTAGTTGCATTCGCGCTGTGCTTTTTCAACTGCTTGGACAGGCCCCTTACGTTCAGATGCGAAGCTAACTCCCAGAGACGGATACGTTCCTCCGCCGTGAGCTTAGTGTCCTTCAGCTCAGTATCGATGGCGGGCGTGAGGTCTATGTCCGTTCCGGTTGAGAGAAGGGGTTCGATTAAATCCTCGTCTATTCCGAATCGTGTCGCTCTGGCTATAACGAAGGAGGTGATCGTGTGATTCCCCATCGGATAGGATCGCCAGCCGATTTGTTTCAGAATTCCGAGACCCCTTCCGAGCAGCTCGATTAGACGCTGCTTGTCTCTAGAGCGGTTGAGAGACATGGCAAGCAAGAACGAGCCGGTCGCTATCCATGGTTGTATCTCACAACTCCTGGCAAGATCGAGAATCTGTGTTGCATTCCGTTTTAGATTGACAGGATTTGCGCTTTTGAATGCTCTTATGGCCTGGAGTGCCAGGAACACCAGACGACACTCACTTGGCTGGTTTTGATTCGGAATCTCTTTCTCGTCGACGAGTCTCACCGGGTTATCATCCAAAAGGCTGTAGTACTCGCACAACAGTGTCACCTCCGTGCCGGCCAGGGCACCGAATTGCCTGGCCGGCTCCCGAGCAGCCATCAACAATCGTAATCCTTCAGCCCTGTCTCCTAAATGCCAAAGAGCCATACCGCGGAAGCGACCGATATAGGCATCAACTTGGAGACTGTAGCCGCCAAATTTCCTCATGCCGGCGACGCAATGATCGATGTCATGGAGCGCCTCGCGGCAGTACCCCATGGCCAGGTGAATGTTCGCTTCCAGCATGTACATTTTAGGGATCTGCGACTGAAGCCCCAGTCGAGAACAGTCATCGCGGGCCTGCTTCAATTCGTCCAGAGCTTTAACGGAATCACCCAGCAGATGTGAATACAACGCTTCGTTCTGATTGGCGATAATTCTTAAGCGTACATATGGCTCTTCAACCAGCTCGGACGCTTTTCTGACGTGTGCGATCGCCTCGCGCAAGCGGAGCTCAAGATATGCGGCCATGCCAAGGGTGTTCTGGAATATGCCGAGCATGGTCGAACTGAACCCGCGAGGAACCGATATCAGACTATCATGATCTTGCTTAGCGACATCATAATGTGATACCGGCTCCGTGTTTATGCGAGCCCACCAGTAATTCGCCCAGAGACTTCCGAATGATTCAATGTCATCGGAGAATCGCTCTGGCGACAACTTGTCCTTTAGAAAGGCAATCGCTCCCTTGTTGTCTCCTGACACACTGAGTACGTTGGAGTAAGTTTTGACAAATGCTGCGCGGTTGTGGTATTCGACAGGTAAAACTTCCAGCCACTGTCTTGCTCTGATCCACCCGTGCTGGCCGTACAAGTCCGACCACTTCGTGTTCATCAGATCGAGAGCCCGATCATATTCTCCCAGTTCCATGAACAAGCCGATGGCTTCAAAGATCAACCCCTCCTTGAGGTAATATTCGGCTGTGGAGCGGCAGAGAGCTGCAACCTGCACAGGTTTCGCGATATCAACCAGATGCGATCTAAACGCTTGCCTTGCCAGTGCGTGCAAGCGATAATGTCCCCGCTGTTCCAGCGCGACGTGCGGGATCGCCGAACGCCCAAGTTGATCAAGTAACTCTTCCGCTCTGTCAGGCGCAGAAGTGACCGCCGCACATCGTTCGGTAGTCAGGACATCGAACAGCGATGTCTCGCAAAGGAATCTGGCGAGATCGGGGGGCAACGTCTTATACACTTCCTCTGTGAAATACTCGTGGAACGCGCTGGCCCGTTTCGGTGACAAACTCACACGACCGGAGGCAGAGAATCCGTTCTGAGGAAACGTGTTGGCGGTTAACCCCACAGAAACACACCATCCCGAAGTCTCGTGCCAGAACTGCTCCAATACTTCATCCTCGACGTCCTGACCAAACCGCAATCTCAAAGCCTCCTGGCACTCGGGCAGACTGAACGCGAGTTGGGCAGTATCGATTCTTAGGATAGTGCCACGAGCCTGGTCCCGCCAAGTCTTGAAGGAAGGAGGAACTCTCGAAGCGATTATCACCGTTAGCCGATCACGGCCGCTTCGGGCGAGCAGCGGAGGTATTGAGGCAATGTCGGGGTTATGATCGACACACTCCCAATTATCAAGGACGAGGTAGGTGCGAGGCCCTTGATACTGCTCTATCGCAAAGCAAACGTCTTCGATAGTCTGGCAGATATGCGTCCCTGGTGATGTGGCGTTGAACTGTGATAATACATTCGGCAGGGCAGCAACGAGATATGCAAGAAACTGGTCAGTATAAGCGTCCGAGTCGTCGAGATGATACCAGGCTTTCGCGGCATTTGGGCGGGAATAAAGAATCTGCTGAGCAAGGGTTGTCTTACCATACCCGGCCGGAGCGACAAATAATAAAAGGTTGGCCCCGTTGGGATAATCAGCCATCCCGATCAACCGTCGACGTTCAACTGCCCAGTTTAAGGGCCCCGGAATGGTAAGCTTGCTTCTTAATATATTGATTGCCAACCAGTTACTCCAGCTACAAAGTGACAATTCAAACTCGCATTTCAGAGGCAAGGGGATTGACAAAGAACCTCTGAAACATCACGAATCCTCAAATATCTAAAAGTACAATCTCTCTCGTCAAAAAAACAGGGGAAATTGGCGCGATTTGTCATTCGCCTGTCATTCGCAACTCGACATTAAAACCATGAAACCAGGCAAATCCGCCCCTTCGCCTCAGACATCGGGAGTTGAAAAAGTTCTGCTCCAGATGGCCCGCCGCGGTGACGATTGGGCCGGCAAGGCGACCAGCTTCAACGGTCCTGCAGAGTTTCATTTTGACAGCCTAAAGGATCTTTTTGACTGGCTAAAAAAAAGGGCAAAAAATAGTTAAAGCAAACCAGATGGAGGAATCTATGAGAAAATTGACATCATTATTCGGATTTATGATTTTAACTTGTGCGCTATTCAGTTCATGCTCGGACAACAAAGGAACCGAACCTGTTCAACCGACGGTTCCCACGGTATCTACCATCACCGTCAGCGCGATAACCGAGACGACAGCTGTATGCGGCGGAACTGTTACATCAAATGGCGGAGCCGAGGTAACGGCCCGCGGTGTCTGCTGGAGCACGAATGCGACCCCAACGATAGGAGACAATATTACCACTGACGGCAGTGGGTCAGGGAACTTTACCAGTTACTTGACTGGCTTGACTGCCGGTACACCATACTACGTGAGGGCCTATGCAACCAACAGCGCCGGCACCGGCTACGGAAGTGAACAACCTTTTACTACGACTACCCCTTCCCATCTAATATTGTTAAGCTCATTTGATACTGATTACGAGGGCTGGATGGAATTTGGCGAAGGGATACTGATTTATGTCAACAGCGGCGGCAACCCGGGGGGGTACATCGAGTTTGAGGATTGGGAAGCTGGCAGCGGGTGCTTTCTGGCTCCGGATAAGTTCAAGGGCGACCTTTCAGCTTACTCTCAGGGTACACTCAGCTTTGATCTCAAGAACACCGTGGACAATGGAAGTGGTGTAACCGCGTACTATGGTTTGATCAGAATCACTTCCGGTACTCTATATGCAGAGAAGAATGCCGTGCCAGACGGTAGTTATCTCACCGAGTGGACCACGTATTCCATTCCTCTGACGGCCGATACCTGGGGTGTTACATCCGCGCAATGGGACTCGATACTCACCAATGTCACTGAGGTACTGATACACATGGATCCACAAGGATACTTCTACGACCGGTCGGGATTGGATAACTTCTGCCTTACGTCACCGGCTCTCAAAGTCCAACCGACCTCTAATGAGGTGACGCAGAGCAATGAAAGCCATCAATCCGATGAGGATGATTGACTACAACCTACCTGAGCAAAGCTTGGTGAACATCAACGTCCACAACGTGCCCGATTTCTCCGAGGGTACGCAGGTTAATCTACTGCGTGGAATCAGCCGGACTATACGCAATCACTTGAGATGACACCCACTTATCCGGGCAGGCCATGTCAACAGGCGTCTATCATACCGATTCCAGGCGGGAGATCAAATCGAAACGAAGACGATGTTGCTGCTGAAAGAGACTGAAAAAAAGGTCACAATTTGGTCACAACGACACGTAAGTCATTGTCCTGCAATACGAGTCGGGGGTTTGATTTCCTCCTCCATTTAGACAACTCATTACAATACAGCAGCTTACAAGTCGGACGGGGGCATGATACCCCCCACCACTGCCTTCATAAGCCTATATCCCGCAATAAGGCCGAATAACGTGAAACCGTTTTGGTCACGGCGAAATGGGCAGCAAAGCAATCTGAGACGATTATTATTGACAGTGAGTTGAGAAAATGGCTATATTTGTATCCACACGACTGATTGTGGAGAGTTGACATGGCAAAACCATCCAATACTGGCTACCGAGGCCCCATGATTCACATTCGACTTGATGAACAGACTCACAAAAGGCTTCGGATACTTGTTGCTCACAGAGGCACCACAATTCAGCAGCTGGTCCATGAACTGGTTCAACTTGAGGTCGATCGGTCCAGTAAACAGAAGATTCCTAAACAGAAGTAGTCAAGAACGGCTCCACCGATTGACATTCTAAGGCTGCTCGTCAGGTGAAGGAACACTGCCTATGGCGGCAGATGAATCAGATGGCGATCAGGCACAGTCTTTCGTTTCCTTGACAAAAGGCACGAAGATTTCGCACTATCGGATCATCGAGAAGATCGGCGCCGGTGGGATGGGAGAGGTGTACCTGGCCGAGGACACAAATCTCAATCGGCAGATCGCTATCAAGGTGCTGCCCGACATGTTCGGCAGCGACCAAGAGCGACTGGCGCGATTCGAGCGTGAGGCTAAATTACTGGCATCATTGAACCACCCTAACCTCGCCACCATTCACGGTCTGGATGATGTACAGGGGAAGCGGCTCCTTGTTATGGAATTGGTCGAAGGCGAAACGCTCGCAGAGCGGATTGCCAAAGGACCGCTGCCTATCGATGAAGCCTTGGAGATATTCCGCCAAATAGCGGCAGGTATGGAATCTGCGCACGAGAAGGGAATAATCCATCGAGATTTAAAGCCGGCCAACATTAAGATCACGCCGGAAGGCAAAGTCAAGATTCTTGATTTTGGTCTTGCCAAGGTTCTGCAGGGTGCATCAGTTGCATATGATCCATCCAACTCACCCACGATAACGGAAAACATGACTCGCGCCGGGGTTATCCTCGGTACTGCTGCCTATATGAGCCCCGAGCAAGCTAAGGGAAAAGCAGTTGATAAGCGCACCGACATTTGGGCGTTTGGCTGTATCGCATATGAGTGTCTCACAGGTAGACGGGCTTTTGAGGGTGAGACCACATCCGAAACGCTGGCGGCGATACTGCGCGGCGAGCCTGATTGGGACAAACTGCCAACCCAGACACCATCACACATTCGGGCTCTATTGCATCGTTGTTTGCAAAAAGACGCCACTCAACGCCTGCGTGATATCGGGGATGCACGAATTGAAGTCGGAGACTCCTCCTTTGACACATTCGCTATTTCTGAAACACGCGGCCGCTCTTGGCGCGAGTTGTCCGGGTGGGCTGTGGCAGTTCTGGCAGTTGCTGTCGTGACGATCCTGTGGATTACGAGTGGAGGCAGGCAGGCGACGATAGAAGAACCGATCATAAGCCATATACTTCCTCCCGAAAACTCCGTAAGTTGTTTCCTGGATGGATTTGCCCTTTCTCCCGACGGCCGAAAGCTCGCGTTTGTCTCGCTGTCGTCAAAAGGCGAGCGTCTTCTGTGGGTGCGTTCATTCGACCGCCACGATGCTGTACCACTGACCGGCACGGACAATGCTGACCATCCATTCTGGTCCCCGGACAATAAACAGATTGCTTTTTTTTCTGGAGGCCAACTTAAGCGTGTACCTGCAGAAGGGGGTCTGGTACACGTGCTTTGCCGATCAAGCTCAGGGAGATGGGGTGGCAGTTGGGGTAATAATGGCGTTATTCTCTTTGCGGGTGAGAGCGGTATATTCCGAGTATCAGAAGCGGGCGGAGAACCTGGACAGATCATTGTCGATGGCAAATTCCCTGTCTTCCTCCCTGACGGTCAACGAATTCTATATATCAAGTATGAAGGGACGAAGTCGTCGGTTCATATCTCAGCGCCGGATCAGCCGGAGACGGACCGCAAAATCAATGGGACTGATGGAGTCGGACGGGTCGAGTGGGCCGCGCCAGACCAACTTGTGCTTTGCAACCGATTGGAGCGTACCGTCGTTACCCAGCATGTGGATCTGGAAGCGGGTAGCACCAGGGGTAATCCCGAGCCGTTGGCGGAACGGGTTCCATTAATGAGCGATTGGCCGGCATTCAGTGTGTCTGGGGCGGGTGTAATTGCCTATATCGTTAATCCGCTCGAAGCCCGAAACGGGCAAGCCAGTCGCCTAATCTGGGTGGATCGAGAGGGGCACCAGTCGGGGTATCTTGGTGACATTGGACAATACTGGTATCTTTCCATTTCGCCTGATGGGCGACGAGTCGCCGTTACTCCCGACGATGACATTTGGATCGCTGATGTTGCCTCAGGCCTGCCCACAAGATTCACCAACGAAATGGCCGTGGGATCCCAGGCGGAAATTCCGGTGTGGTCTCCTCAGAGCGATCGTATAATAGCCGACGTATGGAATCCCACAGCCATCACACTTAAAGAATACGCTCTTTCGGGTGGTCCGGGACAAACGATTTACCAGGATTCATGCAACACCTATTCGACAGCCGACTGGTCCCCAGATGGAAACTCCCTAACAATAGACTTCGTAAAGCGTGACGAGTATTTTGCAGATATTATGTACTGGGACTTCGCAACAAAACAGTTGAAACCGTTTCTTGTTACACCGGCTTGCGAATATGACGGACACTTCTCACCGGATGGCCGCTGGATAGCTTATTCGTCAAATGAGACCGGATCATATGAGATCTATATCCGGTCATTTCCCGATGGCGTTCATTTCAAGCGAGTTTCTTACGCGGGAGGCATGCACCCCCGCTGGCGAGCCGACGGTCGAGAGTTATTCTTCCTCGGCCCCGGCTGGAAAGTCATGGCTGTGGAAATGGAACTTGAGCCTGAGCTGAAAATCGGCACACCAACGCCGCTGTTCCAGATGGTCATGGCCGATATACTCAAGGGCTATGTTTCACCGTACGATGTATCTCCCGACGGTCAGCGCTTCCTGGTGATTTCACCGCAGACGAGGCCGATCCCACTCACGCTCGTGCAACATTGGACGGGCTTGTTGACCGGTGATAGATAGTACTTATGGAACCTGACGACGACAAGACCCAGACGAACATAACGCTGACCTGCGGCACAACGGTTTCGCACTACCGGATCATCGAGAAGATCGGGGCCGGCGGGATGGGTGAGGTGTATCTGGCCGAAGACATTGAGCTCAATCGCAAGGTCGCGCTCAAGTTCCTTCCCTTGCATCTTTGTCAAAGCGAAGACTGCCGGGCCCGTTTCAAACGCGAAGCCCAGGCGGCGGCCAAACTGGACCATCCAAATATTGTCTCGGTTTTCGAGGTTGGCGAGTTTCAGGGGCGACCGTTTTTTGCCATGCAGCATGTCGAGGGGCAGTCGCTCAAGGAAGTGATTGCTGGAAAGGCATTGCCACTCGATCGCATTCTTGAGATCGGTATTCAGGTATGCGAAGGACTTCAGGCGGCGCACGAGAAGGGCATCACGCACCGGGACATCAAACCATCGAATATCTTGATTGATTCCCACGGCCGTGCCCGGATAGTCGATTTCGGTTTGGCGTCCGTGATGGGGTTTAACCATCTGACCAAAACCGGCTCGACAATGGGGACAGTCGGTTATATGTCGCCCGAACAGGTGAGAGGTGATAAGGTTGATCATCGCACCGACCTGTTCTCGTTCGGGGTAGTGTTTTATGAAATGATCGCTGGTCATGCGCCATTCAAGGCCGACTCGGAAGCGGCAACGCTTCATGCAATTACGAATAACAAACCTGAACTCCTGGCGCGATTCCGTCGGGAAGTTCCGCCAGAGCTACAGGCCATTGTCGACAAAGCGCTGGAGAAGAACGTTGCATCGCGATATCAGCATGCAGATGACTTAGCCACCGACTTCAAGAGACTCTCCACGGCTGCCATCAAGCCACAGGCTCCCCGCCGCGATCTATGGAATCGGTACGTAGTGACCTCAGCCGTAATAGTGGTCCTAATAATCGCTGGTTACTGGGGGGTGCCAAAGTTCTTTGTTAAGGAAGGCCAGAAACCGGAAGCGGTTCGCAAGATGCTGGCAGTGTTGCCGTTCGAGAACCTTGGTGCGCCCGATCAAGAGTATTTTGCTGATGGCATCACGGAGGAGATCACCACCTGCCTGGCCGGTCTCTCGGGGCTGGGAGTCATCTCCCGAACCAGTTCGATGCAATACAAGAAGACGAACAAGAGCCTCAAGCAGATCGGCAAAGAGCTGGGGGTTGACTATATCCTTGAAGGGACGATCCGCTGGGATAAGACCGGTTCGGAAAGCCGCGTGCGGATCAGTCCGCAGTTGATCAGAGTCTCGGACGATTCGCATCTGTGGGCGAAGAAGTACGACGCTGTAATTATGGACGTTTTCGATGTGCAGTCGACTATCGCCCATGAGGTGGCGACGGCGCTGGATGTTACGCTCCTTCAACGGGAGCAGGAAGTGCTGTCCCGGAAAACCGAGGTTGATCCTGCGGCCTACGACTATTATCTCAGGGGCAAGCAGTATTTCTCGATAGTCCGGTACCAGCAGAAAGAAATTCTCCTCGCCCAGACGATGTTTCTCAGGGCGATTGCGGTTGCGCCCGAATTCGCTCCGGCCTATGCCGAGTTGGGCTCGCTTTATACCGAACTATATTGGGATCAGACTGATCCTACGTCACATTGGCTGGACAGCGCCAGGAAGATGATTGATATAGCCTTGCGTCTGGCTCCGAATACTCCGGAGACTCATCAGGCTTTGGGTTGGTACTACTACCACGGCCTTAGTGACTACGATCAAGCGCTTCGCGAGTTCGCCCGGGTGCTTGAACTTCAACCGAACAACGCCCTCGCGATTGCCAGCACGGCCTGGGTATACCGCCGCCAGGGGAGGTGGCAGGAGACAATCACAGGACTGGAACTGGTCAACAAGCTCGATCCACGCGATCCTTGGTACAAGTACGAACTGGGGATGACGTACCAATCCTGCCGTCGTTTTCAGGACGCAATATCTCAGTACAATCAAGCGATTGATCTCCAGCCGAATCATAAGTGGGCCTACATGTTGAAGTCGTGGGCGCTGCTCAATCAAACCGGAGAGACATGCGAGGCACGCAAAGTGCTTGACGCGGGACGAACCAGTAACGGCCGCTGGCCGGAACTGACCTGGTTCGAAGCATATTATGCTCTCTGTGACAGTGACTATGATCACGCCCTGAGTCTGATTACCGCCCCCGGTGAAGTGCTTTTCCCCGAAAATCCTGATACCTCGGACTATTATTACCTGAGAGGTTTCACGCACAAGCTCATGGGCCAGTCGCAGGTCGCGAAAATCTATTTCGATTCAGCCCGGGTGCTGCTGGAAGGCGCGCTCCGGGAGGCGCCCAACTCCGAGCGACTTCTGAGCTCTCTTGCAAAGGTCTACGCCGGACTCGACCGTAGTGACGAGGCAGTATCAGCGGCAAGACGCGCCAATGAGCTTCATTCCGTATCGCTTGACGCTCTTGACGGACCGAAATACGTCAGAGTCCTTGCGATGGTTTACTCAATGGTGGGGCAGCAGGACAAGGCCATCGAACAAGTCGGCTACTTATTGACGATTCCATCCAACATGTCCGTTAAGGCGCTAAAGCTCATGCCGGAATTTAGACCTCTTCGCGACAACCCGCGCTTTGATGCGCTCCTGAAGAAGTACGAGACTGAACATGGCACCTGACGACGACAAGACCAGAACCTACGTGCCGTTGACAAAGGGCACGATGGTCTCACACTACCGGATCATCGAGAAGATCGGTGCCGGTGGGATGGGTGAGGTGTACCTGGCCGAGGATACCACACTCAATCGGAAAGTCGCGCTCAAATTCCTCCCTCTCCACTTGTGTCAGGATGCTGACTGCCGGGCGCGGTTCAAACGCGAGGCGCAAGCGGCGGCGAAGCTCGGTCACTCTAACATTGTGGCTGTTTACGAGGTGGGCGATTATCACGGCAGACCATTTTTTGCCATGGAGCTGGTTGAAGGACGCCCGCTCGACAAGATTGTTGCTTCCGATCGACTTGATGAGAGCGAGATTGTAGAATTGGCTCTGGGCATCTGTAATGGTCTTCGCAAGGCCCACGAATCGGGTGTGATACATCGCGACATTAAGCCTTCCAACATTATTGTAGATCGCGACAATGTTCCCCGTCTGCTCGACTTCGGGCTGGCGGTCATTCGCGACAGTGACAGACTCACCCAGACCGGCTCGACCCTTGGAACGATCGGCTATATGTCACCTGAGCAGGTGGCCGGTCGTGCTGTTGATGCCCGCTCGGATCTCTTTTCCCTGGGTGTCGTGCTTTACGAAATGGTCACTGGTATTAATCCGTTTCGGCGTGACAACCAGGCTGCCACCCTCAAAGCCATCTCCGATGACATTCAGAAACCATTGGGAAGTCTTCGAACTGACATCTCCGTAGAGCTTCAGCGTATCGTAAGCAAGTTGTTAGAGAAGAGACCGGAGCTTCGCTACCAGACGGCAGCTGACCTGGCCAGTGATCTGCGTCGACTATCAGGCACCGTGCCCACAATAAGTCGAAGGAGCCGCAAACGCTGGTTCGTAAGCGCTGGTATTGCCGTTGTTATCTTCGGTGTCATCGTCGTTGGGTACGTCTTGACCCGGCATCCAGCACCGGAATCCACCCGCAAAATGCTGGCCGTCCTGCCTTTTGAGAATCTCAGTCCTGATCCCGATCAGGAGTACTTCAGCGATGGACTGACAGAGGAGCTGACCAGCAAGCTCTCTTTGGTGCAATCGCTGTGCGTGATTTCGCGCAGCTCTTCGATGACGTTTAAGGGCAGCAACAAGACGATCCCGGAGATCGCGGAGGCGCTGAAAGTGCAATACATTGTTGAAGGAAGTGTCCGCCGAACCGGCAACGATTTACGCATCACGGCCCAGCTGATCGATGCCAATGCTGATGCCCATCTCTGGTCGAAGACATACAGCGGTACTTTGGACGATGTGTTTGATATTCAAGATAGCGTATCTCAGGCAATCGTCGATGGTATCAAGATTCAACTAACACCAGATGAAACACGGCGACTGGGGAAGCGATCCTTTGATAACCCGCTGGCATACGAATATTATCTGCGAGGCAAGGATGGGATCAACAAAGGGTCATCAGAGGGCGCGATTAGGAATGGCCTCCAGTACCTCCAACAAGGTATCGATATCGTCGGCGAGAATGCCCTCATATACAGCTGTATGGCATGGGGATATTGGACCCTGGTAAACGGTGGTTATGCACATCAAGAAGGTCTTGCGAAAGCAGAGGAGTTCGCTCAAAAAGCCGCAAACTTGGACCCTGAACTTCCAGATGCTCTTGCTATGCTCGGGTGGATGAACTATGGCTACGGCGGAAAACAACGACAGGCGGTGGAGTACTTCAAGAAGGCCTTATTGCGCGACTCAGTAAATGAAAGTGCGCTCCGAGGTCTAATGTGCGTCTATAGTTACTGCGCTGGGCGGCCTTCCGCTGCCATGCGGCTTATTGAGACTTATCAGCGTATTTATCCCATGGACTCCCTGATGCGCTTTGGAATGTCGATGACTTTACAATACACCGCCGGAGACTTCAGGAAGGCACTCGCGTCGTACCGCCTGCTTCGTCGCACTGGCTATAGACATCCATGGTCAGAGCTCGAATATGCTCTTACGCTGGCTCACTGTGACAGCACGCAGGAGGCGATCTCGGTGATTGACTCGTGCCTATCGGCAAATCCATCCAATTCACTGGCAGGTTTCTTTGGGATGATGCGGCAGGCTTTGTTGAAGGATGAAGCAAGTGCCATTCGACCACTGTCTGCCGAGGCACGGCGAGGTGCGCAGGCTGACTTTGCTCTGTCCTACTATGTAGGAAGTCTGCTGGCACTATCAGGAGCAAAGGAGGAACCCTATGAATGGCTGGAAAATGCGGTCAATAGGGGGTTTGTAAATTATCCGTTCTGGCAGAAAGACCTGTTTCTTGACAACATTCGCAGCGACGAGCGATTTAAAAGACTCATGGAACGAGTGAAATACGAATGGGAGCACTTTGAGATATGAGCCAACCTGACGACGACAGGACTCAAACCTATATACCTTTGAGCAAAGGTGCAATAGTATCCCACTACCGGATCATCGAGAAGATCGGGGCAGGCGGGATGGGCGAGGTGAGTCAAATGCGGAACCGATCCAAACCATAGAGTATATCATATAGCATTTAATTAATGCAGTCTTGGAGGAAAAAGAATGAATACACAGATCATGCAAAACCACACGGCTAGGCGCCGATGTTGGTACAGAATGCAACGAGTCAACCCTCTTGTTCTTGTCCTGGCTGGGTTGATACTCGTTTTGGTGGCGTATAGCGCAACCGCTTCGGCCCAATCTTCGGCGGACACTCGAGCGGCTATGCTAAACAAGGCAAACCGTCACGAAAAGGCCGGCTGGGTCTACTTGCATATTGAAGGATCTCCGCGAGAACGAGGATTTCAGTATGGCTACCTCTTGGCCAAGGAGATTTCTATCGGTATTGAGGCCACACGTGCTGACTGGGAGTTCCAGAGCGCAACGGAGTGGGATTGGCTGCTGGAGAACGCATCGAAGATGTTTGCACGAAAAATCGATAAAGAGAACCTTGCTGAACTGAACGGAATCGTCGAGGGTTTGCAGGCTGCGGGGGTCCAATCTTCCCGGGCTGAACTCATCGCCTACAATGCTTACATCGAATTGCTCTGGTACTGGTGGCCTGGAGAATTAAAGGAGATCAAAGATGGGAAAGTGAAACCCAACGGGCAGACCTGCAGCGCTTTCATAGCAACCGGGAGTATGACAGCCGACGGTGGTATCGTACTCGGACATAATTCGATGTTCGGTTATTGGATGGCATTGCCCAATGTGATCATTGACATTGTTCCGGAGAAGGGGCATAGGATTCTTATGCAAACATTTCCGGGATGGATCCACAGCGGAACTGATTTCTTCATCACTGATGCTGGCCTGGTGGGAGCAGAGACCACAATCGGTTCGTTTGAGGGATTTGATCCGAAGGGAATTCCCGAGTTTGCCAGGATGCGGCGCGCCACTCAAGACGCTGATTCAATTGAAGAATGGTGTGCCATCATGAAGCAGGGTAACAATGGCGCATATGCCAATGCCTGGCTTCTGGGGGATGTTAACACCGGTGAGATTGCGCGGCTCGAACTCGGTTTGAAGTACATCGGGTTCGAAAAGAAGCAAGACGGGTACTTTTTGGGATCGAATATCGCCGAGGATACGAAAATTTTGCGACTTGAAACCAACACACACGATACCGACATTCGCGAATCTAGTGTAGCACGTCGCGTGCGCTGGAAACAACTCATGTCCCAGTATGTCGGGAAAATCGATGTAGAATTGGGAAAGCAGTTTGAGGCCGACCATTTTGATGTCTTCCTCGGAGAGGATCACCCGGGGGAGCGTACATTGTGTGGTCATTGGGAACTCGAAGACCGGCCCTTTCAGCAGTGGCCGACGTGTCCAAATGACGCCTGGGGTACGATTGATGCCAAAGTCGTTGATACGAAGATGGCCAAGCGGATGAGCTTTGTGGCTCGATGGGGGTCGGCCTGTGGCACTCCCTTCGACGCCAGGCAATTTCTAAAAGACCACCCACAGTTTAAGTGGATGAAAGATATTCTCCAAAGCCGTCCTTCGGAGCCGTGGACCGAGTTCACAGCCGGTGAACTGCCATGACCGAAGCAACCGATGTTGTGAAAGGCAAGGCGATCAATGCCTGAACCTGACGACGACAGGACGCAAACCTACGTGCCGCTGACTAAGGGCACGATGGTTTCGCACTACCGGATCATCGAGCGGCTCAGGAGGATCCATTTCCCCGGCGCCGCCGGCTGCCGTATGCATGCGACGTCAAGAAGGCTGAATACACTATTGCAAAGGAAATTGGTTATGCTGCGACAAAGATGTCTACTGCTGGCAGGTCTGGTTACTTTCATTATTGCCAGTCCCGTTCCGTCAATGTGCCAGGACACCAGGCGCATATCCGTCGACTGGGTATACAGCGAAGAGGTAGAGGACATGCTATCGGTGCCCCCCCACCGGTGGCTGGACGACAATCGATTGGTGCTGCTGGATACAAGAGTGGAGAAGGCGAAGCGAACTGTCGAGGTTGTGGACCCTGAGTCGGGAAAGCGCGAGCCGATCCTCGACATGGCGGCGGCGCTGGCCAGTCTTCGCTCCCTGACCGAGAAGATGGACACTTTGAAGGTGCTGCCATGGCCGGACTCGTGGCACGGATTAGCGGAATTTGCGGTGTATCTATTTGACGATGATATCTTCATGCTCGATTTCTCTTCGGCTACCTTCCGGCGCCTGACCTCAACGAAGGCCGCCGAGAAGTGCGCTCGTGTATCTCCGGATGGCCGGTATATCGGTTTTGTGCGCGACAACGACTTGTACGTTTACGACGTGGTGAGAGGTAAGGAGCGGAGGCTCACGACCGGCGGCTCGGAAACCACCCTTAATGGCACGTTGTCCTGGCTGTACTGGGAAGAGATCTTCGGGCGAGTCGACCAGGGGTACTGGTGGTCAAGTGATTCGAAGTCTATCAGCTTCCTGCATACGGAACAAGCGTCCGTTGATACCATGTACCATGTCGCGTTCGAAGGTTTCAGCCCCAGCGTTACGCGGCAGTTCTTTCCGCGCGCTGGCGGCGTGAACCCGTCTGTCACACTTGGCATCGTGTCCCCTGAAGGCGGCAAGATCGTGTGGATGGACCTGCCGTCTCGGTCGTACGAGTACATCCTGGCGGTTACTTGGTGTCCCGACGGTAAGAGACTGGCCGTGGAAACCCTGAATCGTGCTCAGACCGAACTGAATTTGTATCTGGTGAATCGATCAAACGGTGTCGCAAGGCATCTGCTTAAAGAGAGCAATTCAGCCTGGGTCAACGCGTACGAGCCGTATTTTCTGGCGAACTCCGATCGGTTTCTCTGGTTATCCGATCGTGACGGCTTTAACCATCTTTATCTCTATGGCCTGAACGGTGCGGCAGAAGGTCGTGTGACACAGGGGGATTGGGCGGTGCTGCCGGGGGCATCGCTTCTGCAGGGCGCCCCGGGACACTCTTTGGCAGTCGACGAGTCGCAGGGGTGGGTGTATTTTATCGCTACGGAAACGTCACCAGTTGAACGGCATCTCTACCGCGCCAATTTGGATGGAAGCACCCTGGAGAACCTGTCACCCGAGCCAGGTACGGAGACCGCCAGTTTCAGCCCAAATCTGCGCTATTATCTGAATCAGCACTCCAGCCTGACATCGCCGCCGGTGGTATCTCTGCATCGAAGCGATGGATCACTGACACTCACTTTGGAGGCGCCGACGCCGTTGGATCTGTCGCAGTTCAATGTGCAGTATCCGGCCTTAACCACGGTGATGTCACCGGACGGGGTTCCTCTTCCCTGCATGATTACAAAGCCTCAGAGCTTCGATCCTGCCAGGAGATACCCGGTTATTTTCGGCGTTTATGGTGGACCGGCAGCACCAGTGGTCACAAACAGCTGGCGCGGGGAGTCGACCCTGCTGGATCAGCTTCTGCTGGACCAGGGATTTGTATTGGTCTCGTGCGATAACCGAAGTGCCGCGACCGTCAACAGGGCCCTGTCAAATTCAATCAAGGGCGAATTATGGGGGCATGTGGAACTAGCTGACTTGATGACGGTGGTAAGTTGGCTGAAAGACCAGCCCTGGGTCGATTCGAGCCGGCTTGGCATACGCGGTTGGAGCGGCGGTGGGACGTACACGTTGCTGGCCATGACGCACACCACGGTATTCAAGGCAGGTGTGGCGGGCGCTCCGGCCACGGATTGGCGCTACTACGATACGAAATACACAGAAGAATACATGGGCCGCCCGGAGGAGAATCCGCACGGATACGACGCCGAATCCCTGGTCGCCGCCGCCGCTGATCTGCACGGCCGATTGCTACTGATCCATGGAACCGGTGATGACAACGTGCATATTCAACACTCGTGGGCGTTTATTGATGAACTTGTGAAGGCCGGGCACACTCTTGATATGATGATCTATCCGTCGCGTAAGCACGACTTTGACGACAAGGCGGCGAAGATCCATCGGGAGAAGACTATAATTGAGTTCTGGATGAGGAATTTGTGATTAATGTATTGGTATGCGGTTTCCTCAACTCCATAGTGCGTGCGAAGAAATATGGCACCTGACGACGACAGGACGCAAACCTACGTACCGCTGACTAACGGCACGATGGTATCGCACTACCGGATCATTGAGAAGATCGGCGCCGGTGGGATGGGAGAGGTATACCTTGCCGAGGATACCGAGCTTAATCGGAAGGTCGCATTCAAATTTCTCCCTTTACATTTGTGCCAAGATGCTGACTGCCGCGCCCGGTTCAAGCGCGAGGCGCAGGCAGCGGCCAAGCTCGATCACCCCAATATCGTCAGTGTCTTCGAAGTTGGCGAATTCCAAGGGCGGCCCTTCTTCTCCATGCAACACGTCGAAGGCCAGTCGCTCAAGGAGGTGATCGCCGGAAAGGCAATGCCACTTGATCGTATTTTTGAGATTGGAATTCAGGTATGTGAGGGACTCCAGGCGGCGCATGAGAAGGGGATTTTCCACAGGGATATTAAACCGTCCAACATTTTAATGGATTTGCACGGGCGGGCCCGTATTGTCGATTTCGGACTGGCCTCGGTAATGGGCTCGGACCATTTGACCAAGACCGGCTCCACGCTTGGGACAATCGGCTATATGTCGCCGGAGCAGGTGCGTGGAGACAAGGTTGATCACCGGACTGATCTGTTCTCATTTGGCGTTGTGCTGTACGAAATGATTACTGGGCATGCGCCGTTCAAGCGCGAAACCGAGGCAGCGACACTTCACGCGATCGCATACGAAGAACCGGCGCCACTGCCTGAAGACCTTTCAATCGTCACTGACGGAATTAAGAACGTGATTGCGCGAAGCCTGAATAAAAATCCGGAACAAAGGTATGCGACCGCTCATGAGATGTTGCTGTCACTGGAACAGCAACATGAGTCTCTTAAACCGATTTCGACGCAATCCCCCCGAGGTCACGCCTGGTCGCATATAATAATACGCCCTGTTTTTTTGATTCCGGTAATTCTGATTTTAGCAGGAATAGCCTACCTATCCTATCGGTCGATTCAGCACAATGCCATGGTGCGCTGGGCAAGAGAGGAGGCATTGCCGGCCGTTGACAGCCTTGCCAATGAAAGCAGGTGGGAATCGGCCTATTTCCTAGCGAAAACGGCCGAACCGTATATCCGTAATGACCCGATGCTAATAAAATTATGGCCGAAATTTGCCGAGAGAGTTTCCATCAGAACTAATCCATCCGGTGCTCAGATCTATTTGAAGGAATATGCCGCCAGCGACGACCGTTGGATGTGTCTTGGCCGGACGCCGTTGGACAGTGTACTATTCCCGTCTTGCTATTCATATGCTTGTGTACGGGTTAGAATCGAAAAGGACGGCTATCTTCCACTGGACCTTACAGTTAGAGCAAACTATTTTTCCGATACTCTTCCGATCATATTGTTTCCCGTTGGGTCTATACCACCAGAAATAGCACCCGTCAGGGCGGGAAAAGTCATCCTCGATGCTACCGGAGATTCCGCCAGCGTAGATGACTTTCTCATTGATAAATTTGAAACCACAAACAGGGATTACAAAGAGTTTGTCGACAGCGGCGGATACCAAAGGCGCCAATACTGGAAGTTCCCGGTGACAAACGATGGTGGGGTACTGAGTTGGGAACAGTCCTTGGCCCGCTTCGTCGACGCCACCGGTAGGCCCGGACCTGCCACCTGGGAGATGGGGACATATCGTGATGGCGAGGCAGATTATCCGGTTGGCGGTATCAGCTGGTATGAGGCGGCTGCGTACGCGGAGTTTCGGGGGAAGATGCTTCCGTCAGTGTATCATTGGAACCGGGCTGCAAACCCCCGCTTGAGCAGATTCGTTGTGCATGAAAGCAACTTTGGCGGCAAAGGCCCGGCTCCCGTCGGCAATGGAATCAGCGCCTGCGGTGCGTATGACATGGCCGGAAATGTAAGGGAATGGTGCTTCAATCAAAGCGGTAATGGACGCTGTATTCTTGGAGGCGGGTGGAATGACAGGCCCTATTCCTTCGCCGATCTCTATGCTCAGCCGCCCCTCGATCGGTCCCAGACAAACGGTGTTCGCTGTATGAAGCTCAGAGATTCAAGCGAGGGTCAGACGCATGCTTACGATTCCATCGTGATTCCCTTTCGGGATTATACATGTGAGCGCCCAGTCCCTGACCTGATCTACAGGCAGTACTTATCATTCTACGCTTACGATCGTACAGCCTTGCAAACCCGTATCGAATCGACGGATTCGAGCGACAACTGGGTAGCACAAAAAGTCTCTTTCAACGCGGCCTATGGGGGAGAACGGATGATGGTGTACCTGTATCTGCCACGAGAGGCCGAGCAACCCTTTCAGACTGTCATTTACTTCCCCGGTTCGGATGATCTATATCAACGGAAGAGCAGCGCACCAGAACTCATGTGGCCAGGCATCGAGTTTATCGTGCAAAGCGGAAGGGCCTTTGTCTATCCGATACTCAAAGGTACCTGGGAGCGGGGCACTGCACTGACATCTGATTATCCAAATGAGACCGTGCTCTGGCGAGACCATGTCATAGCATGGGTCAAGGACTTTGGTCGGACTATTGATTATCTTGGAACCAGATCCGACATAGACACAACCAAGCTGGCGTACTTTGGCTGGAGTTGGGGTGGAGCGATGGGAGCAGTTGTGCCAGCAGTGGAACAACGTCTCAAGGTGGTGGTGTTAAATGTGGCTGGCCTTCCGCCTCAGAAAGCTCTCCCTGAGGTGGACGCTATCAACTTTGTCAGTCACATCACGCAACCAGTTCTGATGCTCAACGGTCGGTATGATTACTATTTCCCCTATGAAACGTGTCAGCTTCCCATGTTCAGTCTGCTGGGTACGCCGACCGACCGGAAAAGGCAGGTAGTTTATGAAACCAGCCATTTTCTCCCCAAGAATCAGCTCATTAGAGAGATTCTGAATTGGCTGGATACGTACTTGGGCAAAGTGCAATTTCGGAGTGAGCCGAATGAAACCTGACGACGACAAGACCCGGACCTACGTACCGCTGACTAAGGGCACGATGGTCTCGCACTACCGGATAATCGAGAAGATCGGTTCCGGTGGGATGGGTGAGGTGTACCTGGCCGAGGATACCACACTCAATCGGAAAGTCGCGCTCAAATTCCTCCCCCTACATTTATGTCAGGATGAGGATTACCGTAAACGGTTCACCCGAGAGGCGCAAGCTGCGGCGAAATTGAATCATCCGAACGTCGTCACAATTCACGAAGTCAGCGAATTCAATGGGCGGCCCTTCATCGTTATGGAGCATCTTGAGGGCGAAACGCTCCGCGAACTGATCAAACAGAAGGATATGCCGCTCTTTCAGGCGATTCAGATTGCGATTCAACTGTGCGAAGGGATGCAGGAGGCGCACGCCATAGGCGTAATCCATCGCGACATTAAGCCCGCTAACATCACCTGCGACAGTAAGGGTCATTGCAAGATTCTCGATTTCGGTCTAGCGGCTGTCCTTGGTAGCGAGCCTCTGACCAAAACGGGATCCACTCTGGGAACCGTTGGTTACATGTCCCCCGAGCAAGCGAAGGGAGAATCCGCCGATACCCGATCAGATCTCTTTTCCCTTGGCGTTGTATTATACGAAATGATTGCCGGCAGATCCCCGTTCAAGGCCGAGTCCGATGTGGCGACCATCAGAAATGTCATCGAAGCTGTTCCTGAACCGCTGGCGCGGTATAAGATGGGTGTGCCGGATGATCTCCAGAGAATCGTTGACAAGGCACTTTCCAAGGACAGGAATCTTCGGTACCAGCACGCCGACGAGCTGGTGGCTGATCTCAAACGGCTGATTTCGACAGTGAGTTCTGCGTCGAGACCGAACAGGCGAAAACGCCGAATTGTGATGCCGTCACTCGTGATACTTGGCGCGTTGGTCGCCCTCGTGGTTTTCAAACCCTGGCGGCTCGTCATTGAGCCATCCGCGGAGACGGCGACTGGCCTCAAACGCGTCGTGGTGGTCCCTTTTAGGAATCAGACGGGCGACCCATCGCTTGATCCGCTGGGAAGGATGATTGCCGACTGGACCACGCAGGGTCTTTTGCAAACAGGCTTGGCCGAAGTTATCCCGCCTGAGAGGTTCTCTCAGCTTGAAGAGAATCAAGACGCCCACTCCATTGCCAAGTCAACCGGTGCAAGCATGATTGTTACCGGATCATATTACAAAGTCGCCGACTCCATTCAGTTTCAGACGCATGTGTTGAATGATGATGGAAAGCTGCTTTATGCCATCGAACCGATTTATACGCCTACCGGAAGCGTGATGGACGGAGTTGAGTCTCTGCGGCAACGGGTGCTGGGCGCCCTTGCCGTTGTCGTGGACAAAGAACTGAAAGGATTAACCGGTACGGGATTTAGGCCTCCATGTTACGAGGCGTATATACAGTACATCCGGGGACGTGATCTCTACGAGAAACAGTTTGACTATGCTGGAGCGATTGAGTACTTCGAGCGAGCTCACGCTATCGATACATCGTTCATTCCTCCATTGATCTGGCTTTGTAATGGTTATGGGAAGCTCGGGCGACGGGCACAGTTTGATTCCCTGCTACGATATCTTGATCTACGACGTTCTCAACTCACTCCTCTTCAGCAATTGGAAATCGACTGGATTAGCGGTGCGTTTTCAGGTGACCGGATGAAAGCTCTTAACGCCATGCGAGAGGCAGCCAGGATCGCGCCTGGATTCACGTATGCTTATGACTGGGGTTACCAGGCATTTCGGGTAAATCGTCCAAGGGAGTGCATCGAGGCTTTCAAGACGGCAAACCCGGAACAACAATGGCTCCCTTTTTGGGATTGCTTCGCTGCCTCATACCACTTACTGGGGGAGCACAAGAAGGAGCTTGAAATTGCCAGGCAGGCCCGCAAGAGATTCCCGGACTCTTTCAGTCCCTTAAATCACGAAGTCTCTGCTTTCGCCGCTCTGGGGAAGATCGAGGAAATCAAGAAACTTATTGAAGAAAGTCAAACGCTTACTAAACCCGGGTTTACTACAGGTTCTCCTGGAGGTACGATGAGAATTGCCGGCGAGGAATTACGCGCTCACGGGGACGAAAAAGCCGCTATGACGTTTTTTGACCAAGCAATTCAATGGTACCGAAGCAGACCGGCCGAAGAGTTGGATTCCCTCTTCCGTGACGGCTATGGCCTGACACTGTATGACGCTCGCAGATGGGAGGAGGCAAAGAGCGTATTCGAGGAAATTGCTAAGGTGGCGCCTGACAACATCTGGTGTCAGAGGTATATCGGTTGCATAGCCGCCCGGCAAGGCGATCGAGAAAAGGCGTTGAAAGTTTCCGAGTGGCTAAAGAACCTGAAACAGCCACATCTTGGGAGTCATCATACTTACTACCGCGCCTGTATTGCCGCGATTCTGGGAGACAAGGACCAGGCGGTTACCCTGTTGAAGGAGAACTTTCTGAAAGGGTTCGGGTATAGTACCGATTTCCATAGCGACTTTGACTTTGAATCGTTGTGGGATTACCCACCCTTCCAAGAGCTGCTGAAGCCGAAGGGGTAATCAGATTTGAAGAAGTTTACGGATGTGACCGATGCAATCTGATGACGACAAGACCAGAACCTACGTGCCGCTGACTAAGGGCACGATGGTATCGCACTACCGGATCGTCGAGAAGATCGGTGCCGGTGGGATGGGTGAGGTGTATCTGGCGGAGGACGCCAACCTCAATCGGAAAGTCGCGCTCAAGTTTCTCCCCCTTCATCTCTGTCAGGATCCCGACTGCCGGGCTCGGTTCAAGCGAGAAGCGCAGGCGGCGGCCAAGCTAAGCCACCCCAACATTGTTACCATCCATGAGGTGAGCGAATTTCAAGGCAGACCCTTTTTCGCCATGGAACATGTCGAAGGGCAAACACTACGCGAACTCGGGAAGGACATAGAACTTCCGCTCAGGCGAATTATTGATCTCGCCATACAGGTCTGCGACGGATTAGCCAAGGCTCATTCCTCAGGAATTGTCCATCGCGATATTAAGCCTTCCAATATTTTGATCGATCAAGGCGGTCGAGCCAGGATCGTCGACTTCGGACTGGCCTCAGTGCAAGGGAGCGATCGCCTAACGAAGACCGGTTCGACCCTCGGAACCGTGGGTTACATGTCTCCCGAGCAGATTCACGGCGAAGACGTCGATGCTCGATCAGACTTGTTCTCGTTTGGTGTTGTCCTCTACGAGTTGATTACCGGACGGGCGCCGTTCAAAGCCGAATCCGAGATTGGGACGATCAAGAATGTTATTGAAGCAGTCCCTGAACCGTTGGCGCGGTACAAAGCTGGCGTGCCAGATGAGCTTCAGAGAATCCTTGATAAGGCGCTTTGCAAAGACAAAGGTCTTCGCTATCAGCATGCCGATGAATTGGCGGCGGACCTTAAACGCTTGATATCCACAGTCACAACTGCACCAGCACCATCTAAGCGATCTCGGCGCCTTGTGGTGCCGTCGATTCTGGTTCTTGGCCTTATGATTGCGGTTTTAGTGTTTGAACCCTGGCAAATGGTGATTACGCCTTCCAACGAGGCTAAGGCGACCACCAAGAGAATCGTAGTAGTCCCTTTTAGGAATCAGACGGGAAATCTCTCTTTAGATGCCGTGGGGCGGATGGCCGCAGACTGGACCACCCAAGGTATCCTGCAGGCCGGTTTCGCGGAAGTCATTCCACCTGAGAGGCTCTCCGAGTTTCAGGAAAAACTGAGTGTTCCTTCCATTGTGAGAGCAACTCGAGCGACCACCATAGTAGTTGGTTCATATTATCAGTTTGGTGACACTGTTCAATTTCATGTGCAGGTCGTAGATGCCAATGAGAAACTCTTGCAGGCAATTGACCCCATCAAGATACCTGTCTCTCAGACTATGGCAGGCATACAGTCGGTGCGTGAGCAGGTTTTGGGAGCTCTGGCATTGATTTTCGATGAACGGTTACAGAAACCTATTATGCAAGTATCCAAAGCCCCAAAGTACGAGTCGTATCAAGAGTATATTCAAGGCCTTGATCTCTTTAACTTAGAGGAAGACTACGGCGACGCTATTGAGCACTTCAGACGGGCTCATGCTATAGACACCTCTTTTGTGCTTCCGCTGCTCGTGGCCTGTGCCGCATACGTGAATCTTACACAGTGGCCTGAAGCGGATTCTCTTGCTAAACTTCTCGACCATCATCGCGCACAGCTCAATAAGGCACAGCTACTTGCATTGGACGAATTGGGCGGAATAATCTCCGGTGATTGGCTAAGAGCTCTCAACGCAAGTCGCGAGGAAGTCAAATTGACACCAGGGTCCCCGAGCAACTACATGGCATGGGCCCTTGCTGCATTCAAGCTGAATCGGCCCCGGGAGTGTATCGACGCTCTATCAGAAATTGATGTGCAGGATACTGCAGTCGACCGAAGGAGCTTCTACTGGGACATTCTGACCGCAGCACATCACAAACTTGGGCAGCAAGAAGCGGAACTCGCAATCGCAGAAGAATGCCAGAGGCGCAACCCATCAAGCCTCATCGCAC
>Ga0209287_10000071_pt1 | contig 61865 bp, 60 predicted proteins | sample PPLLak3cmMay2015_2_FD_187255 | JGI IMG/M metagenome (GOLD analysis project Ga0209287, IMG submission 187255) | Freshwater sediment microbial communities from Prairie Pothole Lake near Jamestown, North Dakota, USA - PPLs Lake P8 Core (1) Depth... | ecosystem: Environmental > Aquatic > Freshwater... | reverse complement strand
CAATCTAAAGTTCTTTGGTATGAGCAAAATTACAACAAAGAACCCTGTTCTCCAAAGGAATGGGGTGAAAAATAGTTGTATGAACTCATTATCAGGTACATGCAATTATTAGGTTGACGGCTATGCCTTTTAAGGCGGAGATAATGATCTAACGATTTGTGGGCTTCACCCTTGACTTTCTACGCCAGCTGCTATATACTTTCTATTAATTAACGTAGAAACAATTCTACTCTTAAAACCGTACACTACGCTTTTGGCTAAAGCCGAGGATTCTTCTTTATCTTGACTCCGCCTTAAAAGGCGGAGTTATTGATTTTTGGTTTAAAAAATACCGTAACTATCATATTATGAAATTTTAACGAAGCGCAAAACTGCTTAATCTATATAATGTATAATGTACAAAAATAAACACATTCTTTTGAGCAATCATCTCGTTCAAAAAAGTATAATCTAAAATTTTGTTCTCATTTAATCTCTGTGTCCTCTGTGTCTCCGTGGTTTTTTGTTCATTTCGATTACTGCTGAATAGTTACAATATTTTAATATCTCATTTTTTTATTCTCCTTTTCCTTGGATCTAAGGTCTATTATTCCTTAAATTACCCTCCCCCTGTTATTCAACTAACAATTTTTTATGCTTTACATCTATGTTGAAGAACAACTAAATACATGGCATTTTTCATAGGTTTAATCAAATCAGAGGATATACTTTTGTGAAATCTAAAATATAAAATCCTAAACTATGCAATTATCACATATCGAGCACATTGGAATTGCTGTTAAAAACCTTAACGATGCAATCGCTTTTTACGAAAAGGCATTTGGTCTAAAATGCTACAGTATTGAAGAGGTAAAAGAGCAGAAAGTTAAAACTGCTTTCTTCATGGTTGGGCAAACCAAAATTGAGCTACTTGAGTCAACTGACCCAGAAGGACCAATCGGTAAGTTTATCGAGAAGAAGGGCGAAGGCATACATCATATGGCTTTTGCGGTTAAAAACCTCGAAGAGGCTTTAGTTGAGGTTGAAAAGAATGGCGTTACCCTAATTGATAAAACACCACGTAAGGGGGCAGAAGGATTAGATATCGCTTTCCTACACCCAAAATCAACCTTTAGCGTTTTAACAGAACTTTGCGAAGACAAGAATAAATAATACTACGAAATAACACACAAAAATGAGCACAACTCAACAAAAGAAAATTCAGGAATTAATAGCCCTTCGTGAGCAAGCAAAGCTCGGAGGAGGTGAAAAAAGAATTGAAGCCCAGCATAAAAAAGGGAAATTCACTGCACGTGAACGGTTAAATATGCTGCTCGACGAGGGAAGCTTCGAGGAGTTCGACATGTTCGTATCGCACCGTTGTATCGATTTCGGGCTAGAGAAAGAGTCATACCTATCCGATGGAGTTGTTACCGGTTACGGTACAATTGATGGTCGTTTAGTATATGTATTCTCACAAGATTTTACCGTATTTGGCGGTTCACTTTCCGAAATGTTTGCCGCAAAAATCTGCAAAGTAATGGATATGGCCATGAAGGTTGGAGCACCAGTAATTGGTCTAAACGATTCAGGTGGTGCTCGTATTCAGGAAGGTGTGAAGAGTCTTGGAGGCTATGCTGAAATTTTCCAACGTAATATCCTAGCATCAGGTGTAATTCCTCAGCTATCAGCAATTTTTGGTCCTTGCGCTGGTGGTGCTGTATATTCCCCTGCACTTACCGATTTTATTATGATGAATAAGGAAACCAGCTACATGTTTGTAACTGGGCCTAAAGTTGTTAAAACGGTAACTGGCGAAACGGTTACATCCGAGGAACTTGGTGGAGCATCTATTCACGCTACAAAATCAGGTGTTGCACACTTTGTTTCCGAAAGCGAAGAGGAAGGTATTATGATGCTTCGTAAGCTTTTAAGCTATCTTCCACAGAATAATTTAGAAGAGCCACCTTTGGTTCATTGTACCGACCCAATTGATAGATTAGATGATACATTGAACGAGATAATCCCCGACAATGCCAATAAGCCTTACGATATGAAGGATGTTATCGCATCTATTGCTGATAATGGGGAATATTTAGAAGTTCAACGTGACTACGCACCTAATATTTTTATAGGTTTTGCTCGATTCAACGGTCAATCCGTAGGTATTGTTGCCAACCAACCGAAATATATGGCGGGTGTACTTGATATCAACGCATCACGCAAAGCAGCTCGTTTTGTTCGTTTCTGTGATGCATTCAACATTCCAATTTTAACCCTTGTTGATGTTCCTGGTTTCCTACCTGGTACAGCGCAGGAATACAATGGCATTATTATCCATGGTGCAAAGCTTCTATTTGCATATGGAGAGGCAACTGTACCAAAGGTTACAGTGATTACACGTAAGGCCTACGGTGGCGCATACGATGTAATGAGTTCAAAGCATCTACGTGGCGATATTAACTACGCTTGGCCAAGCGCTGAGATTGCTGTTATGGGTCCTAAAGGAGCTATTGAAGTTCTTCTAAGCCGCGAACTCGATAATATTGAGGATGAAAAAGCAAAGGTAGAAATGCTTGTACGAAAAGAACAGGAGTACAAAGAGAAATTTGCCAACCCTTACGTTGCCGCTAAGTTCGGTTACATCGATGATGTGATTGAACCACGTAATACCCGTTTCAGAGTTATCAGGGCATTACAAGCGCTTGCAACCAAAAAGGATGTAAATCCTCCTAAAAAGCACTCAAACCTACCACTATAAATAATGCTAACTATGAGAATGATAGTGAAAAGAATTGCATTAACGGTTGGTTTTATTATTGCTGGATTAATTGTATCAGCCCAAAGCGCTAAAGATTTAAGGATAAATGAGGTTCTCATTAAGAATACCTTAAACTATGAGGATAACTACGGCGAAAGAAGTGCTTGGATTGAAATCTTTAACTCGGCTTATAATAAGGTTAACATTGGTGGTTGCTACTTAACAGATGATATAAGCAATCCAACCAAGTATAGAATTCCTAAGAATGACCCTGGCACCTCTATACCCACTAGATACTTTGTTATCTTTTGGGCTGATGGTAAGACAACTCATGGAACATTTCATCTAAACTTTGTGTTAGACTCAACATCAAGGGTGGTTGCACTTTTTGAACAGGATGGAAAAACGCTTATTGATAGCGTTTCACTACCTGATTCTAAGGCAAATATTTCTTATGCACGAAAAGAGGATGGTACTGGAACCTGGCAAGAAATGGTTAAAACAACACCCGAGGCTACAAATACCACTATAGACGAAGTTTCACCTGGTCAAAAATTTGCAAAGGCAGATCCATTTGGTATTGGTATGGCAATGGTTGCTATGTCGGTTGTATTTATTGCCTTAATCCTACTTTATATTTTCTTTAAACAGTTTGGGCTTTTCAATGTTCGTAAACAGAAGGAGAAGATTGAGGCTATTGCTGCCCTTGAGGGAAAAACAATTGTTCATGAAGAGATTTCAGGAGAGGTTTTTGCAGCCATTTCAACTGCTTTGTACCTACACGAAACGGAACAGCATGACTATGAGTCAGCCATTCTTACGATTAATAGAGCTGCAAAAAATTATTCTCCTTGGAGTTCTAAAATCTATGGTTTGAGACAAACCCCTCAGAAAGAATCGTTAAACACAAAACTTAAAAGGTAACATTAAGATATGAAAGAATTTAAGTTCAAAATAAATGGTAATGACTATAGTGTTAACATTACCAACATCGAAGGAAACATTGCAGATCTAGAGGTTAACGGAACGCCCTATAAAGTAGAACTTGATAAGGAGCTAAAGCAAACCAAAACACCTAAACTAGTAAGAGCAGCTTCGGTTCCATCAACTGATAATCATCCTTCGGTGGCTAAGACAAAGAGCCCTGGAGCAGCAACATCTGGCGCAATAAAATCTCCACTTCCAGGGGTAATCCTTGAGATGCACGTTAAACCTGGCGACCATGTTAAGGTTGGACAAAAACTGCTAGTTCTTGAGGCTATGAAAATGGAAAATAACATCGATTCTGATAAAGATGGAGTTGTTACGGATGTTAAATTCCATAAAGGTGATAACGTTCTTGAGGGTGATGTTTTAGTAATAATTGGTGCATAAGATGGAAAGTTCAAATACATTTTTCTCGTTCCTTCTGGAAAACCTTCAGCAATTCATGTCCTATACCTCCTTTGCAAATATCACATGGGGACACATGGCTATGATTTGCGTTGGGTTAGCATTTATATACCTTGCTATAGCAAAGGAATATGAACCAATGCTTTTGGTTCCTATTGGATTTGGTATAATCATTGGGAATGTTCCTTTCTTCCCAGGTCTCCAAGTTGGTATTTACGAACAGGGTAGCGTTATGAGTTACCTATACTTTGGTGTCTCTCAGGGTATTTATCCACCTTTAATATTTCTGGGGATAGGTGCTATGACAGATTTTAGTGCTTTGATATCAAATCCAAAGTTACTATTGATTGGAGCTGCTGCTCAATTAGGTATTTTTGGTGCATATATGGTCTCATTGCAGTTAGGGTTTTCCCCCGAAGAAGCAGGTGCAATAGGAATTATTGGCGGTGCCGATGGCCCTACGGCAATCTTTCTATCATCGAAGCTTGCACCTAATCTTATGGGTGCAATAGCAATTGCAGCATATTCATACATGGCATTGGTTCCTGTTATTCAGCCACCCATTATGAAACTACTTACTACTAAAAAGGAAAGACTGATAAGAATGAAACCTCCACGTCAGGTTTCGAAATTAGAGAAAATCCTCTTCCCGATTATGGGTCTGCTGCTCACAACGTTTATAGTTCCATCGGGTATGCCATTACTTGGTATGCTTTTCTTTGGAAACTTACTAAGAGAAAGTACTGTAACAAAACGTTTGGCAGATACAGCAAAAGGGCCACTAATTGATATTGTTACCATTCTTATTGGTGTAACGGTTGGTGCATCAACTCAGGCCACTACATTTTTGACAACTCAAAGTGTTATGATTTTTGGTTTAGGTGCTGCATCATTCGTAGTTGCGACATTTGGGGGCGTAATGTTTGTAAAAATCTTCAACATATTTCTTAAAGAAGGAAACAAAATCAATCCGCTTATCGGAAATGCAGGAGTATCTGCCGTTCCCGATAGTGCGCGTGTTTCGCAGGTAGTTGGATTGGAGTACGATAAAACCAACCACCTCTTAATGCACGCAATGGGTCCAAACGTTGCTGGTGTTATCGGCAGTGCAGTTGCTGCTGGTATTCTATTAAGCTTCTTGGCTTAACCATATTATACTGACATGAAAAATCCCAGATAAACTCTGGGATTTTTTGTTGTCCATAGGTAGCTTTAGTTGTCTTATCTTCTCACTTCTCACTCTTCACTTCTCTTAACTTCTTCTCCCAATTCCAAGCCGTAAGCAATGCCTCTTCAAGTGTACTCTGAGTTTTCCAACCCAATTCAGTATTAGCAAGCGTTGTATCAGCCCAAACCTTTTCAATATCGCCTGCCCTGCGTCCAACAATCTCGTAGTTTAGTTTTAAACCGCTTACCTTTTCAAATGCCTTAACAATCTCAAGTACGGTTACGCCTTTACCTGTTCCAACATTGAATACTTCAAATCCTGCTTTATTTCTATTCTCCTCAAGTCTTTTTAACGCTAAAACATGAGCTTTTGCTAAGTCAACTACATGAAAGTAATCGCGAATGGCAGTGCCATCAGCCGAATCGTAATCGTTACCAAAAATTTGCAGCTTTTCTCTAATACCAACTGCAGTTTGAGTAATAAAAGGAATAAGGTTATCGGGTTTACCCAAGGGTAATTCGCCAATTTCTGCTGAAGAATGTGCACCAATCGGGTTAAAGTACCTTAAAGCAATTCCTTTAATTGAACTATTTACATTGATAGTTTCACGCAGAATATCCTCAGCAATTTTCTTTGTATTTCCATAAGGAGAAGTTGCTGGCTTGTATGGAGATTTTTCTGTTACAGGTAAACTATCGGGTTGACCGTAAACGGTACATGAGCTAGAAAAAACAAGGTTTCCTCCTCCGCCTTTTTTCATCAACTGTAAGAGGTTGATTAATGAAGATAGGTTATTATGATAGTATTCCAATGGCTTCTCTACCGACTCTCCAACTGCTTTTAAAGCAGCAAAATGTATTATTGAATGAAATCCATTATATTTCTTAAAAAGCGACTCCATCTCGCAGCACACCGAACAATCTGCCTTTACAAAATCTGGTCTTACCCCTGTAATTTTATGTATTCCCTCAATAGAATCAATGGATGAGTTTGTTAGGTTATCGACAATTACAACTTTGTACCCAGCATTTATAAGTTCAACGGCAGTATGAGAGCCGATATACCCTGTACCCCCTGTAAGTAAAACTGTTTTCATTATTTTTTTTTGTAAAGATAAAAAACTAGAGGGTTAGTTCATCAATTTACCCACCAATAAAAAAGCCCTAAGTAATAACTTAGAGCTTTTAGAATATTTAAATAATCGTAACTACTCAGATACATTTTCAGATAACCATTTTTTTTTCATGGGCAAATGTAAACTACAGTTATAAAGACTGTTACTCGCTTTTGTCTCTCGCAAAGCCGCAAAGTCCGCAAAGAAAGAAAAAACGTATTCGTTTTTTCCCTTTGCGAGCTAATGGATTGTAATTCGAGTAATTTCATTTTTTAGGCTAATTCCAACAAAAAAACATTTTACCAATGAACTTTCGACTATATTTTTTTATTGTATTTTTATTTGTGTTCATAGAATACCTTAGTGTCTTGGCGGCTTTGCGACTTTGCGTGAGAGTTTTTATTGCTGCTGAATAGTTACCAATCATCTAATTCGAAAAAAGATAATCTAAGTTTTTGTTCTCATTTATTCTCTGTGCCCTCAGTGTCTTCGTGGTTTTTGTGTTCATTTCGATTACTGCTGAAAGTTGCAAAAAATCAATTATTTCTCCCCCTTAATCCATTTAATAATTCTTTCGGAATCAGGTTTTTCTTTCGAGAAGGCAACATCAACGAGTTTACCATTTTCATCGATAAGGTATTTTTGGAAATTCCATTTCACCTCGCTATCCAAAACACCATTCTGAGCCTTTGAGGTAAGCCATTTGTACAATGGATCTATATCATCTCCTTTTACGGAGATTTTCTCCATCATTGGAAAAGTAACACTGTACTTCTCGGTGCAAAAATTCTTAATCTCACTGTTGGTTCCTGGTTCTTGGCTTCCAAAGTTATTAGCAGGAAATCCAATGATGACAAAGTTCTTATCCTTAAACTCCTGATAAACCTTTTGTAATGTTTCGTATTGAGGTGTGTAACCACATTTTGAGGCGGTGTTAACTAACATCACCTTTTTACCCTTGAGTTGTGATAAGGAGTAAACCGAACCATCAATGGTTTTCACCTTAAAATCGTAGAGAGATTTAAATTGAGCCGATGCAGCAGCTGATATAAGAATCGCTACTGAAAATAACGTTATAATCTTCATAGTCTAGTTAGTTTAATTATTTATAACCAACTAACAGATTTGAAGATGTTTTGTTTATTAACATTTCTAGGTTTTGGTTATTGGGGAACAACTCGGAATTAGAAATTAAATCCTCTCCATGGTCTCCTTAAGAATCCAGCCAATATTACCATCGGCAACGCGAATTTCGTACCAATCCCCAACAGAATCAATAATTTTAACCTTTGTCCCTGCATGGAGTACAAATAGGTCTTTCCCCGAATCCCCTGGCGAACTTTTCACAGCAACTACCGATGGCATAAGAATTCCATAACGATGATCAACTATTATATTCTTCTGCTGTAAGCTAAAAGTGAAAGAGAGTAACGTAATTAAAATGGTAAGAACTCCAACAGAGAATGAAATTTTCTTGATACTAGGGTTATATGTAAACCAAAAGAAATAGGCTAAGACTAATGAAAGAATAAAGAAAAATAATCCAGAATAGGCCCATCCATTGGTTGACATAAATAATCTAAACTTATTGAAGAACGTTATCAAAAAAAACTCAGGTAGCGGTTCAATTCTATCAACGGTAAAGGTTTTGGCTAAATCAAGGTTAAACCTAGTATTCTCATCGCCGGGATTCAATAGCAAAGCCCTCTCATAGTTGAGAATGGCTGCAGAGATATTTTTTGTTTTAAAGTAGGCATTTCCCAGATTATAGTAAAGTATATCCGACCTATAACCCTGCTTTACAATTGATTCATAGGCTTTAACCGCATCATCGAATTTGCCATCGGAATAGCTTTTATTGGCATCGGACATTAATGCATCAACATTAACAGCCATAAGACTATTTATTGATAAAACGCCAATTATTAGAGTATTGAGAATATGTCGAAGCATAAATGATAAGTTTAAAATGAGTAATAAAAAATGGAAATTATCATTTTTTAATAATCTGTTCAAGTTTCATAATCAGCTGATGAGCGCTATTGAATAGTGAATTCATTTCTGAATCATCGGTTGCTGGTGAAAATCGAGCATACTCGCACACCGAGATTATACGCATAAACTCTTCAATATCAATATCATCAATTTCCTTTGCTTTCAATTCAATCCGAGCATTATCGCTAGTTAGATTGGATACTGGAATGCTTAGTTTATCGGAAAGGTAACCCCACATCGCCTTGTGAATCTCCTCAAAGAACAAATCTCTGCTATTCGTTTTCAGATGCGATTCGGCAATTAGTAATCGTTTCCGAGCAACCTTATTCGCCTTTTTATTCTTAATGAGCCTAATATCCGAAAGCTCCTTTTGATGCTTGCCCATATAATAGGTAGCTGCACCAAAGCATAGTAAAAGGAAGATAATTGTTAAATAAAACATCAACGAACCAAAAAAGAAAGTTGAATAAGGTTTAATCCCAAGTTTACCTGTTTTGATAAAACGAATATCCTTACCTATGAACTTAATATCCTCTTTACCATACCCATAAACCGAAACAGTTCCTGAATCAGCTCCATCAGATGAGACCCTAACATTGTATTCCTCCGATTTTAAGGTTACATATTGAGCCTTTGATGGGTCGAAATAGGTGAACTCAATGGGTGGAATGGTAAAATTACCCGGCGAACGAGGAATTGCAACATATTCGAATAGTTTATAACCCGATGCGCCATTGGCTGTAGTTGTTATCTTATCGGTAGTTTTGGGATCGTAAACCTCAAATCCCTCGGGGAATTCAACCTTGGGTGAATCAATAAGTTTTATATTTCCACTACCTGAAATTTTAATCTTTAGCGTTATGGCTTCGTTGGTTTTAACTGTTTTCTTATCGAGCGTTGGTTCAAGTTTAAAACTACCTACTCCTCCTTTAAAGGTTTCTGGGGCGTTTGAAGGTAAATCCATGACATTGATTGTAATCGGCTTACTTACCAATTTCTTACGATAGGTCTCAACGGAGCCAAAAAAATCATCGAAAATGGATTGAGAACGATTACTGCGTTTTTGGTAGAGCACAACAAGTTCAAATGGATCAATCTCTAGGTTTTTATTCTTCTGAGGAAAAAGTAGATATTTTTTAATAATACCAACATTGTAAAGCCTTCCATTCACATTCTCACGTTGGAATTCAATATTTGGAGTGGTTTCAATTTCTTGACTCCAAAAACCATTAAAAGGAGGAAATTTTGAATCCTCAAAATTTGCAAGGGTTACTACTGTATATATCTTGAGGGTAGCAACAATGGGCTCACCAAGATAAACAGACCTTCTGTTCACATCAACGCTAACAAAAAGTTCAGAATTAGGTAAATCATCCCTTGCTTGTTCTTGTTCCTGTTGTTCACCACCCTGACCTTGCTGCTGTTGCTGTGCTGAATTATTTTGCTTAATAACCTCGATAGTAATAGTGTTCGATTTTAATTCTTGATTACCAACCACTGCAACAGCAGGGTCTATGGTAAATTTGCCCTCTTTGTTAGCTTCAAGGATATATGTATATGAGATGGTTTCACTCTGAGAAACACGACCATTAATAACCTGAACGCTTGTACTATGGGATGAACTTGGTCCTGCAAGAATCTCAAAATTCTTAATCTCTGGCGGTGTTAATGATGTTGGTTGTTTGTTAATAGAATAGGTTAACCGAAATTGCTCCCCAACAGCCACCAAACTTGGAGCATATACCTCGAGTTTAACTTCCTGTGCAAAAGAAAAACTCGTAAGCAGAAATAATCCCAAAAGTGATAAAATTCTTCTCATATCTTTATGTATAGACTTAATTCCTTACCAATTTTTCTCAACTCTTATCTTCGCCATTTTTGCTTGTTGCTCTTTCATCTTCTGCTGAATCTGCTTCTCATTATTTTGCAAAGCCTCTAACATCCTTCGAGCATCCTCCTGCGACATTTTTTGTTGCTGAGGTTGCTGCTTATTCTTATCTTTTTGATCCTGGTTTTTCTTATCCTTATCTTTATCGTCTTTCTTATCCTGATCCTTTTTATCCTTGTTCTTATCTTTATTATCCTTATTGTCTTTGTTATCTTTATTATCCTTATTCTGATCCTGCTTCTGCTGTTCCTTTAGCATTCGCTGTGCCTCTCCCAGGTTATACTTTGCCTCGGCATCGTTAGGGTTTAAACGAAGCGATTTCTTGTATGAATCAATACTCTCCTTCAGCTTCTTCTGCTTTAGGTAAGAGTTGCCCATATTGTAGTAAACATTGGATTTTTGAACATCATCAACATTCGCTGATGATAACCCGTCGAGAAGTTTTACAGTCTCTTCCTGTTTATCCTGCTTGTAAAGGGCATCGGCAAGGTTAAAATTACCCTTGAAAGATGATGGATTCTTCTCTAGCGCCTTTCGATAGGATATCTCGGAGTTCGTAAAGTCGTCTTTCTTAAATTCACGATTCCCCTGACGGATAGATTTCTTCTCATTTTGAGCATTTGCTCCAAATGCCAAAAGTGCTACTAATATTGATGTAAGTGCTAATGACCTCATTTTATAACCTCCTATTAACACCGAATAGATTTAACTTAGTTAACCATTTATTCTTTCGCTCAAGAATTATAAATTCTAGAATTAAAAGAAATAGTGCTACTGCAAAAAGATACTGAAACTGATCGTCGTACTCTGAATAAATCTTCTCCTTCATCTCGGTTTTCTGCATCTTATTAATATCATCAAACATTGGAAGTAAGCCTAACTGTGTGTTTGTAGCCCTTAAATATTGACCGTTTCCTGCTACTGCAACTTTAGAAAGGGTTTCCTCATCAAGTTTCGATACTACTACATTACCATCCTTATCCTTCCAAAACGATGCTTGATTATCCTGTGAAGCTACAGGGATTGGCGAGCCTTGGGGTGAACCAATTCCAATGGCATAAACGTATATACCTTGCTCTGCTGCTTTCTTGGCAGCTTCAACAGGATCATCCTCATGGTTTTCTCCATCCGATAGTACAACAATTACCTTACTGGTCTCGCTTTGAGGGCTAAATGAGTTAGCGGCCAAGTCAATTGCGCTACCAATTGCCGTTCCCTGTTTTGGAACAATTCCAGGGCTTATCGATGAAAGGAACATCTTTGCTGAGATGTAATCATTAGTAATTGGCAATTGAACATAGGCATCGCCTGCAAATACTATTAACCCAAGTCTATCGTTCGAAAGTTTATCGACAAGCCTAGAGATAGCCTGCTTTGCACGCTCCAACCTATTGGGTTGAATATCCTGAGCCATCATACTATTGGATACATCGAGAGCAATGATTAACTCAATCCCCTTACGTTTTACTTCGGTTAGCTTTGAGCCAAATTGCGGACCTGCTATTCCAACAATGATAAGTGCAATGGCAGTGCTTAAAATAATCACCTTTAGCCACCCCCTTTGAAAGGAGAATCCTGGCATCAGCTGCATTAACGTTTCTATGTTACCAAAACGGTTAATCGCTTTTTTCTGCAATCGTGTAGCAAACCAAAATAATCCGAGTGCAATAGGGATTATGAATAGTAAATACAAGTATTCTGGATGCAAGAACCTAAACATATCTTTTCAGTTTACTTTTATCTTTTCACTTTAAACTTTTCACTTCTTAAGGAATACTCCTAAAAATGGTTGATCGTAAAGCAAACTCAAGGGCAATTAACCCTAAGGCAATAAAACCAAAGATTCTAAATCGCTCTTCGCGCTTATTGTGCTCAACCACATCTATCTTTGAACGTTCCAGCTTATCTATCTCGGCATAAACCTGCTCAAGCGCTTTATTGTTGGTTGCCCTAAAATATTTTCCACCAGTCATATCGGCAACCTGCTGTAACATCTCCTCATCAATTTTGACCTCCATTTCCTGATACTGAACCCCAAAAGGAGTTTGTACTGGATAAGGTGCAGTTCCAATCGAACCAATTCCAACCGGATATACCCGAACTCCATAACTTTTAGCAATTTCAGCAGCGGTTAGCGGAGCAATTTCACCTCGATTATTAACACCATCGGTAAGGAGAATTACAACACGGCTTAAAGCGTTACTTTCCTTCAATCTTGATGTTGCCACTGCTAGACCCGACCCAATGGCTGTGCCATCCTCAAGGATTCCCATTTTGATATCCTTGAACATGTTGATTAGAGAGGCATGGTCGGTGGTTAAAGGGCAAAGCGTAAAGCTCTCGCCTGAAAAAACCACAAGCCCCATTCTATCGGTCTGACGACCGCTAATAAACTTAATTCCTATCTCCTTTGCAGCCTCTAAACGGTCGGGCGTAAAATCCCTTGCCAACATACTTCCCGAAACATCAATGGCAAGTATAATATCGATGCCCTCGGTGGTAATATTTTTCCATGTATTGGTTGATTGTGGGCGTGCTAAGACGATAATAATTAAAGCAACAACAATTACCCGAAGGACAAAAAGAAGATGTCTTAGATATACCTTAATAGATACCGGTGCTTTTGCAAAACTCTGTAATGTAGATATTTGCAAACTTGCCTTGGAATCTTTTTGGCGAAATATATACCATGCAACCATTGCAGGAACTAGCAATAGCAGATAGAGGAATTTTGGATGTGCAAATACTAATTGGTTCATTGTTAGCTTAACGTTTTATTATCCTGTTCATTCGATAATCCGGCTACTTCCTCAACTTTATCGTTTTTGACTTCTTCGATAATAACGGTTTCTTTAACCTCTTCAATCGGTTTAGTTTTCTCAACAAAATCGAAAGCAACCTTTAAACTGTTCTCGTTATCGGAAACAAATGGTGTGTACTTTGCAAACTTAACCAAATCGGCAAGGATTAATGTTTCCTGTAACTGCTTATACTGCTCATCAACAGGGAATCCAACGCCTTTTAATCCGAATAAAATCTCATCGGTTGTTTGCTCCATGGCGTTAACCTCATACCTACCCTCAATGTAAATCCTAAGCGTATCAATTAATCGGGTGTAGTAGTACTTATGGTTTTCGGAGATATAGAGTTTTTCCTCTTTAATCTTCTCTAACTCCCTTAAAGCAATCACATGCGGAGGGTCAACATGCTTCTGCAAGAAGCTGAACGGACGATTCTCTCTTCTTCTTTTTAAATAGATAATAAGCAAGAATATCAACGCTGCAAACAATAGTCCTCCAAATGCCCAAGGTGCAACCTCTTTAATGGTTAAAGGCTCCTCAATGGGTGGTTTGATATCCATAATATCCTTCACCGCTTTATCGCGAGGAATTGTATTCACAACCAATGTTAATGGTTTCGAGAGTACGGTATCTGTCTTTATTCCATCAGATACAGCAATCCTAAGTTCTGGTAACTGATAGGAACCGCTGTCGAATGAGGTAATAAGCAGTTTCATTATCTGCTCGTTCTGCTTATTCTTCAGCTTAACCGTTTCAAGAGTTGGTTTACTGACCAGCTCAATGCCCTTCATCAGCGAATCGCTGAGCGCAGGAAAGGTAACCTTGCATGACTCAGGTACTAAAACAGAAATGGTTAGCCCTACCCTATCGCCTATCAAAACAAAATCATTCGAAAGCGTTGTTTTTACTGAGTATGGCGAATCGGAATCCGATACCTGAGCAAAGGCAGCAAAATTTAATAGAAGTAATATGAAAAGTAATCTTGTCTTCATAGTTCAAATAATTATCCTCGATGCTTAAAGAGTAGGATTAAAGGTTTAACATAATCCTCATCGGTGCTAATTGAAACCCAATCGACCTTTGACTTAGAGAAAACCGTTTTTAGGTTCGAACTTGCTTGTTTCCACCAATCGGCATAAACCTTGCGAGTTGCCGAGCTCGAAGTGTCAACCCATTTATAGGTGTTACTCTCCGCATCCTTTAACTTTACTAGGCCAACCGATGGCATTTCGGTTTCGCGTTTATCGTAAATCCTGACCCCAACCACATCGTGCTTATTGTTGGCAATGGTTAGCGCATCCTTAAACCTTGGGTTTGATGTATCGCCCTCTAAATCGATAAAATCGCTTAGAATAAATGCAGTGCATCGCTTTTTAATTGCATTGGTTAGGTATCGTAAGGCTTCGGAAATATTTGTCTCCTGACTTTTAGGCTCGAACTCAATCAGCTCCCTAATAATTCTTAGGATATGAGTTTTTCCTTTTTGCGGAGGAATAAACTTCTCAATTCGGTCGCTAAAAAGAATTGCCCCGATCTTATCGTTATTCTGAATGGCTGAGAATGCAAGCACTGCGGATATCTCAGCGATAAGGTTTTTCTTTAAGATGTTGGTAGTTCCAAACATACGAGAACCGCTAATATCAATCAGGAGCATAACCGTAAGCTCACGCTCCTCCTCAAACACCTTAATGTAAGGGTGGTTGAATCGGGCAGTTACATTCCAATCGATACTTCGAATATCATCGCCATACATATACTCCCGAACCTCGCTAAACGCCATACCTTTGCCCTTAAATGCGCTATGGTATTGCCCTGCGAAGATATGCCTTGACAATCCTCGCGATTTTATCTCAATCTTTCGTACTTTTTTCAGTAACTCGGTGGCTTCCATAATACCGAAAACTATTTATTTTTTAGGACGAGTAATTACTGTAAAAAACCAATTACCCTTTTTAATAAAAATCTCATAAACATTACCATTGATAGAGTCGTACCATGTAAGCGAATCTTTTCGCTTATACTTCTTATCAAGTTCACCCTTTATCTTCGAAAATAGCCATGAATTGTACATTCTAGCCGTTGAGGTGCAAATCCCATTCTCATCGAGAATGAATAGCAATGTTTGCTCCTCTAGGGTGTTAACATACTTTAAAAAACTCTTTTTACCATTATTAACCTCTTTATCGAAATTGAATCCAGGGTAAGCCTGCTTAACATTCTGTCGGATATACTGCTTGTGCTGTCCAATAAAGTTCTGAGCAAATCCCGAAATGGTGATAATGCTTACCAACAATAGAAGTAGCAATTTCCGATAGAAGGTTGTCATTCAGCGCTATGGTACTTCAACAGTATTTAAAATTTCAGAGATTATATCTTCGGTTGTAATATTTTCAGCTTCAGCCTCGTAGGTCAACCCAATACGATGACGGAGCACATCGTGGCAAACTGAACGGATATCCTCAGGGATAACATAACCACGGCGTTTAATGAATGCAAATGCCTTGGCTGCCAACGCTAAATTGATACTTGCCCTTGGCGATGCTCCATAGCTGATCATGGGCTCAAACCGCTCTAGATTATACTGTTTGGGGAATCGTGTTGCAAAAACGATATCGAGGATATATTTTTCGATCTTCTCGTCCATATAGACCTCCCTAACAATACTTCGAGCCTTTATTATATCTTCAGTTTTAACAACCTTGTTGGCTTTTGGGAATGTGCTCAATATATTCTGGCGCATGATTAACTTCTCCTCCTCATGCTTTGGGTAGGTAATCTTAACTTTAAGCATAAAACGGTCAACCTGCGCTTCAGGAAGCGGGTAGGTTCCCTCCTGTTCAATAGGATTTTGTGTGGCAAGAACAAGAAAAGGTTGTTCTAGTTTATAAGTCACATCGCCAATGGTTACCTGACGTTCCTGCATAGCTTCAAGCAATGCACTTTGAACTTTAGCAGGGGCGCGGTTTATCTCATCGGCCAATACAAAATTGGTAAAGATTGGACCCTTTTTAACAATAAATTCCTCTTTCTTTTGGCTATAAACCAATGTACCGATTAAGTCGGCAGGTAGCAAATCGGGGGTGAACTGAATTCGGCTGAACTTCGCATCAATGGTATTGGCAAGCGTGTTAATGGCAAGCGTTTTTGCTAACCCAGGCACGCCCTCCAATAAAATATGTCCATCGGCAAGAAGTCCAATCATTAACGATTCAACAAGGTGTTTCTGTCCCACAATCACCTTATTCACCTCCATGCTGATAATATCAACAAACGAGCTTTCAAGACGAATCCTTTCGTTTAACTCTTTAATGTTTAATGCGTTAACTTCACTCATCGTTTTAAAAATTATATCGGTTTATTATTATATGATTAACATTTAACAACCGCAAATTTCACAATTAATACGCCCCATGCAAGTTAAAAAGAGTTAAAAAGGGTTATGATTTGTGAAGAGTTCCTGATTCCTCATTTCTTATTTCAGAGTTACAGTATTTGAAAGTTATAGGGTTTTGGGATTTTGTTTAATTCACCACAATAGACACATAGGCCACATAGATTATACTACTGTGTTCCATTGTACCTAATGTGGTTCAATCTATAATCACTATACTTTTAGAATTTCAATTCTTAAGCTACTTTTGTATAAATATCAAATTGTGAATAATCGCTACTTTATAGAACTCTCGTACCGAGGAACCAACTACCATGGTTGGCAAATTCAGGAGAATGCCCATAGCGTTCAGGCAGAATTGAATAAAGCATTATCTACACTACTCAAAGAGAACATCGAAACATTAGGCGCAGGGCGCACCGATACAGGGGTTCATGCCAAATATTTTGTTGCTCATTTTGATTCTACTCGAAATGATTTAAGTGGAAATACATCTTTTCTTTACCATTTAAACCAGATACTTCCTTTAGACATATCAATAAAATCTATTCAATTTGTTAGACCCGAGGCTCATGCTCGCTTTGATGCAATATCGAGGACCTACGAGTATATTATTTGTAGAGATAAAGATCCTTTTTGGCGAGAATTGGCATGGTTGTACTATGGTAACCTTGATGTTGATATGATGCAGAAGGCATCTAAAATGATGTTCAACTACAACGATTTTACTAGCTTTAGCAAAGTAGGTTCAGATAATAAAACCTCAATATGTAAAATATTAACTGCTAATTGGGAGGAAAAAGATAATCTTCTCATATTCACCATCTCGGCTGATAGGTTTTTGCGAAATATGGTTAGAGCAACCGTAGGCTCTTTGGTAGATGTTGGTAGAAATAAAATTAGCATCGAACGCTTTTCGGAAATAATAGCTGCAATGGATCGCTCATTGGCGGGCTCATCGGCTCCTGCGGAGGGGCTATATCTTACAGGGATTGAATATCCAAAGACAATTTTTCAATTTGAAAATTTGGCAATTTGAAAATGTAAAAAGTAATGTAATTTTCAAATCTTCAAATTAAATAATTTTCAAATTACTCTGTTTGATGCTCCTCCCTCAATAAATCGTTAACCGATTTTACAGGATTAAAGGTTAAAAGCGGAACCTCAACAAAAATGGTATTCCAATTCGACATGGCTCCATTCCATAAGCCAGGTAACTCCTGAGCTTTAAGGTCACGCCCATCCTTACTTTTAATGGAGATAAAACCTGTTTGAGGATCGCGGAATTTGAGTAAATCAAACTTATCGCCGTTGTAATCCTTAACATAGCAAACCAAATCGACTGGATTGAAATGGGTGGATTCGTTAAATACTTTTTTAATCTCTGAATCATTCAGATTAATTTGTGAACTCTCAACAATTTGCAAGGAGGTTGTACCATCTGAGTTTATAGCCCAAAACGGGCCGCCACCGGGTTCACCCTGATTTTTAACCATTCCACAAACCCTAATGGGGCGATTTAGTACATCAAGTAAATATTCCCTTAAACCTTTGTAATCCTTTAGATTCAAACCATTTGGAGGCAAAACACATAGTTCGCTCTTTGTAAAATCGAGAATTTCGAGAAGTAGTTCAAGGTCACAATCAGTACTCTTGTAAACCTTATCAATATAATCGAAGATTATACCAGTATAGCTTAGCAAAAGACCGGCTAACGCTTTCTTGTACCTTACAGTATGTGGTTTTAACCTATCGGGCACAACATTATCGATATTCTTAATGAAAATAAGTTCAGCATCGATTTCGTTCAAATTCTCAATTAATGCACCATGACCACCCGGACGAAAAAGTAAACTTCCATCAAGATTACGGAATGGATTATTATCCATCTCAACGGCAATCGTATCAGTAGAGGGTTTCTGCTCCGATAGATGGATATTCAATTTTACCTCGTATCGTTCTTCAAATGCTTCTTTAACCCTATCTATCAATTTTTCGAACGCTACTCTATGCTCCCCCGAAACGGTTAGGTAAATGAAGATGTTCTTTTCAGAATCTTTGCAATGCTGCGCTCCTTCAACCAGCTGCTCCTCAAGAGCAGTTCTTACAGCATCCTCGTATCGGTGAAAAGGTATCAAACCCTTTGGTAGATTACCATAGTTTAATCCATCCTTGGCCAATAATGCCTCAATAATTGGTGGATAGTACTTGCGCTCAATGAGTTCATCCATTTTATAACCGGTACTCCACAGCTCATCGTAAAGTTTAGCGTAAAACGGAAGTTTTTTTATGCTGTTGAAAAAATTCGATGCTGAACCAAAACTTTTATCCTTTAGACAATCCTCTCCTTTTGTAGAGAAATCTTGTTGAAATTCAAAAAGATGTTTAAACATTCGGGTTGCAGCACCCGAGGCAGGTACAAATTTCACTCTATCGCCATCAAACTCTTTGTACAGATCGATTAAATCATCGAGATCATCACAATCCAATTTGATAATCCCATTGCCAATGGTGGCAGGTTCAGTTATCTGCATGTAGGGGAAACCCTTTCGGAAATTTTCAATCTGCTCATTAACCATGTCTATGGTTGTACCCTGCTCTGCAAGTTGTTTTAAATCGGATTCGGTGAACATCTATTTTTTGTTGCTAATTTAGTTAAAAAAACATGACTTTTGGAGGAAATAGTAAATCAGATAGATGAAATGTTAGAATAGTGGAATAATAGGTTTAAAAAGCAATATCCCCATCTCCCATCATTCCATCATTTGTAAAAAACAATCAGCAATGAAATGCTATTAATCCGAGATACCCTATCACTACTTCCACTCAAAGCGAACCCTGCATAGCTCCTTATTATCATCAATACGTTTAATAACAACGATATTTTCTCTTTCTGATTGATTGGATAGCTCAATTTTAAGGCAATTATTCTCTTTGCCCTCAGCTAGAAAATTAACCTCTATCGTTTTAATCGTATTTTCTTTATGATGATCGAAGCTGAACGAATTATATGCCCATTCAATATAACGAGCATTATTCACATGAAAATTAACGTCGAAATCACTAGGTTTAACCGTTAAACTATCGATATTTACAGGGTTCCCTGTAACACCTTCAATTTTAGATGCATTTAAAGTAAGAGCTTTACGATCATTCAGAAGAAATGGCAAATCAAGGTCAGTCAACCTTACGGGTCGTCGATTTTGAGCACCTAATATCAACCAGCTACTCGATGCTGATATAATTCGATTATCATTAGAATCGTAGATTTCATAATCCCTAAGGGCGAAAAGTCCATCGAAGCCACGAGGATATGTAACCAATATAATATTTTCACCCCATAGCGGAAGCCTTTCAATCTCTACCCTCACACGCGATAAAACCCAGAAAAGGTTTCTCTTCGATAAATCCTCTAATCCAAAATGTAGAATTCCTGCATGTTCCCAAGCAATCTCTTGAAAATAGTTGAATAGCGAAAAAATATTTAATCTACTATTAAAGTCAATCTCATAAGAATGAACAGTAATACTCTGAGTATGATATGATGGAGATTTGAAGATGCTTGAATCCATAACTATTTGTTAATTCGGATACGATTCATGAACTTTTCGGTTTCAATGATCGATCGTCTATGGGTGCCTTTTCCGATTACTCCCTCCTCATCCCATGCAATTACCTCAAAGAGAAGCTTATTCCCATTCACCTCTTTTAAAGTTGCCTCACTTTTAACTTTCATGCCTTTAGGCGTAGCCTTTGTATGCGTAACAGAAATCTCAACACCAACTGTATTATACCCTTCCGGTAGCTTTTGCTGAACAGCATTAAGGGCTGCTTTCTCCATCATGGCAATCATGGCAGGTGTTGCAAATACCTCAACAAGTCCCGAACCGTAATGTAGGGCTGTCATATTCGATGTTACCCTTTGAGTCTCAAGGTATGATAATCCAATACTTAGATTGAAATCCATAATTTTTCGATTTTCACAAAAGTATAAAAAACGGTACTCGAATCATCTTCTATCAAATTATCTTTTTAGGTTAATGATGTATTTGTATTTTTACCATTGAAAAAGAGACAAATTAAAGCGAAAATTAATATTTTTAAATGAAGCATTATGAATAAAGTGATTATTGAAAAATTAAGCAGCGAAGAGATTATAAAAAGAGGTATCAATCGTTGGCCGATATGGGAAAAGGAAGTTTCGAAATTCGATTGGTTCTATGATTCCGAAGAAGAGTGCCAAATACTAGAGGGCGAGGTTGAAGTTGATACCATTGAAGGCAAATACACCATCAAGGCAGGTGATTTTGTCACTTTTAAGGTGGGCCTAAAATGCGTTTGGGATGTTAAAAAGCCGATAAGGAAACATTACAATTTTAAGTGATAAGCGCCTAGAGTGTTTATTTTAAGCGTGTTGCAGTAGTTATAGTTAGCATATACTATAAGTATTAAGGGTGGATTGTATATTTACCCACTACTCGCTGATGGATGATACTGAAGAGCTAATGAGGGGCGTTTTATCCCACACGCAACCTTTCTTTTAAAACTCACATCTATATGGTAAATTAACATATTTTTTTCAAATCCAAATAAATGAAAGGACTATGAAAATTACCCTAACAACCCTTATATCGGTAGTTGCTTTTAGCACTTTTTTTGGTGGATGCACCGACAAAACGATTGAACAAATTACCTATACTGCCAATGTTCCAGTTTACATGTCCTATTCTAGTTTTCGGTCAGGCTTTAAAAAGACTGAACCCCAAGATTTAAATAATGTTGGAAAGATTTACTTCAAGGATAACTATTTATTTGTGAACGAACCAGGCAAAGGAATTCATGTAATTGACAATTCCAATCCATCGAATCCACTGAAAGTAGCCTTCTACGAAATTCTTGGCAATGTTGATATGGCAATAAATGGGAATATACTATATGCTGATAGCTACATCGATCTAATTGCCATTGATATCTCAGATATCAACGATCCCAAGGAGGTAGGGCGTGTTAAGAATATTTTCCCTGAAATTGTTCCCGAAGGCGATATTAACTACCAATATGCCAATATTGATCACCAGAAAGGAGTAATCATTGGTTGGGAGGTTAAGACAGTTACCGAGGAATACTATAAGGAAAATTATGGATGCTGGTACTACAAAGGTGAAATGGATGTATTAACATTTGCTAATTCAACAACAAATGATGGTTTGAGCAGTGGTGCTGGCATTGGAGGCTCAATGGCTCGGTTTATGCTTAATAATCAATATCTCTACGTTATTGCTATTCCCTATCGACTAAAATCGGTTGATATATCCAATGCAATTGCAATGAAGGTAGTCGATAGCATTGATGTTTCACGAAATATGGAGACACTATTCAAGCATAACAATAATCTATTTATCGGAACAACAACAGGGATGCTTATTTATGATATAACCTCTCCCAAAAAGCCTCAAATGGTATCGGAATACAATCACATTTCTGCCTGCGATCCTGTTGTTGTTGATGGCAATTACGCTTATGTTACCCTTCGTACGGGAACCATGTGCGCAAATGGACAAAATCTGCTCGATGTTATCGATATTTCATCCATTACAAACCCATATCTTGTAAAATCGTACCCTTTGTTTAATCCCCATGGATTGGGTATTGATGGCGACCTACTCTTTATTTGCGATGGTGCTGCTGGGCTCAAGGTTTATGACAAGCATGATCCAATGGCCATACTCACCAATCAAGTTGCCCATTTTCTTGATTTTGATACCTACGACGTTATCCCTTTTGATGGTGTGCTCATGCTCGTTGGCAAAGGAGGAATTTACCAATATAGCTATACCAATCCAAGCAATTTAACACTGCTCAGTCATATGCCCATTTATAGCAATTAGAAACCATCACTATGTATAGGAAAATAGTTCTTTTCGTGCTGTGTTTTGTTCTATTCTATAGCTGCGCAATACCTGTTCTAGAGGCAAATCCGCACAACAAAAATGTCAATAAATATGCTGATGATTCATTGGGAATAAGAAAGGAGACTTTTCGAGGAGGTATAGATTTAGGTTCAACTCAGTTTAGCTCCAGAACCGCAGGTTACCAAGTTCAATTCACTGCAGGTTTCTTAGCAGGAAAAACCAAGATTGGTAAAGAGTACAACATGAGTTTTCAGGTTTCAAACGGATATCAATTTAAAAATGGACTTGGTTTAGGTATAGGAAGTGGAGCCGAACGCTTAGCAGTACCAGTGATTCCTCTCTACAGTGAGATTACTTACCATTTTATTGATAATCGATTCTCACCATATTTTTTTCTTAAAGCTGGGTATGGTTTTACTTTTATTGAAAGGAGAGATAGCCAATACAGCTATGAAGATTATACCAATCCTAATCCTATGGATTCAGAGGGTGGTTTCTTATTCAATGTAGGAGTTGGAATAGCCAATTTTACATGGGATAAAGCCGCAGTACTTTTTGCTGTTGGATATCGTTATCAAAGGGTTACCGAAACACTTCAGATGTGGAACGGAATGCAGCATGAGGTGGAATCGAATTTCAACAGGATTGAGGTTAAGTTTGGATTTATGTTTAGGTGATTAACCGATATAACCTTGCAAGAAGTTGTTGGTTGCCTTATGACACGCCAAATGCGAATCATTAATTTGAAATGTTTCACGATAAAAATCTACATGACCGTAATATATTTGCGTTTTTTCATGCCCATAGTCCAAAACTTGTTGAATAACCTATATCATAATTTGCATTCTTTCACCAGATTACCAAATCATTACTCTTGAACAAATTCCTTAGGTCACTCCACCTACCCTTAGCCCTATTAAGCTCAAAAAAACTATTATCGATACACCATAATCTATGCAATTGAAGTACATAAGTACACTCTAGACCCTTTCTTCAAAACTTAACATTAACTTAACATTAAAAAAACACTGGCTTAGCTTTTAGGAAATATGATGCCTTACCTTTGTGTCGCAATTTTAAAGAACACAATATGTTTGGACTTGACACAGGGTTAACAATTCTTCTAATAGCGAGCATTCTTGCCGCACTTTTTTTTGAATTTATTAATGGATTTCATGATACTGCAAACGCAGTAGCAACTGTAATTTACACCAAATCACTTAAACCTCGAACAGCAGTTATTTGGTCAGGTATCTGGAATTTTCTAGGTGTTTATCTTGGGGGGTTAGCTGTTGCTATGGCCATTATGAACCTATTGCCATTAGAGATACTGGTAGATCAAAATATCTACCATAATCTTGCTATGATATTTGCGCTTATCCTTACTGCCATTTTTTGGAATTTAGGTACATGGTATCTCGGAATTCCTTGTTCAAGTTCACACACATTGCTTGGATCAATTTTCGGGGTAGGTATTGCATTTATGTTCATCAATGCGGATGGGAATGTAGCATTGAACTGGAAAAAGGTTATTGATGCAGGTTTATCGTTGCTCATTTCTCCATTAATTGGCTTTGGATTATCAATGCTATTAATGGCATTGTTTAAAAAAGTGGTGAAAAAGAAAAAATTCTTTGATGAACCTGAAAAAGAAAAAACGCCTCCATTCTGGATTAGAGGATGGTTGGTCCTCACATGCACCAGCGTTAGCTACTTTCATGGGTCTAATGATGGGCAAAAAGGGGTTGGTTTAATCATGATTATTTTAATAAGCCTTGCTCCTGCGTTCTTTGCTCTAGATAATTCAAAAAGCATTAGCAATATGTATGGCAATGTTCAGGCGGTAACCATTTATACTGATAAGGTTAATGTAAATAGCCTTAAACCTGAAGAACAGGCAAGTTTCCTGAAAATTAAGCAGGATATAAAAGATATTAATAGCGTTATTGAAGAGTCAGAAGCAAAAGATGAAATTGCACCAAGCAAACGATTTGAAGCGAGAAAGGATATTATTTTGATTACCAAATCATATGAAAAGATTCTTTCGAGCCATAAAGACTCTGAATCACTCGGTTTGAAAAAAGACGAATTCGCTCGACTTAAAAATAATTTAAAGGAGATGAAATCTTTTACAGAATTTGCTCCATGGTGGGTTATTCTACTCGTATCTATATCTTTAGGTCTAGGAACCATGATTGGTTGGAAACGAATAGTTGTTACTATAGGTGAAAAGATTGGAAAATCGCACCTCTCCTACGCACAGGGAGCTAGTGCCGAAATGGTTGCTGCTAGCACTATTGGAATGTCAAGTTTACTAGGTTTACCTGTTAGTACAACTCATGTGCTTTCTTCGGGTGTGGCAGGAACCATGGTATCGCAAGGAGGACTTAAAAATCTTCAAGCAAAAACCGTAAAAAACATACTAATAGCATGGGTAGTTACAATCCCTGTTACAGTTGTTCTATCATGTGGAATATTCTTAGGGTTATACTATTTAATGGGATAAATAAAGTGAAGTTTTGTATATAAAAAGCAAAAGCCCCGAAAAATCGAGGCTCTTCTTTTTATTTCTTAATCTTCTCTGCCATGCTCTTTGCTAACACCTCACATTGCTGATACTTTTCATCCGATGGTTTACCATATATTTCGGCTGGGTCAGCAACCAATTCCAGCTTGATCTCCTCAGCAAATTTCATAAGGTTTTTAACACCGCCTCCATTCCAGCTATAGCTACCAAATAACCCTAAATACTTATTTCTAATATTCATATGCTGAAGTTCGCGGGTTAAATTCTCCATCAATGGAAACATCTCGGAATTGTAGGCACATGAACCAAGTATTAAACCGTTGTACTTCCAAATTTCGTTGATAAGGTGGCTAATATGTGTTCTAGAAATATCATGTATTCTGATATTCTTAACCCCATTCTCCGAAAGTTTACGACCAATATAATCAGCCATCATCTCAGTATTCCCATACATCGATGCGAAAATAATAACCACGCCCTCTTCGGCTTCGTAGCGGCTCCACCTATCATATAATCCAATAACCTTTGCTGGATTTGAACGCCAAACAGGTCCATGGGTTGGAGCAACCGCTTTAACAGGGATTCCCTGTAGCTTAGCAAGAGCCTTTTGGACCATATTGCTATACTTCCCAACAATATTGGAGTAGTAACGACGCATCTCCTCCTCGAAGAATGAATCGTTGATCTCATCGTCAAAAATACCACCATCAAGGGTTCCAAAGCTACCAAATGCATCACCCGAAAAGAGTATCTGATCGGTCTCATCATAGGTCATCATGGTTTCAGGCCAATGTACCCAAGGGGTCATATAGAATTTAAGCTTATGATAGCCTAAATCTAAACTAGCGCAGTCGTCAACCTGAAGAAGGTTCTCAGTAATGCCCCAGTATGCTTCCACAATCTTGAAGGTCTTCTGATTACCAATCAGCTTAACCCCTTTAAAGTGGTTGTAGATATCCTTAATTTCACCTGAATGGTCAGGTTCCATGTGATTAATAATAATATAATCGAGAGTTCGCCCATTCAGGAGCTTCTCGATACGCTCGATGTAATTCCCTGCCGCACGATCTTCTAAGGTATCAACAAGGGCCGTTTTTTCATCAAGGATAAGATATGAGTTATACGAAACGCCCTTTTCAAGAGGCCACATATTCTCGAACAACCTTTTACGGCGGTCGTTCACGCCAATCCAGTGTACTTTTCCTTTAACAAGTTCAGTATAGTGCATAGTAAAATAGTTTTCTCACATAAAAGCACAAAGCTAACAAAATCGAATTATTATAAAATGGGTTCCGCCAATGTTTAACTTTATATTAATAAGATTTCAAGTAACTACTCAGGTACATTTTCAGATAATCATTTTCTTCATGGTCAAATGTAAACTACAGCTATAAAGGCTGTTGCTCGCTTTCACCCCTTGCAAACCTACCCTCCATACTTAGGTATCAGGGCAGGCAGGGATCGCAAAGAAAGAAAAAACGTATTCTTTTTTCCCTTTGCATGCTAATTTGTAAATGATTTTGATTCAATTCTCCTGAAATGGCATTGCTTTTTTTTATATTTTTGCCAAGTTGGATAAATAATGACTACTATAAACTAATTTTATTCACAATACAAAATTGTTATTTTAACTAATAGATTTAATTATGAAAAGAGTTTTAGTTGCAACAGGGGGAGGTGATTGTCCAGGTTTAAACGCAGTGATTAGGGCAATCGTTAAACGAGCCGCTCACGAACGCGACTGGGAGGTGATAGGAAGTATTCAATCGTTCGATGGAATTCTTCGTGAGCCTACCGAGATAAGAGTTTTAGACGAGAGAGCTGTTGCAGGTATTCATGTTCAAGGAGGAACAATAATTGGTACTACAAACAAGGGAGGCCCCTTTTCATGGCCTGTAAAGAATAAGGATGGTAGTTGGACTTCAGTTGATCGCTCCGATGAGATGATTCGAAAGTTACAGTACCTCGGTATTGATGCTGTTATCAGCATTGGTGGCGATGGTTCGCAAAAGATTTCTCAGGATCTTTTCGAGAAGGGTTTAAATATTATCGGGGTTCCCAAAACTATCGATAACGACCTTTCTGCCACCGATTTTACATTCGGATTCCAAACGGCCGTTCAGATTGCGACAGAAGCCGTTGATAAACTGGTAACTACAGCAGCTAGCCACAACCGAGTGCTAATCCTTGAGGTTATGGGGCGGTATGCAGGTTGGATTGCCCTTCATGCTGCAATTGCAGGTGGTGCAGAGGTTTGTCTAATCCCTGAAATACCTTACGATACTCAAAAAGTATTGAGTAAGCTGAATAGCCGTTACGATAAAGGGAAAGGTAATGCCATTGTTGTTATTGCAGAGGGTGCAGTAGCCCAAGGCGGAAGCCTAATCTCGGAGCAAAGCGATGAGGTTGGCTACCATAATCTTCGCCTTGGTGGTGTTGCCCATAAACTTATGCACGATTTGAAAAATGCAGGTTTCGAAGCTGATATGCGCGAAACCGTTCTTGGACACCTACAACGAGGAGGTATTCCTGTTGCTTACGATAGAATACTTGCCACCCAATTCGGGGTTAAGGCTTTCGAAATGGTATTGGAGGGTAAATTTGGTGAAATGGTGGCTTATCGCCACCCTGATATTATATCTGTCCCGCTAATCGATGCAATCAACAAACCAAATTTTGTTGATCCTACTAGCGATTTGCTTAGAACAGCCAAAGGGGTTGGTATCAGCTTTGGGGATTAACACCAAGTTGAAAAGTCAAAGGCTAACTGTTGGGTTAGCCTTTTCTATTCTTATACCGATTCGCTAACAAGTCACTCAATTTATTTCGCAAACTCATAAATTGAGACTGTTAGTCGATCGGCATATACCAAAACTCGCCAAAATGATTATTTTAAAAATCATATTAGCGGTTTGGTATTATATCCATCTATTCATAGCATTCAAATCGGCAAAGGCCTCTTTTAACCTTTCAACAATCGACTCCTCCCCTTTTCGAAGCCAAACACGAGGATCGTAGTATTTCTTATTCGGAGCATCATCACCCTCGGGGTTTCCAATCTGCCCTTGCAGGTATCCTTGCTTTGCCATATAGAACTTTCTAATTCCATCCCAATACGCCCACTGGAGGTCGGTATCGATATTCATCTTAATAGCACCATAGCTGATCGCCTCTGCAATTTTTCCCTTCTCGGAACCACTACCACCGTGAAATACAAAGTTTACAGGATTTAATTTCGTGCTAAACTTCTGCTCAATCAGCTTTTGGGAATTCTTCAAAATCATAGGATTTAAAACCACATTACCTGGTTTATAAACCCCATGAACATTGCCAAATGAAGCAGCAATGGTAAAATTGGGGCTTACCCTTGAAAGTTCCTCGTAGGCGTAAGCAACCTCTTCTGGTTGCGTGTATAGCTTGGAGCTATCGATACCGGTATTATCAACACCATCCTCTTCTCCACCAGTAACACCCAACTCAATCTCAAGGGTCATGCCCATCTTTGCCATCCGCTCAAGGTATCGTTTACATATCTCGATATTCTCCTTTAAGCTCTCCTCCGATAAATCAAGCATATGCGAGCTGAAAAGGGGTTTACCCATTTCCTTAAAATGCTTTTCTCCTGCATCGAGTAGGCCATCAATCCAAGGCAGCAACTTTTTTGCTGCATGGTCGGTATGTAAAACCACTGGAACATCATACGCTTCGGCAAGAAGATGAACATGCTTTGCACCGCTGATCGCCCCTAAAATACTAGCCTTCTGCCCCTCATTGCTTAATGTTTTTCCGGCAAGAAACGATGCTCCGCTATTGGAAAACTGAATGATAACAGGCGAATTAACCGCTTTAGCGGTTTCGAGCGTAGCGTTCATCGTATTCGTCCCTGTTACATTAACCGCAGGAAGAGCAAAACCTTCGGATTTAGCATAAGAGAATAGTTCAGATACCTGATTTCCCGTAAGAACCCCTGATGAAATTTTTTTCATGATTTATTAAATAGATTGACATTCAACTTAATAACCCATACCCAACGCCTTCGAATTGAAATTGGGTAATCATCCATAACCTTTGAAAATAGAAGTGCTAAAGATAATCATATCATTTTAAAAAACCTCACGAGACGACCATCACAATTCATTATTTTTGCGGCAAGTGTAGTCCATTATACGCTATTCTAAACTATTAGAATTGGCGTAACCATTCACCACGGAGGCACGGCAGGTCCGTGCCTCCGTGGTTTATATTTCATTTCATAGTATTGCTGAATAGTTACGAATTGGCTAATATTCGTATATTGTAGAAGTTATTATTCGACCATTGATTATCAGATTCAGCCTAATATCACCGCTTTGCCTCTACTCTATTCTGACATTCGCTCAGGGTATGGTTTCCGCTGATTCAACCTCAACAACCCATAGTATTGGGTTTAGAATTAGCTCCGGAATTCTTATACCTCATGAGAGATCATTAAAGCCTTTGAAGAAAGGAAATATCAAATCGTTTGAATTGAGCTACAGCTTAATAAAATATGATAGTAAAGCATGGCGAAGTTTCTATAACCACCCTGAAGTAGGAGTATCGTATATGTTTATGGATTTGGGTTACCAAGAGGTTCTCGGTTACTCTCATAGTATTTACCCATACATTGAATTTCCGATAATTAAGCATAATAGAAGTTTAGCTCTTGGCTTTAAGGTAGCCTTAGGCTTATCATACTTTACTAAGATGTACGATAGCATTTCGAATCGTTCGAATATTGCCATATCAACCCCAATTAATATGTACGCTTCATTGGGTTTGAATTTAAGCTATCGCTTTGCCGATAAAGTATCAGCGAATGTTGGGGTAAACGCATCCCATTTCTCTAACAGTTCGATCAAAAAGCCCAACTATGGGCTTAATATACCATTACTTAACATTGGTTTTAACTACAATTTCAATAGTAATGCAAGAACTTTTAGCAAAACTAGAGATTTTGATACTGAAAAAACGGAATGGCTTATTATAATCACCGGAGGGGTTAAGGAAACGAAAGACCCCGGAGGGTCAAAGTACGGGATTGGCTCATTCTCGGTTGAATATAGTAAACCATTTAAAACTTTTCTGAGGTATGGTGCATCCTTCGATTACATGTACGATGGCTCCACATTTGTTCACTTCAGGGAAGATTCTGTGCCTTACCACTCTCGATTTAAAGCATCCAAAGCAGGCATCTCGCTATTGGGAGAGATGTCCTTATACCGATTATCGGCATTTGGAAATTTGGGGATATACATCTACAATTACGACAAGCAGCTTAGCGCTATTTACCAAAAGGTTGGCTTACGATATAGGATAACCGAATCAATTCACACTCAAATAGCCCTTAAAACCCACCTAAATGTTGCTGATTACTTTGAATTTGGAGTTGGGTTAAGGTTATAGCTCTCATTTATCATTCGTAACGAATACCTTCTACCCCCACAAGAATGGCTTTTACTGAGCCAACTAAAATCTTAGCCTCAACGAGTACGGGTATTCTATACTTATCATCGGTAACCCAAACGAATAAATCCTCTCCTCCCTTAAAAATTGTCCCCTTAACGAGCATCGCCGAGAATTTAAAGGTAGAATAGGTTTTACCCCCATGAAGGGTTATGGTCTCCCGGCCAAGGTATCGGATGTAAAGGTTAAAAACCTCGTTGTCGATTGCCATGGTAAGCGGAATCTTCTGATCCTTTGATAGCCCTTCAAAGTTGATATTTCTACAAAAGTAGATTGCGCTTAATACATCGAAGGTATTGGGCTTAAGGGGCAACATCTCCTGCTTTGAGGGTCGATTAGAGGTAAAACTATTAACTTTTAGCTGAGACGATTTATAGTCAAAATCGTAAAGATTATAAACAACATTTCCACCCTCATAGCTATCGCGAACAAACCAAAAGGGCTTTAATGAATCCTTACTTACAATCGATTCAAACCTATCGCGAACCTTGAAGAACCAATCGTACTGCTTTAAGCTCCATCCGTACGATTTGAAATAATAACAATCCTCCCCATTAAAAAGCGTATCGTTTACGCTGAAAACCACATCGCCCGCATTAATCCATATAAACCCCCAGTTGTAAACTGCTCGGTATTTTACCTTTTCACCACTTCGGAATGAATGAGATGCTAGCTGATTCACATTTTGCTGCGCGGTAAGCGAGTCTGAAAACAGCAGAATAGAAGCTATTATGAATATCGAAATATATCTAGCGGTGATTTTCATTGAATAAATATAATAAAACCTTAACAAAAAAACCGAGGAACTCTCGGTTTAATCAATGTATTTAAAAAAATTAACTACTGACCTTCTTTGAGCTCCTTTGGCAGAAACTGCAAGAATGTATCGCCACGCAAGCCCATTCGGAGAGTTTCTAATGAAATTATCTCATTTGGAGCAATATTCCCAAGATTTACATTTGCACCCAAAAGATTGATAAACCAAGCCTGTTGGCTCTTTATCGGTGCTTCCCATATCACATTCTCAATTCTTACACCATGAACTATATCGTTGATTAACTTGGTGTTCGCCGAATTATTTGAGTTGTAGATTCCTATATTACCGCTTTCTCTGGCCTCGGCAATAACCTTCCATGAACCAGCTTGAAGTTCTTTACTCATAGATTCAACCCAAACCTCATCAGGGATATGAACATCAGCATTTTTCGAACCCACCTCGGAGATTACGGTAACCCTCTTCGATAGTTTAGAAATATATTCGCACTTTACGTCATTATCCATCACCATGGAACCGTCGGAAACCTCGGCCAAATCGAGTTTATACTTATCGATAAACTTGCAGTACTCATCAAACATTCCCCTGATAATAAAAATCTCAAAAAGAGTACCTCCAAAGTATGGTCTAATCCTCGCCTTTTTGTATAGATTTATCTTTTCCTCTAGTTTGTTAGTAATTAAGGCCGTTCCAAATCCAAATTTAACAAAATCAATAAACTCACTTCCCGATTCAACCATCGATTCTGCTTCGCGAAGGCTAAGACCTTTATCCATTACCATGGTTAATCCATGATTGCGCGGTTTATGAGGTCTTTCGGGAATATATGGTAAATTAAAATTCATTCTATGATTATTATTGGTTAATGCTACAAATGTATTAGATTTTGGGAATATGTTATCGTTCTTGGATCAGAATTCAGCGTTTAGAGTTCAAAGTCTAAATTCTTTTCCAGATGTTATGTTTAGTCATTGGTTTCCAACTTCGCTCCTCTTTACAGCTGTTTGGTTTGATCCATAAACTCATCATCATTGATAACCGATACGATGCTAAAAAAATCATCGATGGATGTAGGATCGATACGTTTAGCCACCTTAAGCTCATCAAGAGCCTCTTTTCTTCGGTGGGAGAGGTAAAGCGCAGCGGCGTTTAGCACTTTCATCGAGGCGTTGCCATCGAACTTCTGGCCCAGCTCATCGAACATGTACTCAACATCACGAAACTTTTCCTGATAGAGGTATATCTCGGCAAGAGCAAGGTAAGCGTCAGGTTCATCGGGGTTAAGCGTTGTGGCCTCTCTATAAGCGGTTAGCGCCTCTTCTATTCTATTCAGCTCATAGTAAACCTTCCCTAAACCTAACCAAAAATCGTACATTTCGGATTCGAGGGCAATAGCCTTTTTAATGAAATCGAGGGCGAGGTTAGGCTGTTTCCGCTCGTTCATGATGATACCAATTCCATAGTAAGCCTCGGCAAACGCAGGATCAATCGAAATGGTTTTGTTGTACATCTCAAGGGCTTGTTCAAACTTCTCCAACTTTTCGTAGCACTCCCCTAGCGAACAGAAAACCCTTGGGTTATCGGGTTCAAGGATAATAAGTTCTTGAAAAACTGATGTAGCTTCCTTGTAACGTTCAATAGAGGCAAGGGTATTCGCTTTATTGTGATATGCAGAGTTGTATTCGGGATCAATTGCTATGCAATAGTCGTAGGCTTCAATAGCCTCATCAAATTTACCCTGTTTCGTAAGCACTATGCCCAAATTATACCATACGTTCTGAGTAAACGGGTATAAATCGAGCAGTTTATTGTAGTAGTAGTAACTCTTGTCGATATCATTCACCTTCTCGTAGCTGTAGCCTAAATCGAAAAGGGTAGCAAAATGCTTATGATCGATTCGATGAGCTTCATGTAGATAACGTATGGCAGTATTCAACTCCTCTTCAACAAAATAGATACTTGAAATACGGTAATTGAGTTCAGCTCTATCCTCAGCACAGGTTTCCACTGCATTTTTGAAGTTCTCTTCAGCTTTAATCAAATCCCCTTTGTTGAAATAGATATGCCCTTTGAGGTAGAGCACTTCGGATTTTTCGGTATGAACCTGCTCCAAGTAGTTTAGAATTTTTAAAGCCTCATCATATTTCTTTTCGGTAAAGTACAATTCGGCTTTCAATAGCTGAATCTCCGATGAGTAAGGATGCATTGCAATGGCTCTATTTATAGCATCCGATGCGCAGGTATGCTCCTCATTGTCGAGGTAGTAGTTAATGATAACCTCATACTCCATTACATCAAAGAAAAAACTCTTCTTTTGACGTATAAAGTTCTCATACCTCTGAACAAGTTCAAAAGCCTCTATCTCATTATAGCCAAAGTCTCTATCTTCCTTCATCTCGCACCTACATCTGTTGCAAACTTAGCAATAATTTGAAGATATTGACCCTTAAATGGTTTTAAAGTATTAACAAATTATATATGATATTAACAGGAAGGATTACCTTGAGGACTTTGAGCCTACCCGGAAGACAGATTCCTACAGCGCCTAGAGTACTTCAAATTCCTTAAAACTTTAGATACTCCAAACGAAAGTACTCCAAGTACTTCTAATCCATATTCCTCATGTATTTCATAAACTGCACCCGCTCAAAAACCTTTGGATCGAAGGTTTTCGATTGGCTCATCTTTCCCCTAAACTCATCAATAGTGCTATAATCATTCTCTTTCATCCACTTTTCCAGTTCGTTAAGAATAAGACCTATCTGATTATTCCCATTCCTATAAAGAGTGGAGCAGAGTTGAACTGTTTTTGCGCCAGCTAGCAGCTGTTTTATAACTGCAGGTCCATCGTGAATACCCGTTGATGCGGATAAATCGCAGCTTACCCTATTGGCCATAACGGCAACCCAGCGAAGTGACATAGCCCCTTCTGCTGGCGTGCTAAGCACATGCGATGAGGTGAATTGCAATGTATATATGTCGAAATCGGGGTTATAGAAGCGGTTGAATAGAACAATTGCCTTTGTTGGGCTGTGGCTTATATGTTTTATGAAATATCCGAGGTTTGTATGGTAAAAACCTATTTTCAGTGAAATCGGAAGTTTTGAAACGTTGGTTATTTTCCCAATGATATCGGAATAAACCTGATCGTTGGAGGCGTTAGCATCGCTAAAATTTACAGGTAAACTAAAGATATTGAGCTCTAGGCCATCTACCCCTGTATCTTCAATCCGCTTGGTAAAGTCGGTCCACCCCTCCGAGGTAACGCAGTTAATACTTGCAATGATTGGAATCTTAACGCTTTTCTTACTATCGGAAAGAAATTTAAGGTAGTTGGAAACTGTATCTTCCATCCTATCGAAATCAAAATATTCGCTTGTTTCAGGATAGACAAAACCCGAAGCATGCATTCTATTAAGATTTTCCTCCGTTTCCAATATTATCTCCTCCTCAAACAACGACTTTGTAACAACTGCAGCTACACCTTTCTCCTCAAGGGCAATAATATCTTTTACGCTATTGGTTAAACCTGAGCTTGATGCTATAATAGGGTTTTTTAGCTTTAAACCCATATAGGTAGTGGATAAATTAGCCATAGGTGAAAGTTTTAAGATTTTTTTAAAAATAATAAAATAACGTGAGTTCGATTTAAGAAATGATAGTAATACTCTAAATTGTAATTTGTTACAAGTTTATCATATGGTATTGGAATGATGGAATACTGGAATAATGGGGTTTCTTCTAACTTTTTTCTTCCAATATTCCATTTTTCCATCATTCCATTTCTCCCCTCAAAGTAAAATAATGATAACATAGCACTTAAATTGTTTCTTACATCGAACTGACGTTAAAATATACAAGTAATGTATTAATAATACAAAGAGAAAAGGCTCACGGATGAGCCTTTTACAGAAAAATCTATATTTAGAACAATTTTGTTTAGCGAAAGTTCATCAATAGCTGCGATAATTTATTGTAAGTCGATTCACTAACAGGAGCCAATGGTAATCGCAAGCTATTCTCCATTAATCCTTTAATACTTAATGCGGCTTTCACACCCGAAGGGCTACCCTCAACAAAAATTGTATCAATAACCTCAACAAGATTTAAGTTAATCTTTCGTGCTTCGGCAAAGTTTCCGTTCATACCTAACTTTATCATCTCCGATAATGGTTTTGGTAAAGCATTTCCTAATACAGAAATTAAACCATCCATTCCCAATGCTAGCTGAGGCAGAATTAACCCATCATCGCCTGATAATACGAGGAAATTGGCAGGTTTATCGCGTAGTATATACGAAATCTGGTTTAGATTGCCTGACGCTTCCTTAACAGCTATTATTTTTGAATTTTGAGCTAGTTTAAGCGTTGTTTCAGCGGTCATATTAACCCCTGTTCTTCCTGGAACATTATAAAGAATAACAGGAACAGGGCAATTGGCTGCAATTTCTTTAAAATGAAGTTCAAGACCTTTCTGAGAAGGTTTATTGTAGTATGGGGTAACAGAAAGAATTGCATCAATATCATCGTAATCATAGTTATCAATACTTTCAATTACGTGTTTAGTATCATTGCCTCCAACTCCAACAACGATCGGTACTCTTTTCTTATTCTGCTTTATAACGAATTTTACTAATGACTTCTTTTCCTTATCCGATAGGGTTGCTGTTTCGCCAGTTGTACCTAAAACAACGAGGTAATCAACACCTCCGCCAATTAAATGCTCTATCAACTTCTCTGTAGCATTGTAATCAATCTCTTTTTCATGGGTAAAAGGGGTTACCATTGCAACCCCTAACCCTTTAAACTTGTAGTTCATTTTAGTTTTCGTCTCCTTATTAGAATTTAGGAATTAATGAATTCGTCCTGCTCCTGCGCAAAACGGTTATTTATAAGATTTAGGTAATGCAACACTTGTTCCGAGAAATAGGGTATCTCCTTCTTATTCTCAACATTGATTATCAAATCGTAGGGATTGCCGCTATAGCTGAGGCTACCAACCTTGAACTTTGAACGCGACAGTGTAGCAATCCACCGGATGGGGAAGAGCTCATCCATCGAAAGATCGATGAGTATATCATATTCCTCCCTACAAAAAAGATCAACAAATGGTAATAGGGGTTTCCCATACCAATTTACCTCATCCCTGTTAAAAATATTTATGCCTTTTCGTAGCAGTAGCTGCTGAGGGATCTCTTTACCAGGGAAATATGCCAAAACTTCAACCTGAATATTTTTCTCAATAAGAAATCGTTGTAGCGATGTGAAATCATCGAAATCCTTTGGGCTGGCGACAACACCAATAATTGCAATTTTACGGGCTGTTACAAGGTTATGAACAACTCTATTCCGTTTAACTGTTTTGAAGCTTTTGCTCAAGGCAGATAATCCTGTATTCCGCTTAATATTATCGATTAGTTTCACGATGCAATTGTATTAAATAAACTATATAGTTCAAAATAGTTGATCAATATTGATATAGAAATGTTGTTAATTAAATTCGTTCCAAACTTATCCAAAAGTTTTCTTATTTCCTTTACCGCTCATCAACTTATTGACTTCTCTCCTTAGTTATCTTATCAACTTGACACCTCACTAACTTATCAGCTCAAAAAACTCCTCCTCCGAAACTATCCTAACTCCTAATTTTTGAGCTTTTTCGAGCTTAGCAGGGCCAATCTTATCACCTGCAACAAGCATTGATGTTGATGACGACACGCTGCTAACATTCTTTCCGCCATGCTTCTGGATTAACTCTTTAAGTTCATCTCTCGAAATGCGAGAAAAAGTTCCAGAGATTACTAGTGATAAACCGTTTAGTTTATCTGATATTTTTTGATTCAACGATTCATCAACCTTTAGCTGCAAACCTGCCAGCTTTAACCGATCAATCAGGTTTATTGTAATAGGATTTGAAAAATACTCAACAATACTTTGCGCAATCCTATCGCCTACCTCTTCGACCTCAAGCAGCTGCTCAATAGTTGCTGTTTCAATTTTTTCAATCGTTCCAAAATGGAGTGCAAGTTTACGAGCAGTTGTTTCGCCAACATATCGAATTCCAATTCCGTAAAGCACTCGTGGGAATGGAATTACCTTTGATTCCTCAATGCTTTTAATGGCGTTATCAGTCGATTTTTCGGCAAACCGTTCGAGGTTTAATAGCTGCTCCTTTCTGAGTAAATAAAGATCGGCTATATCCCTTATCAATCCTTTTGCAAACAAAAGTTCGATGGTCTCTTCACCAAGTCCATCAATATTTAAGGCTTTTCGGCTAATAAAATGAACAATTCTACCCTTAATTTGGGGAGGACACCCAACCTGATTTGGGCAAAAATGCTTTGCTTCTCCCTCAGGTTTAACCAATGGAGTAGAACACTCAGGGCAGTTTGCAATAAAGTTAAGCGGTGTACTGAAAAGCGTTCGTTGGGTTTTATCAACCCCAACAATTTTAGGGATAATCTCTCCACCCTTCTCAACCTGAACAGAATCGCCAATTCGGATATCGAGCAGTTCAATTTGGTCAGCATTGTGCAGCGATGCACGTTTTACTGTAGAACCTGCAAGTTTGACGGGTTTAAGGTTTGCAACAGGCGTTATAGCACCTGTGCGCCCTACCTGAAAATCGACAGATAATAGTTGGGTTGTAACCTGTTCTGCTTTATACTTAAAGGCTATAGCCCAACGTGGAGTTTTTGCTGTAAAACCGAGTACTTTCTGCTGTTGATAGCTATTCACCTTAATTACAACACCATCGGTATCGTACGGTAATTTTTTTCTATCATTATCCCACTGCTTAATGAATGCTAAAACCTCATCGACGCTTTTGCAAAGTTTATTATTATCGGGAATTTTAAATCCCCAATCCTTTGCTTTTTTAAGATTATCGAAATGATTATTGAAAGGAAGATTCTCACCCAAAATAAAATAGAGGAAACAATCGAGCTTACGCTGAGCAACAACTGTTGGATCGAGCAACTTTAAAGTACCTGCAGCAGCATTTCTCGGATTCGCAAATGGAACTTCTCCCTCCTCCTCTCGCAGCGTATTGATATCATCAAAAACCTTGCGGGGCATAAATATTTCACCTCGAATTTCAAACTCAGCGGGAAAATCGTTACCATGAAGAACGAGTGGAATTGTCTTAATCGTTCGTACGTTGGATGTTACATCATCGCCTACTATCCCATCGCCACGGGTAATTGCCTGAGCCAATCTCCCATTTTTATAGGTTAAACCGATGGCCGTTCCATCATATTTTAGTTCACAGACATATTCGGGTGTTTCCCCCATTCCCTTCACCACTCTAGCATCGAACTCCTTTATTTCGTCATCGGAATAGGTATTGGCAAGCGATAGCATCTGATATTTATGCTGAACCTGAGTAAACTCGCCCGTTAAATCGCTCCCAACACGCTTGGTTGGAGAATTCGGATCATCAAATTCAGGATATTTAGCCTCTAGATCATTCAGCTCTTTTAGCAGGTTATCAAACTCGAAATCGCTAATTTCAGGTTTATGAAGCACATAATACTTATAATTATGACTGTTTAAAACCTCTCGAAGATGCTCAATCTGCTGATGAATCTGCTCGTGCGACATGAAAGATAAATTTTTATAAAGATAGGGAAAAAGAAAGTTAAACCACAAAGAACACTAAGGTTGCACAAAGGGAAAAATGATAAATTAATATGATTGAAGACTTTGCGTTCTTTGCGAAACCCTTAGCGGACTTTGCGTGAAAAAAAGAAATTTAAACAGTCTCAGAGTAATGAATATAAAATTTTGACATTTTTTTTAATTTATTCATACATTTACCAAAAGCCTTTTTAAGTGGAAAAATACTCTGAAATCGAAAGTCGTAAAATTGTAAATGCATACCGAGGATTACTAAGGGCTGCTAGGGGCGTGGTATCCAAGGAGAACCAAAAGCAGGTTAGGAAAGCGTTCAACCTTGCCACAGGACTAAATCGTGGGATTAAAAGAGAATCGGGTCAGCTAAATATCTTTCACCTGATTGGTGTTGCTCGCATCTGCGTTGAGGAGATGGGACTTGGTAGCACATCAATTATCTCAGCGCTACTTCATGAAACATTAAAAAGGGGACAGCTCACCTATGCTCAAATCGATAAGCAGTTTGGTTCAAACGTAGCAACCATTGTAGAAGGAATTACCAAAGTATCAGGGCTAGACCCCAAAAATCCGAAAAAACAGGCCGAAAATTTCAGGGAACTACTGCTATCCATATCAAAAGATGTAAGGGTTATACTTGTTAAGATTGCAGAGAGACAGGAAACCATGCGTTCCTTAAGTTCGATGCCCAATGATATTCAGCTTCGACAATCGCTAATTACCTTTTATTTATATGCTCCTCTGGCGCATCGCTTGGGGCTTTACCGGATAAAATCGGAGATGGAAGACCTAGCGATGAAATATTCTAACCCCGAGGAGTATAGAGCAATCATCAAAAAGCTTAAAAACACCAACGCAAAGCGAAATAAATTTATTAAAGAATTCATCGATCCAATTCAAGAGGCTCTAATAGCAAAAGGTTTTGAGTTTGATATTAAAGGTCGAACCAAGTCTGTTTACTCCATTTGGAAGAAGATGCAGAAACAGGGTGTGGAGTTCGAGGAGGTTTACGATTTGTTTGCCATTCGAATTATTCTGAATAGCTCACCGGAACGAGAAAAATCGGATTGTTGGCAGGTTTACTCGATAATAACCGATAAGTATACTCCTAACCCCGAGCGATTGCGCGATTGGATTTCGGTACCAAAAAACAATGGCTACGAATCGCTCCATACCACAGTTGTTAGCCCCGAAGGACGATTTGTTGAGGTTCAGATCCGAACCAACAGAATGGATTTGATAGCCGAAAATGGTCTTGCAGCCCATTGGAAGTACAAAGGGATTAAGCAGGAACAGAATATCGAAACTTGGCTCACAGGGGTAAGAGAAATACTTGATAACACTGATAGCTCTCCTGAGGAGTTTGTCGAGGAGTTTAAAGCGAATCTCTACACAAAGGAGATATTCATTTTTACCCCAAACGGAGATTTACGTAAGTTTCCTACGGGTGCAACCGTATTGGATTTTGCCTTTGATATTCATACCAATATTGGTTGTCAGTGTGTTGGGGCAAAAATAAATAATACAAATGCTTCAATCCGACAGGTTCTAAATAATGGCGATGTTGTTGAGATAATTACCTCCAAGAACCAAAAACCTAAGGAAGACTGGCTCAACGTTGTTTTAACATCAAAAGCAAAAGGAAGAATAAAGCAAAGCCTAAGGGAAGAAAAGAACAAAGAGATTGTACAGGGTAAAGAGATACTTTACCGACGATTTAAAAATTGGAAGATAACAGATAATGAGGAGGCTTTAAAGATTATTCAGAAACACCTTAAAATAAAGAGCCAACCCGAAGTATTTTCACTCATTGCCAACGAAAAGGTTGATATCAGCTCATTCAAATCGATAATCCTAAACCCCGAGAAGAAAGAGACACCAAATGCTGATGAAAAAACAAAAACCATTGAACCAAAAAGCATTCTATCAAGCGATGATTTCTTAATCATTGATGAAAAGTTCGTTAACATCGAATACAAGCTAGCAAAGTGCTGTAACCCAATATTCGGCGATAATGTATTTGGATTTGTAACCATCGGCGAAGGGGTTAAGATTCACCGAATAAACTGCCCAAATGCAGCCCAACTCAACACCCGATGGGGCTACCGAATTGTTAAGGCAAAATGGAAAGAATCAAAAGCAACCGCATCGTTCCAAACAACCATCAAGATTAACGGTTTTGATGAGCTCGGAATAGTAAACAAAATATCCGAAGTTATTAGCACCGACCTAAAAGTTAACATGCGAAGCATTAGTATAAACACTAAGGATGGCCTATTTGAAGGGAGAATTCAGGTATTTGTTTCTGATATCAAAAACCTTGAAATGCTTCTTTACAAGCTGAATAAAATTAAGGGCGTTCAAAAAGCGGTTAGGATGAAGTAAAGGTTAAAGGTTAAAGGTTCAATGTCTAAAGTTTAAGGATGTATGCAGATTTTCACTTCTAACTCCTGACTTCCGACTCCTGACTCCTAATATGTCACAAGCGGCAACTTTTTAGCTCGCCATTTTATTATTCCACCCTTCATATTATAAAGTTTTGCAAAGCCTTTCTTCTCCATCATTCCCATTGTGCTCTTGCTACGAAATCCACCGTAACAGTTTATTAAATAGGTTTTGCTCTTATCAAGGCTATCGAGTTTACTAGAAAAATTATCGGACTTGAAATCGATATTTATTGCATTGGCAATATGCTCTTTCCGAAAATCATCGGGTTTGCGAACATCAAGTATTACAAATTTGGAGTTATTAATATTCTCCTTGATAATTTTATATGCCTTGGAAACATTTATACTTTTATAAAAAAAAGTAGAATCAATTCTCGTATCTTGACTCGTTGCTTTTTGAAACAATTCAGGACCAAAATCAAAAGTCGATATAAATAGTAATGGAATGAGTAAATACTTGCTCATATTAATTCGTTGAATACAATTAAATGGTATGATTATCCTCCAAAATAAGAAATAGACAAAACTCTATTCCTCGCTAAGTTTCTGCATTGCCTGGTTAAGCTGCGTTGATTTTATACTTAAGTAATACATTAATGCATTATTTATTATTTCATCTTGATCGATTTTTAAATAGGCTGATAAAATCTTAATTCTTTTTAAAACTCTTGGATCTATCTGAAAGGCGTTAATTACAGAATTTTCACCTTTCCCGCTTGGGTTTTTAACTTGTCTAATTTCTAACGGTTTTTCAGGTTCAACTTCCTTTATAAAATGAGTGTTAGAAAGAAGTGCTTTCTGAATGTCATCAATTGTAAGCTTATTTCTTGTCATACTTCTTAATCAATTCGTTTGCAAAATCCATGTAATCCTCAGAACCCCTGCTCTTGGGGGCGTACTCGAATACCGATTGTTTGAAGGCACCCGATTCCATTAATGCAATATCCTGACGAATATACGTGCTAAACAGCTTGTCTTTAAAATGTTCATTGTTTGTTAAGTTTGTAATTACAGCCTGACTAAACTTTGTGCGAGGTGATAATTTTACAAAAAGAATACCTGCAAGCCGTAGCGAAGGATTCATACGTTTTTGAACCTTTTCGGATACAGACATAATTCTATCAAGCCCAATAAATGCAAAATTTTCAGCCTGCATTGGTACAATAAAATAATCAGATGCAACCAGCGAGTTTATTGATAAAGTCCCTAAACTTGGTGGACAATCAATTAGTATATAATCGTATTCATCCGAGATTTTCTCAAGTTTCTCTTTTAGTATATACTCTCTACCGGGCTCACTGCTTATTAAAAATTCTGTTTCGAGAAGTTTATCTGAAGCAGGGAGTAAGCTTAACTTTCCATTTTGTTTTACTGCTTGAGCAACTGAACATTTACCGAGAAACAAGTCACAAATAGTATTCTCTACACCCCATAATCCCAATGCGGATGTGAGATTGCATTGGCTATCAAGATCAACTAGTAAAACTCTTTTATTCAAAATGGCTAACACAGTTCCTAAATTCAGCACTGTTGTGGTTTTGCCAGTACCGCCCTTATTATTGAGAATAGTAAAGATTTTTGCCATAGAACTTTCTACTACAATTTGAGTTAATATAATCATAGATTAATTGGACTAAATTAAGGAAAATGAGAATACAAACTATACGCTTATCGACAATTCCTTTAAAACTCATTTGTAATGCATTTACGCTATAAACACCAATGAACAAAAAATAGGTGTTCCATAATTGATGGTGCTAACTATTATAAAAATAGTCGACCTGTATCCTTATAATAACCATAATAAAAAGTTTATTCGGATGAAATGTTTTTGGTTTGCGGTTACTAGTTCCATTTCATTCTTTACTATTATTATTCAACTACAACATAACTTTGTTTAATAAATCATTGGAGATTGAGATACATTCATGTCATCAAAAAATAAAGTAATACCTTTACCCCATAAATGAAACGACTTTTTATGGCAGAAATTGGAAAACTAAATACCCTCAGAGTAGTAAAAGAGGTTGACTTTGGATTGTACCTCGATGGTGGTGAACATGGCGAAATTCTTTTACCCAAAAGATATGTTCCTGAAAATGCCAAACCTGAGGATATTTTAGAAGTCTTTATCTACCTCGATTCGGAGGATCGGATCATCGCAACCACCGAAACCCCTCATATCATGCTTGGTGAGTTTGCATGTTTGAAAGCTGTAGCTGTTTCCTCAATGGGAGCTTTCCTCGACTGGGGATTAATGAAGGATCTGTTCGTACCATTCCGCGAGCAAAAGCTAAAAATGGAGGAAGGTCGTTGGTATATCGTTACGGTTTATTTAGATTCTGAAACAAAACGTTTGGTTGCTTCAGCAAAAATTGAAAAATTCCTCGATAATATTCCACCCGATTATGAAGCAGGACAAGAGGTTGACTTGCTGATAGTCGGCGAAACCGATTTAGGATTTAACGCAATTATCAACAACCAACATCTTGGGGTAATCTATAAAAATGAGATATTTCAACCGCTAAGAAAAGGAGAACGAATAAAGGGTTATATCAAAAAAATCAGAGAGGACGAAAAGATCGATCTCTTACTTCAAAAACCTGGCTACGCCAAGGTGGATGATATCTCGATGAAAATTGTGAATGTACTTAAGAGCCACGATGGGTATCTCCCAGTAACCGACAAGAGCGACCCCGATACCATATACGAACTCTTCGGTGTAAGCAAAAAGACCTATAAAAAAGCCATTGGTGCTCTTTTCAAATTCAGACTTATTGATATAGAGGATAAAGGGATTCGATTAAAATAAATATCTTATTCTATATTTCTGATTTCTAATTGTATGTCCTCTCTTGCGTCTGACATCTAATGTCTGATATCTTTTATTGTAACTATTCAGCAGTAATCGAAATGAACAAAAAACCACGGAGACACAAAGGGCACAGAGATTAAATGAGAACAAAAGTCTAGATTATTCCTTTTCGAACTAGATAATTGCTCAAAAGAATGTAATTATTTTTGTACATTATAAAGAACATTCAAGGTTATTAGTTTGGGGTCAATAAATCTTACCTCTGTGATCCCCGCCTGCCTATGTTCGGCGGGCAGGTCCGTGTCTCCGTGGTGAATCGTTATTTTTTATTTTTTGTTAAAATTAAGTTAAAGTTATCCTAGGCAAGTCTATATATTAATTGATTACCATACCTTTATTGTTATAAATAATTTATTAAATCCAAAAAGTTATGCTAAAAAATCTTCTAAAAACCGCCATTCGAAATCTTTATAGGAATTTCGGATATAGCAGCCTAAATATCTTAGGCTTAACCATTGGAATAACAAGTGCTCTTTTTTTAATAATCTACGTTTCTGATGAGTTAAGCTATGATCGATACAACGAAAAAATTGATCGAATTTATAGAGTCTCCTCAAATATTAAGGAAACCGATGATCAATTTACTTGGAATGTTGCACAGATACCATTTGGACCTCAAGTTGTTCAAGATTACCCCGAAGTTCAATCATTTGTAAGATTTATAGGATTTCAACGAACACTCTTTAAATATGAAGAGAAAGAGTTCTTCGAAGAGAACTTCTACTATGTTGATTCTACAATCTTTGATATTTTTACTTACAAATTTGTTAAAGGAAATCCTAAAGCGGCACTTCTTGAGCCCAATAAAATTGTATTGACCGAGAAAATGGTCAGCAAGTATTTTGGTAGTTCCGATCCAATTGGAAAATCTCTTATTACCGGCGATAAAACATATGAAGTAACAGGTGTTATTAAAGATGTACCAACCAACTCTCACTTTCGATTTGATGCTCTTGCATCAAGAAAAAACCTACCCAAAGAGTTAGGAAGTTGGGGGAACTTCGGTGTGTTTACCTATCTTCTTTTCCCCGAAAAGTTTGATGTAAAAGCGTTTGAGAATAAAATGAAAGAGATGTATCCAAAGTATATGGAACCAATTTTCGGAAAAATGAATATTAAAATTGACTACTCTCTTGAACCAATAAGCCGAATTCATCTTTACTCAACAAATGCGGGCGAACCAGAGCCAACAGGAAGCATTACGTATGTTTATATTTTCTTAATCGTTGCACTATTTTTAATTCTAATCGCTGCAATGAATTATATGAACCTTGCAACAGCCCGTTCAGCGAAGCGGGCTCGTGAAGTTGGGTTACGAAAGGTTGTTGGTTCAAAGCGCAGCACGCTTATTTTTCAGTTCTTAGCTGAATCCACAACATTTACAGTAATTTCGCTAATTCTGAGTATTATTCTACTTACCCTGCTCCTAACCAAATTCAATGATTTATCAGGTAAATCTTTTGATCTCCATATCATTTTTAGCCCAACGGTACTTTTAAGTTTATTTGGAGTTATTATTGTAGTTGGAATATTTGGGGGCAGTTACCCAGCATTTTATCTTTCAAGATTTAGTCCTGTTACAGTATTCAAAGGTGAAATAACCCAAGGTTCATCAGGAAGAATGTTCCGAAGAATACTCGTTGTTATACAATTTGCCATTTCTGTAGCCATGATTGTCTGCACTCTAGTTGTGTTTAAGCAGCTAAACTATATGAAAACAAAGGATCAAGGATTCGATCAAAAGAATATCATCGGACTTGAGCTAAATCGAGGGATGATGCAGAAATACTCCGTGCTTAAACAAACGCTAAAAGAGAATCCAAATATTCTGTTAATAGGATCAACAAACAGTGCAGTTGGAGAAGGTTCAGGTAAGGTTATCTTTAAAATGGAAACGGATCAAGGGATGATTGACAGAGGCGTAAATTTTGCCGTTGTTGATCATGATTTTATTGAAACCCTTGGGATTAAAATATTAAAGGGAAGAGATTTCCAGGAGGATATGCCATCCGATACGCTAACTGGTGTTGTTATTAATGAAACCCTTGCAAAACGCATGAATTGGAGTGAACCAATTGGTAAAAAGGTTGAACTCGGGAATGCTGTAAAAGGAAGCGTAATTGGTGTTATGAAAGATTACCATCAAACCGGTATGTATAACCAGATTGAATCGTTGCTTTTAATTTATCGCACAGAAAATAGCGTATTATATGCAAAGCTAAGCGATAAGGATGTACAAGGTACCCTACGTTTTATTGAAACAAAATGGAAAGAGATATTCCCCGAAAAACCCTTTGAATACAAGTTTTTAACTGAACGCTTCAACCAGCAATTCAAAGCAGATGAAAAGCGAGGGCTCATTTTCACAATGTTTACCATCTTAGCAATTCTTATTGCCTGTCTTGGTCTATTCGGATTAGCATCCTATATGGTGGAGCAACGAACCAAGGAGATTGGTATTAGAAAAGTTGTGGGTGCCAACGAGGGGATTATTATCAAGATGATATCAAAAGAATTTTTAACCCTCACATCGATATCGATAGTTATAGCCTTTCCAATTGCTTTCTATATGATGAATAGCTGGTTACAGAATTATGTTTACCGAACAAAACTCGGGGTAATGATATTCATTATCGCAGCAATAATAACCATCGCTATCACCTTTATTACTATTAGCTACAAAGCCTATAAAGCATCAATACTAAATCCTGCTAGCTCATTAAGGTCTGAATGATAAAATTCAATAAAAACTAACGCCTTAAATATCAAATCAATGAAAATTAAGATTATAATATTTGCTCTGTCACTATTTGGGCTTAAGAATATGGTTTTTTCTCAAATGATGACGAGACAGAAAATGAACCCTACAGATAGCCTTAGAGCAGAAGGCAATATATTAGGAGCTATTGCTGAACATAGAAAGATGTATTTAAAGAATCCAAAAGATCAAAGGAATATTTACAACTATGCATGCGCTCTTTCAATCGGCAAGCAAATTGATAGCTGTTTTAAATATCTTAATATTGCCGTTGAGATGGATACGTCAACTTCGGCACTAACAGATTCAGATTTTGTAACTGTTCGAAAAGATAAACGTTGGCAAGAATTTGAGAATAAACTTATTGCAATGGTCAACGTTAAATTTAAGAACCCTTATAAAGATATCGAATATGCAAGGGCTCTATGGAAACTGCGGGCATTTGACCAAGCATATCAAGATGAGCTTGTTATAGCAGGAAGAAAACTTGGGTTAAAATCATCTGTTCATGAAGCATTGTGGAGCTTCAAATTTATGATCAATGAGCAAAATCAAAAAGAGCTTGTAGCCCTAATCAATAAAAAGGGATGGCCAAAAGCTAATGATGTTGGTAAAGATGGTGTTTTTACTGCTTGGCTAGTAATTCAACATTCAAATAGCGAATTACAAGAAAAATATATACCCGACATTAAGAAATCGTGTGAAGCAAACGAGCTACCTTGGGAAAGGTACGCTTTTGTTTATGACAGATGGCTTTTCAATTCTAATAAACCTCAGAAATATGGCACTCATACCAAGTATAACGAAAAAACAAACTCCGAGGAGTTATACCCTCTTCAAGATGAATCGAAAGTTGATGAGTGGCGAAAGGAACTTGGATTACAACCTTTGTCTGAATATCTATCAAGATTTAATATTAATTAACGTGAGTTCGATATAAGAATGCCTATTATATCATTACTTATTAGCACTTTAATGCTAAATTTATGTTTATGGAAGACTGGAATAATTTTTGTTAAATAATAATGTTTTTAACCAATTCGTTTATAAATTTGCAATAGTTAGTTAAAACATACAATTATGAAAAAACGAGTAGTTTTAACGTTGATTCTAGCAAACGTATTCGCATACAACTCCAATGCCCAGCTAGTTAACGATTTGTACAAAATCTATACTCCCATTAGCCAAAGCGCTAGCGCAAAGGATACATCCAGCTATTTACCCTTTGGAACTATTAAGCCGGGAAATCCTGAATACCATGTTGCCTTTAGCGCAGGGTATTCATCTTTCGGACGTGGAAATGGATTTTCAAGTTCATCGGTAACCCCAACGGTTGCCTTTGCGCCCACCCAAAAGGTTCAAATAATTGCAGGAGCAACCATTTCGTACAACAACATGAGCAACATGCCCATGTTTAAAAACAGCGCAGAGAATTCTCAAATGAAGCAGTCGGCAGGAAATCCTACTCAGGCTTTTGCTTACGGTCAGTACAAAATTAATAATCGGTTCAGCGTTTATGCCATGGGGGCATTCTCTCAGAATCAACCATATATATCCCCATTCTATTCAGGCATAGGTACATATAACTCTCAAGAGTTTGGAGTAGGTTTTAACTATAAACTGGGACGTAAAACAACCATTGGCGCATCGTTTAACTTCTCTAACGGGCCCGGAGCAATGGGATTATCGCCCTTTGGATACAACCCTTTGAACCCTTACCAAATGTTTCCATAAAAAAGAATCCAGCCATAAGCTGGATTCTTTTTTAAAAGGTATATATGTCAAAAATAGTTGGTAAAAACTCATGTATTAATTGTTCTGATTAAGTTTGCTGATGTCTTATTGAAAGGTACTTCAATAAATGATAAAAACAAAATCACCAACTATTTTTGGCATCATTACCTCCACCAAATAAAAAAGCCATTCGGCAATTACCGGATGGCTTAATATCATTGAAACAGATATTGATTTTACTCCTTTTGTGTTGCCAAAATCATTTTTAGATGGAGCTGGTTACCAATATCGAGAATTGAGACCAAATCCTGTAATTGTATCGTTCTATCAGCACGTAATATTACCGTTGTATTCTCGGGATTGGTTACCAATTTCTGAATACTCGGCTTAATGGCATCAAAGGCTATCGCCTTATCATTTAGGTAATAATTCAGCTCCTTGGTAACCGAAAGGTTAATGGTTTGCTTCGAAATCTTCTGAACATTGGCCGATGCCTTTGGCAGCATAAGCTGAATGACTGAAGGGTTTACCAACGTTGATATGATAAGGAAGAAAAGTAGTAGAAAAAACATGATATCGTTGAGCGATGAGGTATAGACCTCCGCTTGCATCTCACGTTTACGTTTCAGTTTCATCTTGATTCAATTATCTATTGTTCTGATTATCCACGACTACGAAGAATACCCATTAAATCGTTGGCCTGCTTCTCCATCATCGAGGTAATCCTGTCAATTTTTGAGTTCAAAAGGTGATACCCTGCAAAAGCGATAATACCAACAAGCAGGCCCGATGCCGATGAAACCATCTTTTGGTAAAGACCGCCCGAGATAATACCAATACTAATATTATCGGTCAATGAGATATTGTAAAAAATCTTGATTACCCCGAAAATAGTTCCCAAGAAACCGAACATCGGTGCGATGGTCGCAATGATTGCAAGGTAATTTACACCACGGCTTAGATAATCAACCTGCTGATGCGCTTCGGTCTCCATTGCATCCTGAATATCCCTGATAGTAAAGCCAACGGTATGCAAACCGGCTGCAAGAACTTTTCCAACAGGCTGATTGTTGGCTTCGCAAGTATTAATAGCTAAATCAAGTTTTCCTTCCTTTAACATGGGGTTAATGACTTTAACAAGATCAGGAGTTCTCGATGCGCGTTTCAGTATAGTCCATCGCTCGAATATTACCCAAAAGCTTACGAGTGAGAGGAAAAAGATGGGGATCAGTATCCATCCACCCTTCATAATAATCTGAAACATATTCTCAGCTTGATGCGTAACTACAGGCTCTTGAATGGTTTGAAGCAGAATAAAAGACATCATAGTCGATTAATATTTAGTAGTAATAATTTCTGGTTACGAAAGTAAAGATATTTATGATAACTATACCCACAAAGATAAAAATGAATTTTTCATTTCTTTATTGTCCTGAAAAGAAAAAATATATCTTATGCGAAGAGAAAAAAGCCGCAAAGATGGAAAAACTCCACTTGCGGCTTAACCATTAAGTCAAATGCACTTATTCAACCACCAGAACCACATCTAGGGTAAAAATATCGCTGATAGCTTTATCGCCTAAGTTCTCGAAGAAAGAGCCCGAGCCATAACGTACATCGTACTTCGAACGGTCAACGGCAATACTTGTAGTATAAGTATTGCCATTTTTAATCACCTTGAATGATATCGGGTTGGTAATCCCTTTGATGGTCAGCTTCCCCTTAACGTCTGCTGAACTATTCTCAAAAGCTACGCTTTCTGTAAGTAAAAGTGTAGCAGTAGGAAATTTCTCAACACCAAAAAAATCGTCCGATTTAAGGTGACCAACCAACTTCTGGTTGTAACCTGCATCCGTTAAATCATCGTCGGTAATACTTTTCATATCAATACTGAATGTACCGCTAGTAATTTTGTTATTATTAATTGCTAGTACGCCATCGGCGAGTTTAACCTTGCCATTGTGCTGACCGGTAACCTTTTTACCTACCCATTTAAGTTCCGACTTATCAACATCAACTTTGAAGTTCTGAGCATTAACAACCCCAACAAAAAGAAGGGTTAACGCAGCTAAAAGGATTTGTTTTGTTTTCATATCTATTAACTATTTATTGGTTTTCATCCTGATTATCGTGAGTAACAATCAATCAATATTTTTTGTTCAACACAATTGATAATTAGGTTAATAGAATTAATTCAAAGCGTAGCGTAGTTCGATGAAGTCAATAAAGCGGGTTAACATTATCATATTTTACTACTTTTGACATGAATGAAAAAAGGTATGCAATCGAACAGCAAGTGTACTGCTAAACCCTTCCTTAAATGGGCTGGTGGTAAAGCGCAACTTATTAATCAAATTAGAGAATCGTTACCTGCCTACTTGGAAAACGCTAAGGATTTAATCTATGTTGAACCTTTTATTGGCAGCGGTGCTTTACTATTTTGGTTTCTTAGAAAATTCCCGAATACTAAAAAAGTAATTATAAACGATATAAATCCAGATCTTTATAAAGCCTTTTGCGTTATTAAGGGTGAACCTGAAAATCTCATTAAAGAGTTAACATCGCTACAGTCTAAATACATCTCATTGGATGATGTAAAACGCAAGGATTTTTTCTTGGCAAAAAGAGAAGAATTTAATAGCCGAAACCTTGATTCGATAAAGAACTCGGCATTACTCATATTCCTTAATAAAACATGCTATAATGGATTATATCGTGTTAATAGCAAAGGGCTCTTCAACGTACCTTTCGGGCAGTATAAAAATCCAAAAATTTGTGATGTAGATACCATTCGCTGCGATAGCGAAATTTTACAGAAAGTAACCATCCTCAACGGGGACTATTCTGAGACATTAAAATATTTAGACTCTGAAAAAACATTCTTTTACTTCGATCCACCCTATAAGCCCATTAGTAAATCGTCATCATTTAATGCGTATGCTGCTGATGAATTCGATGATAAGGAGCAGGAACGATTAAGAAATTTTTGCAAAGAAATTGATTCCTTGGGACATTATTTCCTGCTCAGTAACTCAGACCTAAAAAATAATGATACTGAAAATGATTACTTCGATACTCTATACAAAGATTTCAATATTAAAAGGGTAAAGGCAAAAAGAAGCATCAACTCAAACTCAGCCAAGAGGGGTGAAATATTCGAACTGCTTATATCCAATTTCAGCTTAAAAACCCTTTAGAATCATTAATTTATCTAATTCCCACCACTTCTTACCTTTCGAAAAGGTTGCAGCAATCTGAGGTGTTACCCCCTCAATAAGCAGCTGGTGCATCCCCAAGCGCTTTATTCGTTTTTTCAGCTTGGCATTTAGCTTATTCTCTTCGGCAACCATTCCTGAATATATTACAGTAAACCAAATATCAATTTGTTCAGAATGTTCCTGATATTTTTCGCTAATAGAGGTGATTAGGTTTAAAACATTACTCTCAATATGTGCATTTGTAAGATTGTAGAATTCAACAAAATCTGAATATAAACGTTCTCTACCATAAATGATTCCGAGCTCTTGGAGTATAGTAAAATACTCTAAATCCTTAGGAGCATACTTAGTACAATTTGTTCTAGTAAGGTAAACACACCACGAGTCGAACCCTCCATTATCGAATTCGATCAGATTCGTTCCTTTAACATTCTTAATGAATTGTGCCATGACACTAAAACAAAAAAACTAATAATCCTACCAACCACGATAAACCAAGACCTAAAGCATATACAGCCAACGACCCCAGCGCTAGAATCAGGTATTGCCTAAAAGTAAACGTATAGTTCTTCCTAACAAAATGGATAATAACCATTGAGTATGGAATACAAAGAAGAATTCCTGTAATAAAACCTGGTGAGATAAACCCTAAAACGAATGACGAGGATATGTGAGAGATAGCGTTAATCAGCGTTACAAAGGATATCACAATTAATATCTTAATATTTAGAACATTGATCCTATTCCAAATAATCAAAGCCACTACTAAGGGTATAATTGTAGCAAAAATTAAGGCAAACCCAAAGATAGTCGAAATTGCTTGAGGTTCACTAGGCATTATAGCCTTAACATTTGAAGGAACAACAATAAGTATTGCAGAGATTTTTGTATTCAGCAAAATCCATTCTTCAGCATTATGAATCAAATATACTAAGGGGAATAGCCCTACAAGTATGTTATAAAACCTTTTTGAAAGCATTACAACTACATTTTTTTATCAAATTTAGTAAAACTTAAATCATCGCTATTACCATTCAATAAAAATCATTTTCTAGATTTGCAGCCAAATTTTCTCCTTTAGCATGAAAATCTTTAGCACTATATTTCTATTGATCCTTTCGAACACATTTATGACCCTAGCGTGGTATGGCCATCTGAAATTTAAGGAGATGCGTTGGTTCGAGAACTTGGGCTTAATTGCAATTGTACTTATAAGCTGGGGTATTGCGCTGTTCGAATACTTCTTTCAGGTACCGGCAAATCGTATCGGGTTTAAGGGGAATGGCGGTCCGTTTAGCCTTGTTGAGCTGAAGGTTATTCAAGAGGTGATAACGCTTGTCGTATTCATGGGATTTACAATGATCGCTTTTAAAACCGAAACATTCAAAATCAATCATCTGATTGGTTTTGTGTTTCTTATACTCGCCGTTTACTTTATATTTAAAAAATGAAAACCTTAATAGAATTAAAAAGGAGGTCTTGCGACCTCCTTTTCCCAAACACACACAAAAATTAAACGAAGAACAAAAAACATTTGAGCAACCAACGATAACAAACCTATTTAAAAAATCTCCATGTAGAAATCGGGTTTGCTCAAAATCAGTTTTATTAAACTAGCTGTAAAAATACACCATCAATTTTAAAAATAGCCATTTTTTAATGTTAAAAATTTATAAAATTAATATAATACTGATTATTAATTGTTTATATAATTATTTGAGATTGGCATGAATATCGGGCAAAAAGAATTGAATAAATAGTTAGTCTATAATTTCTTGTTGTTTAATCACAAAATCAACGCTTTAATCAAATGCCTGTAGCCCTTAACAATATTTAGTTTGTAACAATTGTTTAAAACATCTATATTTACAATACTGATATGGGAGAAAGAATGAAACCTTTAAAAATAGAAGCAGCAATTGATACACCTGAGATTTTCTTCGACTCAGAGAGTAAAATCTTTTCCATTTCGGGTATCTCCCACCCTGAAAATGCAAAGGAATTTTACATTCGAGTGCTAAATTGGCTCGATGAGTTCTATGAAGAGATCAAAGACAAAGAGGCGACAAAAATTATTGTTGACCTCAATTTTAAATACATCAACTCATCGTCTTACAAGTACCTACGCGAAATCATGCGCAAAATTTCTAATTTCAGGAATAATGGCGTTAGCGTAGAGGTAATCTGGAACTACCACGAGGACGATGAGGATTTACTCAACGAGGGTACAGTACTTTTTGAACTCCCTGAGGTCAGGCTACCCTACCGATGTATTCCCTACAGCTAATCTCTCGGCCTATTGATGCGATTAAACTTCCCTAGAAAAAATCTTATTGCTACCTTTCAATAATTTTATTGAAATATTATCATGGTATCTACTTAATGTTCAATTAATTATATCTGTATCAAAGATTATATTTTAAACAAATAGTATAGTTTATTTGATCAATTCTTCTTTGGTTATGGGAAAATACTAATTTTGCAGTTCAATTAAAAAATACTGAACACAACATGGCAAACAAAAGAGAAATTAAGAAGGATGTTGATTTCCTCGTTGGTGAGGTAATTAGCGACTGCTATACATACCTTTTAATTAACGGTGAAAAAAATCGCGATAAAGTTATCGAGATCATCGGATCGATAGTTGACAAAAGGAACGACCTTATCAGCAGGGTTAACAATCAGGATAGAACCTTTGATACCAAACAGGTAAAATCGCACTACAAAGCAATAAATGCTGATTTAATGGCTGCTATCGACGACTCCTTCTCGAAGCTAAGCAAGCTATCGGCAAAGAAATAGTTTTCACATTACTTTAATCAGTTTTCCTTCACCATTAACAATTGTAGCGGCAAGGAAAGCTGATTTTCTTATTATGGAGCACTTCAATTTCGATCAAATTATAGCTAGGAAGAATACTTCATGCGAAAAATATGATTTACGAGAATCAATTTTTGGCAACGAAAATGTATTACCCATGTGGGTTGCTGATATGGATTTCGCAAGCCCAGATTTCATACTCACCGCTTTAGCCTCAAGGATTAAACATCCTATTCTTGGTTACACCCATATAGATAAAACATTCACCGACACCATAGCTTGGTGGAATCAAAAACGACACAAATGGGTAATTAACCCCGACTCCATAAGCGTTTGCGCTGGTGTTGTTTCGGGGTTAAACCATGCTATACAAGCATATACACGACCTGGGGATAAGATAATTATCCAAACCCCCGTATATCATCCATTCTTCTCCACCATTAGCAATAATGGAAGAATAATACTTCAAAATCCATTAATTGAAAAGGAGCTGAAGTACTCAATGGATTATGAAAACCTTGAAGAGCTTGCCTCACAGGGTGCAAAAATGGTAATCATCTCCAATCCCCATAACCCGGTTGGTAGAGTTTGGGCTAAGGATGAGCTGATTAGGCTAGGCGAAATATGCTACAAGCATAAAATACTCGTGGTTTCTGATGAGATTCATTCCGATCTGATTATCAAACCCCATAAGCATACCCCTTTCGCAAGCATTAGCGAGGCGTTCAGCATGAACACCGTAACTTTTGCATCAACAAGCAAAACCTTCAATCTTGCTGGGCTTTCCACTGGTCATGTCATAATACAGAATCCAGAATTACATAGTAAATTCAAAAAAGCGTTAGAATCAACCGGTGCTGGAATGGGTAATATATTCGGTTTTGAGGCGGTTAAAGCAGCATATACCCCAAAAGGTGAGCAATGGCTTGAAGAGGCTTTGGAGTATATAAAAGGTAATGCTTTGCTGGTTGAAGGGTTCATCAGCTCGAAACTGCCCAAAATAAAACTCTCAGAACTTCAAGGGACATACCTTCTATGGCTAGATTTCAGAGGACTTGGATTAGATGATGAATCCATTTCCAATTTGCTAGTTAACAGAGCAGAGGTGGGCTTAAGCAAAGGAAGCATTTTCGGCGAGCAGGGTAAATGCTTTCAACGGATGAACATTGCATGCCCTCGAAGCACAGTACAGGAAGCGTTAGACCGTATTTATAGGGTGTTTAAAGATATTTAATCTTTTTTTCATCTTCTTTTCAACGAAAATGATCAAAAAATAATCAATAGTGATATTTCCAGCTTTATACATTAATGGCACTCAATTGGACAATAGACAAAAAGGCTATATATTTATTATCCGAAAAACACCCGAAAAAAGATGTATAAACCGATTACTATTTATTTAATCACCCTCACTCTGCTAATATTTAGCGACACTCCTAAATTATATTGTCAACCCATCGAGAACGGCTATACCTTTAATAAAGATTCTTTAAATAAGCTCAATTCGGAGCTTCGCAATGGCGATTACGGGAAAATATCCAGCGTACTAGTACTCTATAAATCTAAAATACTCTTTGAGCAATACTACGGATTCAACAACGCTAATTCATTACACCCAATCAGCTCAGTAACAAAAAGTGTAACATCTTTAATTACTGGAATATGTTTAGATAAGGGCTTTATCGAATCCATTGATACCCCCATTGGGAAGTACTTCCCTGAATACAAATCGGTATTCGAGAAGGATACTATCAAAAAAAGAATTACCATTCGAAATCTGCTCAATCAAACAACCGGGATGAGATGGGATGAGTGGACAACCCACTATTCGTATGCAGGTAATTCGTTAATCGATCTAAGCCAAAGCAATATGAACTGGGTTGAAGCAACGCTAAAGCTTGATGTAGAATGCTTCCCTAGCACAAAATTCTGCTACAATAGCGGCAACTCTCAGGTTATTGCCGAAATTCTCTATAGAGCCACAGGACATGACCTGGAATGGTTGGTAGCAAATTTCCTGTTCAACCCCCTAGGTATTAAAACCTATCATTGGGACTCGTACCCAAATAATGGAGTTCCAGCATGGGGCGGAATTTCGCTTTCAACACGCGATATGGCTCGCATCGGCACGCTTATTTGTAATCATGGGCGAGTGAATAATTTGCAGGTTGTGTCGAAGGAATGGATTGAAAAATCAATTTCAATGGAATCAAAAAATGGTAAAGCAGACTACGGGTTACACTGGTGGGTAAGCAAACAGCCCGATGGAAAACCTTTGATTTACGCCGCCGGATATGGCGATCAATACGTTTATATTCTCCCCGATAAAAGGGTAGTCATAGCAATCAACGGACAAAACTTCACCGACTATAAATGGACTAAAAGCATAGACGAGCTAATAAAAAGCATCTATTCTTCTATCGAATAATTTAAATCATTTCTCAGATTCGTTAAACAAATCGTTTGTATTTATTGTTTTAATAATACACCTCTCGATATAATTTGGGAGGATTGGATTACCATGAGCATAGAATAGCTATATGCAATGAATTTCAAAAGTTTTTACGTGTAACTATGCCTTATCTTATACCTAATAATAATAGCCATGACAACACTTAAAACAACTTACATGGGGCTCGAACTCAAAAACCCGCTAGTAGTGGGTGCTTCGTCCCTAACTGCTGATCTTGATATACTAAAGGCTATCGAAAATGCGGGTGCTGGAGCAGTGGTATTTAAATCCCTCTTCGAGGAGCAGATTCAGCTAGAGGAGCTGGAAATGCAGAACGAGCTCGATGAATACACCGAGCGCCATGCTGAAATGACAAAGCTTTTCCCTACCCTTAAACATGCTGGTTCAAAAGAGCATTTACTAAAACTAAGAAAGGCCAAGGAGAGCTTATCAATCCCTGTTATAGCAAGTTTGAATTCGATGCACCCCGATACCTGGCTAGAGTACGCTCTTGAGATTGAAAAAACTGGTGTTGATGGCATAGAGCTTAACTTTTATACCACCCCAAAAGACTTTGAGGTGGAAGGAAAGGTAATCGTACAATCGCAGCTCGATGTTCTACATAGCGTAAGAAAAGCGTTAAGAATTCCCGTAAGCGTTAAGCTTAGCCCATTCTATACAAACCCTTTGGATGTGATCAAAAGAATGGATGCTAAAGAGGTTCAAAGCTTTGTGATTTTTAACCGAATGTTTCAACCCGATATTGATATTGAGAAAGAGGAGCTTATCCAATCTCTTTACCTTAGCTCAAGCAACGATTCGCGTTTGACGCTTCAATTTACAGGTTTACTATACGGAAATATTGCTGCAGATATTTGCAGTTGCTCAGGCATTATGAATGGCACCGATGCAATTAAGATACTTCTCGCCGGTGCAACAGCCTTTGAGGTGGTAAGCACCCTTTACCAGAATGGTGTTGGTCAAATACCTATTATTCTAAAAGATATTGAAACTTGGATGAACAGCAAAGGCTACAAATCTATTGAAGACTTTAGAGGAAAGCTTGCCAAGAAAAATCTGAAAGATCCATTCGCCTACCGTAGAGCGCAATACGTTGAAATACTTATGAGAACCAATGATATTATGCAAAAATCGAAACTAGTGTAATCGGTTTACAATACGAACCTAAGAACTCAGTGAATCCTCTCTGAGTTTTTTTAATCATTTGGTATCGGAGTTCACAAAAAGCTATTGGTTGAATACCTCGCTATTTCATTAAAGTTTAAGATGTTAACCGTTAATAATCGAAGAGTTCGGGTAATAAATGAAGGCAAGATGGGTTCTGGCTCGGTTGCCTATTGGATGTCACGCGAACAACGGGTTAGTGATAGCTGGGCACTCCTTTATGCCATTGAGAGAGCAAAAGAGTTCAAACGAGGACTAGTTGTAATCTTTACATTAGCCCCTGCTTTCTCCGATGCAAATTTAAGGCATTACGATTTTATGCTTAAAGGGTTAAGGGAGGTTGAAAAAGGACTTGCAGAGAAAGGGGTTCTATTCTCATTGCTTATGGGTGAACCATCGTCAACCCTATCGAGCTATATTATAAGTAATAATATTTCATTGCTAGTTAGCGATTTCGATCCGCTAAAAGTAAAAAGGAATTGGAAAGATAAGCTAAACCATCTAATAAACATTCCTCATCACGAAGTGGATGCCCATAATATTGCCCCCTGTTGGATTGCCTCAGATAAGCTAGAGTTTGGGGCTTACACATTGCGCCCGAAAATAAAAAAGTATCTCCCTGAATTTTTAGATGATTACCCTGAGATCAGCAATAGCCCTATGGCTTATCAACCAGCTAATTGGGACAAGGCGCTCAGCTGGCTTAACCCTTGCAACCTTGTAAAACCTATTACATGGATTAAACCTGGTGAAAATGAAGCAAGGAATGTTCTACTTAATTTTATCAACACCGGGTTGAATGGTTACGCCGCTCGCAGGAATAATCCCAATCTGGATGGGCAATCGAACCTATCACCTTACCTCCATTTCGGGCAGCTATCGGCTCAGCGGGTTACCATTGAGGTGATGAAATCAGCCGCTACGGAAGAGGATAAATCGGCATTCCTAGAGGAGCTGATCGTTAGACGTGAACTATCCGATAACTTCTGCTACTATAACCCTAACTACGATTCGCTTGAAGGGTTCCATCGCTGGGCGAAAGAAACCCATAAAGTTCATCGAAGGGACAAACGGGAGTTCAACTATTCAATAGAGGAATTTGAGCTAGGCAAAACCCACGATCCGTTATGGAATGCAGCACAAAATGAGATGTTAATTACTGGTAAAATGCACGGATTTATGCGAATGTACTGGGCTAAAAAAATTTTGGAATGGACATCAAGCCCTGAGGAGGCTATGAGAGTAGCAATCTATCTAAACGATAAATATAGCCTTGATGGGCGCGATCCTAATGGATATGCAGGTATTGCATGGTCAATTGGAGGGGTTCACGATAGAGCGTGGGGCGAAAGAGAAGTTTATGGAAAAATAAGATATATGAACTACAATGGGTGTAAACGAAAGTTTGATGTGGATAGCTATATTAATAGAATGAAAGTTCTACAATAGTTATTATATAGATTAAGCCGTTTGTGCTTCATTAATCTCATAGTATAATGGTTACAGTGTCATTTTAAAGCCAAAGAACAATAACTCCTCCCCTGCCTACGGCAGATCCCTCCATAACGGTATTGCTAAGATAGAAAATACTTTCCTATCTGCAAATCAACCCTACTGGTTTAACGAGTTCCAAATACCCATTTGGTAGGAATTACTTCCTTATCTACAAATCTACCCTGATTGGGTTTAGCGGCGTTTTTTATTTACTTAATTTTATCTTTATCAATTCCAAAATACACTCACATTGTTGCTCAGTTTTTATTTCTAATTGGATAGTTCTGCCTTCAGAAAATTTTTTCGCCTTAACAAAATCATGTTTAATAAAATCTGGTAATTCGCTTGCAATTAATTTATCAACGGCTTTATCACCCAAAGTAAAAGCTATTCTAAAATAATCTTTACAAGGTATTACAAAAAGCACATTCCTTTTTTTATTAAACATTTTTAGAATCCAACCAGACTTCTGTCCATAATATTTCCACTCTAGCGTCAAATCTCCATAACAATCTTTAATAAAGGCTCTGATCTTTTCATGGTATTCATAAGTTCTACCCAATTCAACGGATAACATCTTATCATTGGGTTCTACCAACTTTAAATCAAATATACTCGCTGACATAGATACTATTCTCTTGGATTTGACATATGAGAATGAATAATTTTCCAAGCACCCCTAATCTTTAAATATACAAATGTCCAAGAGAATTCTCCATTTATAATTCTGCCATCTGAAAGACTTAATGTTGAATTACCTGATGCTGTAAGTAGAGCTGAATTATCAGACAAAATCGTAATCTTTTTATTTGCGATATCCAACTTTTGCGAATCAATACCTTTTATCCCTTGCTTGAATCCTTCCAATAATGTAGAAAAGGAATCAAAATATATTCCATTGTCAACAAATCCAGTTTTTAAGGAATCATTTACATTTGCAGATATATTAAATGCATCAACTGTTTCTGCTGCTTTAATGCTTTTAATAAATAAACTATCAATCTCAAAAGTAATTTTCTGTATTTGAGAATTTGCTGCATCTTGTGCTCTTAAAACATTGCATAAGGCAATCAAGGAAAATAATCCTACTGTAATTTTTTTCATGTTTTTAAGTTTTGATATTAAACATTCAAATTAAAAACTTTAATATGACAACCCTATGTCAGCAGGTAAAACTTTTTCTTAAAAATGGCCATAACGGTTGCGGCTATGCGCCGTAGGGGGCTCCGAAGCTACGTTACTATCCCCCGATAAGAAACTTGCTAAGAGAGATGAACTTCGCACTACCACTAAACCCCCTATGGCGTATGAACCGTTGTTGGGCAACGTTGTGTATTTTCTCTTTAATCGCCGCAGATTCAGAAATTAACGATTACTTATTTATTAAAAACCTTATCACCGCTTTGATGATTAAAAGCTGGGTGAAGGTCAAAACGAACAACACCAACTATAGCTTTATCACCAACAGCCTTAGCAACAAGAGCTGTACCGTCTGTTCCAAAACCTGCACATAATTCGATTGCCGTAATGCCGTCTTCTACTAATTGCAAAGCTACTTTTTGAGCTTCTTCATAATTTTTCACTCCAACAACCGATAGGCTTACTATCGGAGAATTAATAGTTGCCCGATGACTGTTGCAATCGACCTCGGGGGCTATAAAAATAAATGCTACTTTTACTGACATAATCGTTTTCCTTTCATTAAATTATTAAACATTTTGTTATTAAAATCGATTTTTATGCTGATTAAATAAATTCTATGAATTATTAGTTCTCCTCTCTTAATCAAATTACTGTTAATGCAATTTTATATAATAGCCAACAAACCATGAAGTTGTATAAATATTAAAATCACTTTAAACGTGTCAATAAATTATCAAATTCTTTAAACTGCTATATTTTGCAATTTTCCACGTTAGATTATTTAACTCGCACGGAATTGTCACGTCCTAAAATTAGTTGACAGTTTTTAGTTAATAATTATTTAAAGATATAAGCTTATTTTCATCCCGAGACATGTCTCGGGATGAAAATTTGTTTTTCCATTTTTTCGGTTTGAAATCT
>Ga0209287_10000070_pt1 | contig 61874 bp, 56 predicted proteins | sample PPLLak3cmMay2015_2_FD_187255 | JGI IMG/M metagenome (GOLD analysis project Ga0209287, IMG submission 187255) | Freshwater sediment microbial communities from Prairie Pothole Lake near Jamestown, North Dakota, USA - PPLs Lake P8 Core (1) Depth... | ecosystem: Environmental > Aquatic > Freshwater... | reverse complement strand
TCAGGGAAATATATAAAAATGCCGTCTGGAGTGTGTGATTGCCCAAGGTAAAGAGTTCTGATTCGACCACCTTGGAGTTCGAAATCACCTGGATAAGTCTTTGTCGGAAGAACCAGCGGCAGGCGGTGAAAGGGGTCAAGTCTTTAGTTAGCTCATGTTAAAGATAAAGATGAGTCAAGTAAAGACTTGACCCCTTTCAAAATCCACTTTATGGCCAAATGTTACCGTACTCCAAAATAGCCTTGACTATTTTGGAGTAGAGGTTAAAATAGCCACATGCGTTATATAACTCCTTATATCCTTGAAGATCTGAAAAAGAAGATGGTTTTTATCGGCGGCCCGCGTCAGGTGGGAAAGACTACACTTGCCAAGTTCGTTCTTTCAGAACATTATTCTAAAGGACTTTATCTTAACTGGGATTATGACGAAGACCGGCAGGACATCCTGCGTAAGAAATGGAGCGCTGACAATGACCTGCTTGTATTTGATGAGCTGCATAAATATCCCAAATGGAAAATATGGATTAAAGGTGTTTTTGATGTCACTCACGAAGATCACTCCTTTCTGGTAACCGGTTCAGCCCGACTTGACGTTTACCGGAGAGGCGGCGATTCTCTGATGGGCCGCTATCATTACTGGCGTCTTCATCCCTTCACCCTCGATGAGATACCTGACGGCATCTCGCCTGGTGATGCATTTAACAGGCTCATGACCGTCGGGGGATTCCCTGAGCCGTTTCTGGATGGGGATGAGCGGAATGCCCGCCGCTGGCGGCGCGAACGATTCGACAGGATCCTGAGAGAGGATGTACGCGACCTTGAATCAATCCGCAACATACAGTTGCTGGGCCTTTTTCTGGAGATGCTTCGATCTCGTGTGGGAGGTCTTATTGCAGTGTCAAATATTGCGGGTGAACTGGAGATCTCACCCAAAACCGCAAAGGCATGGCTTGAGGTTATGGAAAGGATGTATGTTGTATTCAGCGTCAGACCTTATACGAAATCATTGACCAGGGCGGTATTAAAATCCCCCAAGGTGTACTTTTTTGATAACGGCGATGTATCCGGGGATGAAGACGCCAGGTTCGAGAACCTGGTCGCGGCTTCGCTGCTTAAAAGGCTGCACTTTCTTGAGGATCGTGACGGGTATCGCTATGAACTTCGATATATCAGGGACAAGGAAGGCAGGGAAGTGGATTTTGCCGTTTTAAAAGATGGACGGCTAGAAGAATTGATAGAAACAAAATATTCTGATGAAGACATCTCGAAACATCTTCTTTACTATGCCGAGCGCCTTAAACCTGAAAAGGCAACGCAGATTGTTGCAACGCTTAAAAGGCCCTATGAAAAGGGGAAAATAAGGGTTGTTGATCCGATTACATATTTTAGGCAGAAGGCCTGAATTTTAAATGACTCTTAACATATTTAATTTTGAGAAGACAGTGTACTGAATGTGTTTTATTGTATTTTTTCCATGAACCCTGCGCCTTGTGCCTTAAGCCTTGCGCCTTTGATTTTATCATGAATCATCCCGGTCTTTATATTCATGTCCCTTTTTGCAGGTCTAAATGCCCTTACTGCGGCTTCTATTCCATTGCATCCACTTCACTTATCCAGGGATGGCTGGATGCCCTTAAGAAAGAGATAATCCTATATCAGGGGATATTCAAGGAACCCTTTGACAGCCTTTATATAGGCGGAGGGACGCCTTCTGTCCTGAGCACTGAACAGCTTTATGAGATCAGGGATTGTCTTTATGAGAATTTTCAATTCAAGGATGACACCGAAGTCACCATTGAGGCCAATCCAGGAGACATGGACAGCGCGAAGATCACGGGGCTTAGAGCTGCGGGATTCAACAGGGTGAACCTTGGCGTGCAGTCATTCAATGATGATGAGCTTATATTTCTCGGGAGGAGACACAGCGCCAGTGAGGCGGAGGCTGCGATAGCAGGTCTGAGGGCATTGGGGTTCGATAATATCGGCATTGATCTCATATACGGGCTCCAGGGGCAATCACTGGAAGGATGGAAGGATAACCTTGATAAGGCCATCGCCCTTCAGCCGGAGCACATCTCCTGCTACCAGCTTAACATTGAAAAAGGGACCCCTTTTGCAAGCATGAAGGAAAGGGGGCTGATTGAGCCTGTAAAGGAGGAGACAGAGGAGGCTTTTTTTCTGACCACATCGGAATTTCTTGAGGATCACGGCTACATGCATTACGAAGTCTCCAATTTTGCCAGGGGGGAGTCATTTTATTCGCGGCATAACCGCAAGTACTGGGATCATGCGCCCTATCTGGGATTAGGGCCTTCCGCTCATTCGTTTGACGGTGCATCAAGATGGTGGAATATGAGGTCGGTCAGGAAATATTGCGAGGCGCTTGGAAATGGGGAGCGCCCTGTTGAAGACCGGGAGCTCTTAACCGAAGAGCAGATAATGCTGGAGACGGTCTCACTAGGTTTGAGGACAAGATGGGGTTTTGACATGAATGTGCTGCATCCAGGGCCGAAAATAAAAGACGCGATATCAATGCTTGAGGAATCCGGATATATCCGCGTCAGGGATGAGAGAATAATCCCCACCAGAAAGGGCTTCCTGATTGCCGACCACCTTCCGCTTTATTTCTTTTAAGGATTACCTTTCTGAAATAATGGTCTTCAGGATATCCTCTTTTCCTATGATGCCTGCAAGTTCGCCGTCGTCGATAACAGGGATTGTATGAAAATTTTTATCCAGCATCAGGGTTGCTATATCCTGTATCTCCGTCTCGGGCCGGACTGTGACAGGATCAGGCGTCATGGCATCGGCCACTGTTGTGGCGGCCATCTTCCGGATTGCCTTTTCAAAGTTTTTTGATGAACCCAGTGGGATGATTCCGTCGAGGAGCGTAAACAGGGAAGGCATGGGCAGCTTTTTCTGCTGGGCGATCAGGTCGCTCTGACAGAGTATGCCGACAAGTTTTGTGCCCTTTACAACCGGAAGCCCGTTGATGCCATGTTCCAGGAGGATCTGGGCTGCCTGGGTTATCTCCAGATCAGGTGAAACGGAAATGACATCTCTCGTCATAATGTCTTTTGCTTTAAGCATTTCCTGCCTCCTTTATTAGTCAGAAATCGTTTCAATAATGTGTGAGACCCCCGCCTGACCTCCCCCTGATAGGAGGAGGGGTTAGAAAATTACACTGATGTCCCAGCAATACATTTCTAAATGGCGAGTAACAGAATTTATGATTTTAAACCATGTGCCCTGAGCCCTGCGCCTTAAACCATGGATTATCATACCCCAAATCCATAAAAATTCAAGCATCACCTTATTATCACAGACCGCTTGTTTTTATTTAACATGTCCTTTAAAATAGCGGCATGTTAAGAATAGGAAATATTGAGCTTGAAAACAGGATGATGCTTGCGCCCATGGCAGGGATTACCAATCTGCCATTCAGGATGATGGTCAGGGGGATGGGTGCGGACCTTGTCTTTTCAGAGATGGTAAGCGCCATGGGGCTGACACTGAATGTGGCAAAGACCCGTCTTCTTCTGAAAAGCCATCCGACCGAAAGGCCGCTCGGGGTACAGATATTCGGGTCAAGACCCGATGCTATGGCAAAGGCGGTTAGCGCTGTCGCCGAGGGTGGCGCTGACGTAATTGACATCAATATGGGCTGTCCTGTCAAGAAGGTTACAAAGACAGGCGCCGGGGCATCTCTCATGAGAGACCCGAAGCTGGTTCAGGAAATCGTGGCTGCGGTGCGGCTTGCCTGTCCTTTGCCGCTGACAGTGAAGATAAGGTCAGGCTGGTCCCCGGATCGGCCTTCAGCCCTTGAAACAGCACATATTCTGGAGGATTGCGGCGTTGACGCCATAACCGTTCACCCCAGGTTCGCTACACAGGGGTATTCAGGAAGGGCGGACTGGTCCCTCATAAAAAGAGTAAAGGAAACTGTTAAGATTCCCGTGATCGGTAATGGAGACATCAATTCGCCGTCAGACGCCCTTCGCATGGAAAAAGAGACAGGATGCGACGGTCTGATGATCGGAAGGGCGGCTGTGCGAAATCCATGGATATTCAGACAGATACTGCAGCTGGAGAAGGGCCTGCCTATACATGACCCTGATATATCCGAGCGGAGGTCCCTGATAATGGAGCATTATAATTTTCTGTCCGATGTAATGGAGGAGCACAGGGCAGCCCTCCGCATGAGGGGGCTGCTCCTGTCCTATACGAAGGGTCTGCCGGGAAGCGGCAGGTTCAGAGAGAGGTTCACAAGGATAAAGGATATGCACTCTCTCATATCCAGCATGGACGATTATTTCAATTCCCTTGAGGAGGTGCGATCTTGAAGGTCAGACTTGCTGCAACAGCGGGATTTTGCATGGGCGTGCGCAGGGCCATGGAGATAACCCTGGCAGAGGCAAACAGGGGAAAAGGTCCGCTTTTCACCTATGGCCCTCTTATACACAATACGCAGGTCCTCGAACTTCTTGAGTCAAAAAATGTCAGGTCTGTGGAGGATATAAATGAACTCGAGAACGGCACGCTGATCATAAGGGCCCACGGGATCCCTCCGAACGAGCGCAAGGTGCTTAAAGCCTCAGGCCTGAGGATAATTGATGCCACATGCCCAAAGGTTGCCCAGGTCCAGGCTATTATCAGGTATCACGCCAAGAAGGGCTATACGACCGTTATTGTTGGAGACAGGGACCATGCGGAGGTGATCGGCCTCAAGGGGTATGGAGAAGGGAACGCATATATCATAAACTCAGAGGAGGAGGTTTCCGAGCTCCCTGTCACGCAGCGGCTGCTTCTAGTTGCTCAAACTACCCAGAACGAGAAGTTATTCAGCGATATAACAAGGGCCATCCGGAGACGTTACCCCGATGCCGTTGTGTTTGATACGATCTGTGAGGCCACAAGCGAAAGGCAGAAGGAGATCAAATTCCTGGCAGGGCAGGTCGACGGTGTTGTAGTTGTTGGCGGCTATCACAGCGGCAATACGCAGAGGCTTGCACAGATATCCAGTGAGAGCGGAAAGCCAACCTTTCACGTTGAAACAGAAAAGGAACTGGACAAGGAAAGGCTTGCGTCCATGGAGGTGATAGGAGTCACTGCCGGGGCGTCAACGCCGAACTGGATGATAAGGAATGTTGTCAAGGAGATAGAGGCCATCCGCGGCCGCGGCGAGACGTGGCTGGGCCGATTGATAAAGAAAAGCTTAAAGTTCCTTCTCTTAAGCAACATCATGGTTGCCCTGGGGGCCTTCTGTCTATCCTATGCCTCCGGCATGCTGTCCGGCAGGAGACCGGATGTTATTCATCCTTTGCTTGCCTTCTTTTATGTTTACGCTATGCGCGTCTTTAACCGTTTTCTGGATAAGGGCGCCGGGACCTATAATGACCCTGAAAGGGCGGGCTTTTATAAAAGGTATAAAATATTCCTGACACTGTCCGGGATTGCCGCCATTATCGGCGCTCTGTTTACCGCATGGCAAATGGGCGCCCCTGTCTTAGCGGCAATAGCAGGGTTGAGTCTGCTGGGCGTTATCTACAGCATACCGCTGGTGCCCCTGAGCGTAAGGCACCTCTGGAAATATACAAAGATGAGGGATATCCCGGGTTCAAAAAACCTGGTGGAGGCCCTCGGGTGGGCTGCCGTTATTGCCCTGGTACCCCTGCTTGAATCCTTTGGAATTCACTGGACAAATGTGCTGGTCACTTTTTTATTTGTCCTGATGACGGTTTTTGTAAGGGCGGCCTTCTTTGATGTGCTTGAGGTGCAGGGCGATCTTGTTGTTGGCATAGAGACGCTTCCCATTACCCTGGGTGAAAGGAAAACCCTGCTTCTTTTAAAGACCATAATAGTTGCCACAGCTATGATACTTGTGATAGCGCCTCTATTAAAGGCCGTAGGGTCCTTTTCGTTCCTGCTGCTTATTCCTCTATCCGCATTGGCCGTTATGCTCGTAGTCTATGAAAGGGGCAGGATTCAACACGGGCCTTTGCTTGAATACCTCGTTGAAGGTAATTTCCTGGCTGCCGGCCTCCTTGCACTGATCTGGCAGATGATGCCGTGACGGAAGTAACTGTAATCATACCCACATTCAACAGGGCGCAGAAGGTATCGCGCGCGATATCATCCGTGCTGGGACAGACCTTTACCGGCTTTGAGGTCATTGTAATAGATGACGGGTCTGTCGATGGGACTGCGGATGTCCTTGCAGGCTTCAAGGACAGGATTACCATTATCAGCCATTCTGAGAACCGCGGGGTCTCTGCCGCCAGAAACAGCGGCATAAAAGCATCACAATCCCCGTTTGTGGCATTTCTTGATTCCGACGATTACTGGCTGCCTGAAAAGCTCGATGCCCAGGTCCGGTACTTCACGGAAAATCCTGACGCCGTTGCGTGCCAGCCGGAGGAGATATGGGTAAGGAACGGGGTGCGCGTCAACCCATGGAAGAAGCATATCAAGCCTTCGGGAGACATATTTGAACGGTCTCTCAAGCTCTGCGTTGTAAGCCCCTCAGCGGTCATGATCAGGCGTTGTATTTTTGACGAGGTAGGCCTTTTTGACGAAGACTTTCCCGTGTGCGAGGATTATGACCTGTGGCTGAGGATAGGATGCAGATACCCGATACACCTGATAGACAGGTTTCTTCTTGTCAAGGAAGGGGGGCATCCCGACCAGCTGTCATCCATGCTGAAGGGAATGGACAGGCTCAGGATCAGGGCCATGGTCAAGCTGCTGCAGGAGGGCTGCCTGAACAGGGACCAGACCCTGGCAGTCCACCGTGAGCTTGAAAAGAAGTGCAGGATCTACGGCAACGGCTGTATCAAGAGGGGCAAAACAGAGGAAGGAAACTATTTTCTCCGGCTGCCTGAAATAATAAGATCAGGCCGTAATTCCATCGAAGAAGTTTAGGATTTTCATGTTTGATCAAAATTGCTGCGACAAGGGCAAGCGGTTGGACTGCCGTTTCTTTTCAACACTACAGTTTGTAACAGTGACCCGAATCAGATAAAATCCGATTGATTATATGGCAAGGTGTGAACTTTTAGCCAAATTTTTCTATCCCCCAATATTTTGATTTTTAAAAATCTATTCTATTGCCTGTTTTATTCAATTGTTCGGCAGATGGATAACAGATAAAAATATAGATAAGGCATGCAAGGCCTATTCAGGCATACCTTGATAACAATATAAAAAGGAGGAAGTCATGAGTTTGGTACAAAAATTTATGGGAAGACGGCAATTTCTGATTGCCGCAGGTGTGGCGTCCACATGTGCACTGACATGTAAAAAGCTCGCGGGGTTTGAAACCCGCACCGCAATGGCAGCCGAGCAGACCGAATTGGCCGCTTTAAAGGCGGCGGGCAGCAGATGTCCTCATCTGCTATCGCCTCTCAGGATCAGAAACAGGGTGCTGAAGAATAGAATAATGCACAGTCAATCCCCTATATACTTCATGCAGGGGCCGGAGAATTTCCCTACCGAGAGTTATAGAAACCATTATTCAAACGTGGCCAAAAATGCCGCTATTGTCTCGATGAGTACGCAATTCGGGAAATATCCAAAGACGTACGAAAAGATCCAAGATGCCTTTTACCACATGGCTAATTCCATATGGGAAGACATCCCTCCGGTTGAAAACTATATCAACCAGCTGATGGAAGATATCCATTGTGAGGGCGCACTGATCTATTTTTCCGGCGATACCGGTGGTGGCGCTATGGGGCCTGTCAGCCGTAGTGACGGTGGTATGCAGCAGGGTGGCGCAGCAGGTGGCCAGCAGGGTGGTATGCCCAGCGGCGGCACAGGAGGTCGCCAGGGCGGTATGCCCGGGTTCGCCTCTAAAACCGATGATGAGATACTGAAGGATGTGTTAAACGGGACGTTGTTGACTAGGTTGGCAAACTATTGACTATTTTTCGTGTGTCGTAGATATGTGGTATCTAGTCAAAAACAAAAGTCTAGAAAACACCATTTTTATAGATGAGCGTTTCAGATATCTTCCCATGACCTGGAGTAAATGATTTGTGAATTGTGAACATTGATGAAAGTAAACCTTAGATTAACAATTCTCTATTTTGCCTTTCTACCGTTATTTTGATATAAATATCTCATACCGAATTTCAAATTATCCGTCAGCCGGATAAGATTGAAAATAACGAATTATCCATTTGTCGGATAATTTTGGTAATAACGAATTATTCGTTGGATGGATAATCTATATGTTCTGCATAAAATAGAATATTCTTGACCACAATATATTGGTATGATATATAATACCACATGAAAATCGTGAAAATCGTTATAGACACAAATATTCTTTTTACGGCATTAAAATCCCAAGGCGGCGCCTCATACAAATTAGTATCTCTTATTCCAAATAAAATATTTTCTATAGCAATATCAGTCCCTTTAATTATTGAATATGAGGATGTGCTTAGAAGGGGAAGGCTTCCTGCTTCTATTACAGAAAAAGACATCACAGATTTTATCGACTTTATTTGCTATATAGGGAATCAACAAGATATTTTTTTCCTCTGGCGACCATTTTTGTCTGACTCCTCCGATGACCTTGTACTGGAAGTTGCTGTAGCGAGCCGTTGTGATGCGATTATAACCTACAATAAACGACATTTTAAAAACATAGAAAAATTCGGTTTAAGAGTTCTTGATCCAAAAGAATTTCTTGCCGAGATTGGAGTAATATAATGAGTACTTTAAGTCTTAGAATTCCAAACTCTTTGCATGAACAAATTAGGCAGTTGGCTAAACAGGAGGGAATCTCCATTAATCAATTTTTAGCATCTGCCGCCGCTGAAAAAATGTCTGCATTACTAACTGAAGAATACATTGAAGCAAGAGCTAAAAGAGCAAGTTTAAAAAAATTCCGGAATGTTCTTAAAAAAGTACCTGATTCAGAACCTGAAAAATATGATCGTCTATAGAAAATAATACATGCAGAACATCTGTGTCCAGCGGAGCAAAAAACTGCCAACTGACACAGGCCGTTAAACACTATATCTTCTATTCTAAAAAATATCCGATGCCTCCAGAGATCATAATACGAGATAGAAATCTTGATCGCTTGCCAAGATTGCAGTGAATGTTTATGCAGTCTCAATATTGCCAAAATTGCAGCCTGGAAAATCAACTCGCAAATAAGGACTGTTTTTTCCTTTTTTGCCCTTTTCCTGTTATTTTGATATAGGTGATCGAGATCATATTTCATCATGCAGCAGGAAAATAAATCGTATCAATCAACAGGAACTCATGATTACAAAAAATATTAAATCAGCCAGTTCGGGATATTGCCGGTTTTGCGGCAAAACGCATTACCTGGAACAGGGTAAGGCCAGAGAGTATTGTCTTGGATTGATGAAAACGCTGGAAGAAAACGGGCGTATTGATTTTCATGTTCCGGAGCATGAAGCGGACCCTCGTTTGTCCCTGGACTATATAAAGGGTGACGCCAGAGGGCAAATGTTCGGTGTGCTGGAGTGTCTGGGTCCGGACGGGCAACCTGTCATTTTGAAGGCGTTTTCCGGTCAATATAATGGTGTTTGGAATGTGGAAGGATGGGCGCCTCCGCTGTTGGATGTCGAAAAATTTGATTCATTGGTTACTAAAGCAGACAAACAGATTAAGGCTTTGGGAAACCGGATCAATGGACTGCCTGAAGGGCCGGAAAGGCAGGAACTGACCCGCAAACGAAAAAATATGTCACAAAACCTGATGAAAGAAATTCACGCGCTTTATCGTGTCCATAACTTCCGATCTGAGGTGAGATCCCTTTTTGATTTTTTTGGAAACGGGATTCCCACGGGTACAGGGGATTGCTGTGCCCCAAAGTTGTTGAATGCAGCAGCGAAACAGAAATTGGCACCGAAGAGTCTTGCAGAAATTTTCTGGGGGAGAACAAACCGCGCAGGCACTCGCCGGCAAGGAAGATATTATACTGCCTGTTCGGAAAAGTGTCAGCCTATTCTGGGCTTTATGTTATGTGGGGTCGGGCAATAAATGAGTCTTACGATGTTTGAACCAGATATAATCTATAAGGATTCTTCTATTGTGGTTGTGAATAAACCGGGCGGTCTTTTATCGGTTCCCGGACGGGGGCCGGACAAGCAGGATTGCCTTGTGAGACGAATCAGGGATCTGTTTCCCGAATGCATCCCCCAGCCGTCTGTTCATCGTCTGGACATGGATACATCCGGATTAATGGTACTGGCTTTAACAATAGATGCCCATAAAAAATTATCTTTTCAGTTTCAGAATCGAACTATAAGAAAAAAGTATCTTGCCGTGTTGAAAGGCGTTGTTGAGAAAGAACAGGGTGAAATCAAACTTCCCTTCCGGTTGGATGTTACCAACAGGCCATATCAGATTTATGACCCGGTTCACGGTAAATGGGGGATAACCCTGTGGGAGAAAAAGGCAGTCATAAATCATCAAACAAGGGTTCTCTTTACACCCATAACCGGCAGGACTCATCAGCTGCGGGCCCATGCATCCCACCCGATGGGATTAGGGTGCCCGATTGTGGGTGATCGACTTTATGGTCATGGAAAACCCGGCGATCGTTTGTTTTTGCACTCTTCCTACTTGAGCCTTCAGCATCCTGATAATAATAAAACACTATGCTTTGAGAGTCCTTCATGGTTTTAAGTTAAGACAAAAGCAGGAATGGTCGGTCCGTCCATAAGAAACAAAAGGGGGGAAGTGGTTAATGACCATTAGATGCAGTGGCAACGAAAACCGGTAATATCTTGCCAGTACATATAATTTAAAGTATGTTCAACAGATATGAATGCGAAAGGAGAGTTAAAAGTGAAAAACATCAAGCACATAATTTTTATTATCGCAATACTGACGCCGTGCCTGTGCATCGCTGCTCTGGCTACACCCGCCGGTGCAGGTGACGCTTCTGCGAAAGTCTCCAGTACGGTGGTTGCCGGCAGGGAAGGCAGTCTCACCGTAAACGGCAATCCCGTCACTTCCAAAACAAGCTACACTTTCGGCACTTATGATGTTACAGGCAATGTGGAAGGCTATAAGTATACCCATATTCTCCACGTCAAAGACGGCAAAACCGCTTTTGTATCAGATGCCTTCCCGAATTCCGTAATCACCGCAAAAGGCATCTCCGGAGGCACCCTTTCCATTGAGGGCAACTACATCAACGGCATTTCCGTGGAAGGCGGAGATTACCGCATTAAGGACATCGCTATCAGGCAAACCGGCGACGGTGTATGCGATTTCCAGGTATTCGGAAACGCTATCGGCATTGCAAGCGGAAATGTTGTCATTGACAACGTTACCGTCAATACCCTTGGCGATATTGTGCCCGCTCTGAATGCCGGAGGTGATTCTAACGTTGTTGTTATGAACTCCCATTTTACTGCTCTCGGCACCGCGGAGGATTCTACCGGCCTTCATTCCGGAAAGAAACCCTTCTCCGGTTATAAGGGCGCTATCACTGAGGTCCCGTGGGTACTCGGGCTTTACGGCACGCTTCGCGCCACAAATCTCATAGGAAAGGCCGATATAGCGTATTACAAAACCAGCGTAGAAGCAAATGGCTGGGGCGTTTACTCTACAGACGGAGGTGCAAACCACACCCTTATCAACAGCTATGGCTGCATAGACGACAATGGCGCCTTTGGCTCCGGCTATGGCACATATGCGCTCGGTCTTACCGTCAACTATCTTGGCATCGAGCTTGATATCCCGACATACGGCATTGTTGCCCGCTGCGGTTTTACGATGAGGGAAAGTACTCAGGAAAATCTCGCCAAGGTGGATAATGACGCTATGACCATGCTCAGGAAGGAACTCGGCGGCGATTACAGCAGCATCGAAGCCCGCCGCAACAAGATTAGTGCCAGATACGGCGTCATGTCTCACGGCGCCAAAGAGGGAACCTTTGACATCTCCGGTACGGATTTCTATCTGGATAACGCCGCTTTCCTGCTGAAGGACGCCTACATAAATATTAATGTCACGGATACCACCTTCAACTTCAATAATCCCTCTGACGGAAAATACGGCACAATTCTTAATGCCATGCAAAGCGACGATGCAGGCATCGCAATGTACGCCTACGACAAATGTTGGGCCATCTGCTCCACTTTTCTTTATGCCGACCCCGCCCCCGTCGAAGTGAAGAATGAAGTTAACGCGACCTTTACCGGAGAGACTTTGAGAGGCAATTTCTACAACACCATGGGCAACGGCGGCAAGCTGAATCTTGTGTTTGACGGCACATCGGTGAACGGGAAGATTACATCCGGTTCCTATATTCATAAGAACGCCTCTTACTACATTATCGATAACGGCAATGGCGGATATACCGCGGTTGACGCCAAGGGCAAGGCTTATGTGACCCTTCACAACACCGGCATGTTCCCCGGCTCCGAATATTACTATCCCGAAACTGACGCCAGAGGCAATTTTGTCTACTCCGGCAAGACCTATGACTCCGACCTTATCATAGGCTACTGCATCTTCTACGATGATGCCGGGTATTTAAACGAGGTCGATATCACCGCAAAGCAGGCTATCAACAATCCGGTATATATCGAATTGAAAAACGGCTCCGTATGGGATGTAGCCGACGTATCATACTTTGCCGGCTATACTGTGGATGGAACCTCAAAGATCAACGGTGTAATCACTAAGCTCGCAGACGGCACATATATGGTGTCTCCTTCACATAAGGCCGGTATTACATCCTCCGGGTCTTAATCGGTATGGCCTGCGCGGCTGGTTTCATTATTCCTGGTGACACGCTAACGTGTAAATATGGGACGTCCCGTATTCTACTTTTTACTCAGAATTGAAGATGCTTCCGGTCCGATCGCCGAGCGGACCCAGAAAGACTTAATCCACAGGCACTGCAAGCATCCTTTCAACCGCAGTTTTCGCCTTGACTCTTATCTCTTCCGGCACCTTGATGATATACTTCATCTCTTCAAGGGATGCGATGATATCCTCCAGATGCGTCTTTTTCATATCAGGGCAGACCATGCAAGGATCTGCTGGAATTAATTTTTTGCCGGGATTGGCCTTTGAGATCGGATAAAGTATGCCTGTCTCTGTGCCCAAAATAAATTCTTTTCTCTCGGAATTTTTTATAAAGGCAATCATGCCCGATGTGCTTTTTATTTCATCCGCAAGGGCAAGCACCTCGGGCGGGCATTCGGGATGGGCCAGGAACAGGGCGCCGGGATTCTCTCTTTTTGCCCTTTCCGCCTGCTGCGCGGTCAGCCCGTTGTGGATGGGGCAGAAACCATCCCACCAGCTTATTTCCCTCTCGCTCTTTTTTTGCGCGTATTGAGCAAGGTTTCTGTCGGGGGTCATGAAGATGCTTTTTCCATTTTCAATAGAGCGGACGACCGATACTGCATTGGCCGATGTGCAGCATATGTCGCTCTCAGCCTTAACTTCAGCAGTAGTGTTTACATAGCTGACCACTGTGATGTAAGGCATTGCAGCCTTCTTCTTTTTCAGGTCATCTGCCGAGATCATATCAGCCATAGCGCATCCGGCTGATTGAACCGGGAGCAGAACCGTCTTGCCGGGAGAAAGTATGGCTGCGGTTTCAGCCATAAAATGGACCCCGCAGAACACGATTATCTCGGCATCGGTCCTGGATGCCTTTATGGACAGCTCCAGTGAATCCCCGCATATGTCCGCTACATCCTGCACCTCGGGAAGCTGATAGTTGTGGGCAAGGAGGACCGCATTTTTCTCCTTCAGCAATTTCTTTATTTTTGCACCAAGGGCTTTGACATCCCTGTTGTCTGTTTTCATCTTGTACTCCTTTGTATTCCAAATCAGGTTTTGCTACTTCTGTTTCTCCCTGCGCCTCGTTCGATATGCTCACGACCCTGAGCATCATCGAAGGGCTGCGCCATGTGCCCTGCGCCTGCCTTTAATAAAACACCGCCATCCACACGGTCTCTTTTAATGGGTCAGTCCATTCAACCCTGTGTCTGGCATGTGCCGGTATGTGCAAATAATCACCGGGTTTCATGATTTTCAGTTCAGCTTTCGCTTCAAACAGAATTCCTGCCCCGCCCTCCAGAAGCATTACAAACTCATCTTTGTCCTGATCATACCAGAACCCCTGCGGAGAGGCATGCCCCTTTGACACAATACGTTCGATCCTGACAGCCTTTGTCTCCAGAAGGACCTCGATTGATTCTTCCTGCAGATATCCATCTATCATAACTCCCCCAACCCCCTCTTATCTTAAGAGGGGGGGGCATAAGCTGAAGGCTGAAAGCTGAACGCTGACAGCCAAATTAGTTAGTGTCCATCCATAAATAAGGCTTTTATGGATGGAGCGTTCAGCTATCAGCGATCAGCCAACCTGTCGAATTATAAGACTTTAGCTGAGTGCTGAGTGCTGACAGCCAAATTAGTTATGTCCCCGCGCCTTTGATCTCTTCCATCATCCTTGCAACACTGATAAGATCCGGCATCTTTATGCAGTCCACGTCCCGCCAGTCTCCGAAGGGGTCCAGAAGCAGGGCGTGTATGCCTGCTGACCGCGCGCCCAGGACATCAACATGGTAGAGGTCGCCTATGTGGAGCGTGCGCTCCGGATCGGCTTTTGATACATCAAGGGCATGCCTGAATAATCGTACGTCCGGCTTTTCATAACCCACGTTATGGGAGTCAAAGACATGATCAAAATATTTTCTTATATCAAGGTCAGATAATATTCCGTCTATCATGCCGTTTGAGTTGCTTACCACCGAAAGCCTGAAGCCTTTGCCCTCAAGAATCTCAAGCGCATCCCTGACGCAGGGGATCAGATTTGACCACAAACGCTCTTTCCTGCCCGGCTTCTGAAGCATCAGGACAAGATCCTCGATTATCCTGTTGCGCTTTTTATCGCCAAGAAAGGAAGCGGACGGAAGCTTATTCAGGATGCTGCCCATGTAGGCAATGGAGGTCTGTGTTGTTTCGGTTGACCTGAGGGTTTCAAGCTTCGAGGAAAGCTCAGGCCGGGCCGCGGATTCAGCCCTTTCAAGTTCATTAATTTCACATTTTATGCCCAGCTTTTTCAATTCATTTCTTATCCATGGGAAATCCATGCACAATAAAGTGTTGCCTGCATCAAGAAATACAGTCTCAATATCTTTGAAAGGAATTTGAAGATTCTTCATTAAGTTTACCTGATGACATGAAAATGTCTTCTGACACTGTAAAGAGGTCCATCTAATAGATAAATCTGTCCTAAAGCTATTGAATTGTCGCGGCATTGTCAATCTTCATAACTTGAAAAAAATCATTAAATGATCTAGTATATAAACATACAGATTAATGCGGTATATAATTCCGCAGTAACGGACAGGTTTTGATGAGGAGTAACATCAGGCGGAGGATTCCATGGAGATAGTAATAAAGAAAAAGAAATGCAGATTTGAGATGCCTTTTGTGCATTCAGCGGCAGGGTTTTTATTTTTAACATCTTTAATCATATTCTTATCGGGCACGGGTCTTAAGGCACAGGAGGATAAAGGCACGGAAGAAAAGTCCCAGGAAAATATTGCAATAGAGGTACAGAAGAGGGTGATAATCAACAGCCATGGCGCCGAAATGGGAACAATTGATGAGAACGGCAATGTATCAAATATATCCGGGACCTTTCTGGGTTCAGTTGACAGGGATGGGAATATCTTTAATGTCAGCATGATCAACATTGGAAAAACGACAAAGACGGGCGATGTAATGAACCAGTCGGAAACTGTGATGGGCTCCGTGAACACCGGGGGTGAGATCTTTAATATCAGCGGCCTGAAGATGGGAGAGGTTAAAGGTGAAAATGACATCAGCAGGACAGGAGGGGTGGCCAGGCTGATATTTTTAAAATAATTGAAGGATTGACCTTTGTCTGCCGATCAGGGGAAGAGTCGGGCTGCCATATTGCATACTAAGAAACTCCTTGACATGACTCTGTTATTCATGGCAAAAAATATGACTTTGCCGTTAAAGATCATCTTGTAAGAACATTCGAAACGGGCTTTCCAGCCCGTTTTTTATTAAAAGGTTGAGGTTTTAAATTGGACAAGCACCATCAAAAGGAAGTGGACAGACGCAGGAACTTCGGGATTATCAGTCACCCGGATGCCGGGAAGACAACGCTGACTGAAAAGCTCCTCCTGTTCGGCGGGGCAATCCAGCAGGCCGGCGCCGTCAAGGCCAGGAAGGCCGCCCGGCATGCGACCAGCGACTGGATGGCCATAGAGCAGGAACGCGGCATTTCCGTCACCACTTCCGCCATGAAATTCGATTACAGGGACTATGAGATCAACCTCCTGGACACGCCAGGACACCAGGATTTCTCAGAAGACACCTACCGGGTTTTAACGGCCGTGGACAGCGCCCTCATGGTCATAGACAGCGGCAAGGGCGTTGAGCCCCAGACGGAAAAACTGATGGAGGTGTGCCGCATGCGCAATACCCCCATTATGACCTTTATCAATAAACTGGACAGGGAAGGGCTGCACCCCCTTGAGCTCATGTCCGATATAGAGGAAAAGCTGCAGGTAGAGTGCGTGCCCCTTTCCTGGCCTATCGGAATGGGGAAGGGATTCAAAGGTGTTTATAACCTGTATTTGAGAGAACTCCATCTCTTTACTCCAGGCCAGGATACAAAACCGCACGAAGGCGTCAGGATCAATGACCTTTCCGACCCGCGGCTTGACGATCTGCTGGGTTCCGCCGCCGGGGAGCTTCGTGCGGATGTGGAGCTGCTGGACGGAGCGGCTAATCCCTTTGATATCCAGCATTATCTCAAAGGCAATCAGACTCCCGTCTTTTTCGGAAGCGCAATCAATAATTTCGGGGTAAAGGAGATGCTTGATGCCTTTGTGGAGCTTGCGCCGGCGCCCCTGCCGCGTCCTGCCGTGACCCGGACCGTGTCTCCCTATGAGGATGATTTCTCGGGATTTGTATTCAAGATACAGGCCAACATGGACCCTGCCCACCGCGACCGCATTGCCTTTTTAAGGGTGTGCTCCGGAAAATTCACCAGGGGCATGAAGGTGCGGCATCACAGGATCGGAAAGGATATCACCATTGCCAATGCAACCATTCTTATGGCGCAGGACCGCGCCAATGTGGATGAGGCATATCCGGGTGATATAATAGGAATACATAACCACGGGACTATAAAGATAGGAGACACCTTTACAACCAGGGAGCCGCTCAAGTTTACGGGCATACCCAATTTCGCTCCGGAACATTTCCGGAGGATCAGGCTGGCCGATCCCATGAAAAGCAAACAGCTTCAGAAAGGTCTGCTGCAGCTGGCGGAAGAGGGTGCGGTACAGGTTTTCCGCCCCATGATCAACAATGATTATATCCTTGGGGCAGTCGGAGTCCTTCAGTTCGATGTAACAGCCGAAAGGCTTAAGCATGAATACGGCGTAACAACCGTCTATGAGACCGTTCAATATGTGGTTGCACGATGGGTGTCAACCGGGGACCAGAAGCTCCTGAAGGAGTTTGTAAAAAACAACAGCGCCTACCTGGCCAGTGATGCCGATGGGAATCTTGCCTTTCTGACGTCCAGTCACTGGAGGCTTGAAAACTGCATGGAGGAGTGGCCAGGCATTGTATTCAACAAGACATGCGAGCATAATTGAAGAGATTTTTAATAGATTTTATATTGCCTTTAGAATACATTCTATAGTATTTAATCGCTAAATTATTAGATTGAGGTCTGATATGCATTTTTTAAAGAAGATCATAACATTTGCCGTTATCGCCGGGATCTTATATCTGCTGCTGGGCTACCATTACATTGTTATAGCCAGCTCGGTAAAAATGCTCAAAAAATCCGAGATGACACTCAAATACACCTTTTTCAGCACAAAAAACAGGACCCTGGATTCGATTTTAACCGTCCAGGAACTCTGGGATGACGGAATCGGCGAGCTGCTTCTTGAGGAAGGCCAGATAACTGAAGATCAACTGGCAGTCTATGAGACGAAGATGGAAGGGGAAGGCGGGTAAGCCTGGTCAGACGTCAAAATCTACCTTTATCTTGAACATCCTCTCGGCAGGCATATTCAGAATATCATAAACCCCGGTTTTTTCGGATATCTCCTTAAGGGCATTCTCAATATCGGAGGCGGAGGGCGCTATAAAGGTAAACCATATATTGTAACCGCCCTTTCTCAGATAATTATGGGTCACTCCCCTGTAGCTGTTAACCTTTTCAACAAAATCATCAATCCTGTCTTCAGGAACCCTGGCCGCGCAGAGTGTGCTTTTAAAACCGAGCTGCCGTGAATTAAGGCTCCCTCCGATCCGCCTTATCAGGCCTTCCTTCTTGAGTCTTTTTACCCTGTTGATTGTCTCGTCTTCTGTTATGCCAAGGCGCCCCCCAAGATCAAGATAGGGTCTCGGAGAGACCGGGAAGCCGGACTGGATCTCATTCAGTATCTTTCTGTCAATATCGTCCATGAATAATTTTAATATTTTTATGAGCAACTACAGCGGCTCTGCCTCAGGCTAAGCCGGCTGTGCCTTTCCCTTCCCCTTGAGAACCATTTCACCGATGATTCTTACCGCATCATCAAGCGGCACGGTGTCCATATTGATCACCACGTCATAAAGTGACACATCATCAATGTTTTTATGGAAATATTTTTTGATATATTCCTCGCGGGTTTTGTCCTCTTTGATGACATGATCCCTTGCATCCTTTTCGCTGATGTCGAGGTATTCCTTCATATGGGCCACACGCTTATCAAGCGAGCATATCAGGCGCACATGTATGCCGTTGGGGATCTTCTGGGTGATAATGTTACCCCCGCTTCCGAGGATAATCACATACCCGACATTTGATAATTTAAAGATTGTCTCGCTCATCTTCCTTACAAGGGTCTCATGGGGAGGATGTACGCGCAGCAGGTCTTCCATGATATCCTGTATGGCCGGCATGGCAAACTCGCTGAAATACTTCTCGTATTTTTCCGGAAATTTATTGTCGTCAATCACCTTTTTGATGAGTCCCTTGTCAAATATCGCCCACACTGCATCACGCCTGCGTTCGCGCTTGGACAGATATTCAGCCAGCATCTCGGCGATTGTAGTTCCATAGGCGCCGCTCTGGCGGGAGATGGTGACATAGGGCTTGTTTTCCCTTGGCCGATGCTTCATGCTTGTTGCTTCATCAAGTTGTTTAAACCATGAAGAAACTCTTGACTCTATCATCCTGTGAATACTAGTCATAACCTTTCTCCTTGTTCATGGGTTGGTGTTGATTCAGAAATAATTGCGCCACGCAGTGTCGGATATCAGATACATGGCTCCTAATGGACCTGATCGATTCAAGGGGCCAATATAAATATACCGGATTTTAATCTTTTTGTCATCATCCGATTAACGTCTCCCTGAGGTAACACGGCTTACATGCGGGGCTGATACACGCAGAGGGGCTCCTGCTCCATGAAATCGCCCGTGGCTTCAAAGGCCCTGGCCCGGCATCCGCCGCAGAACCGGCGGTACTCGCATATGCCGCATTTCCCCTTGTAGCCGGAAAAGTCTCTCAGGCTTTTAAACACCTCGGAACCGCTCCATATCTCCTCGAAGGTGTTTTTTTTCAGGTCTCCGCAGGCAAGCTCAAGATAACCGCAGGGCTGAACAATGCCTTCATGGGAGATGAAACAGAATGATGTCCCTCCCAGGCAGCCCCGCGTCATGGCATCGAGCCCGTAATGCTCAAAATCAACCTTTTCACCCTTTTCATGGGCCTTCTGCCTGAGTATCCTGTAATAATGGGGGGCGCAGGTTGCCTTGAGGTGCAGGGGCGTCTTGTCTCTCATGTCATAAAACCAGTGCAGGAGGCTTTCATATTCCTCAGCATCGATCTCCTGGTCAGCCATATCCTTTGCCCTGCCTGTGGGCACAAGCAGGAAAATGTGGTGGGCGACCGCCCCCAGCTCAACCGCCAGGTTTAGGATCTCATGGATTTTGTCCCTGTTGTGCCTCGTTACCGTTGTGTTGATCTGAAACTCAATCCCTGACTTTTTCAGGATCTCGATGCCTTCAAGGGACGATTCAAAGGCCCCTTTGACCTGCCTGAACCTGTCATGGCTTGCGGCATCGGCCCCGTCAAGGGATATGCTTATCCTTTGTATCCCCGCATCTTTTATCTCCTTTGCGATCGAGCCGGTGAGGAGAGTGCCGTTTGTCGCCATTACCATGCGCAGGCCCAGTCCGGTGCCGTGGCGGGCCAGGTCAAAGATATCCTTCCTTAAAAGAGGCTCTCCTCCCGTGAGTATTACTATGGGTTTGCCGGTCAGGGCGATATGATCCAGGATCTCCATTGCCTTGCCTGTTCCAAGCTCTCCGGGGTAAGGCCCCTTTTTGGAGGACGCCCGGCAGTGGACGCAATGGAGGTTGCAGCTTCTTGTCACCTCCCAGGCGACAAGCCTGGGTGAGAATTCTTGAGTGTGCGAAGTTTTCATAATACAGTAATTAATATAACATGTTTAGCGGTATAAATTTCTAAAAGTCATGCCTTTTACAGCGATTCTATGTTTCAATTTAAATCAAAAGGCGTAATCACGAAAGCACGAAATTTAGGAAACACGAAAAACCCCCATTTTTCATTTATGATCACATCCTTTTATTTCGTGTTTTCGCACATTCGTGATTTCGTGATAAAAATCTTAAAAGAATAATGCAAGAAAGAAAAATTATTTTGCCTGAATCAGAGGTTATTCTCCCTAATCACGCGCGCCGCATCCTTTGCAAAGTAGGTAATAATCAGATCGGCGCCGGCCCTTTTAATGGAGGTCAGGACCTCCATCATGGTCCTTTTGCCGTCGATCCAGCCCATATGTTCAGCGGCCTTTATCATGGAATATTCACCGCTGACGTTATAGGCAACCAGCGGCAGGAGGCATTCCTTCCTTACCCTCCGGATGATATCGAGGTATGGGAGGGCAGGTTTCACCATTATCATGTCAGCGCCTTCATCCATGTCAAGGGCCGCCTCCTTTATTGCCTCATTGGCGTTCGCCGGGTCCATCTGGTAGCCCGCCCTGTCACCGAACTGGGGGGCGGAATCGGCGGCCTCCCTGAAAGGACCGTAGAATGCGGAGGCGTATTTGACGGCATAGGAGATGATCCCTGTATCCTGAAAATGATTAAGGTCAAGCTCCTTTCTTATAGCCGCCACCCTTCCGTCCATCATGTCGGAAGGGGCTACAAAATCGGCGCCGGCCACTGCATGGCTCACGGCCTGCCGCGCAAGGACTTCAAGTGTGGCGTCATTATCGACCTGGCCGTCCCTGATGATCCCGCAGTGCCCGTGGTCGGTGTATTCGCACAGGCACACGTCTGTTACCACTACCATATCCGGAAATTTATCCTTTATTCCGGCGACTGACATCTGCACTGCCTCATCTTCCCTATAGGCGCAGCTGCCTGCGGCATCTTTCTTTTCCGGGAGCCCGAAAAGAAGGACGGCAGGGATGCCAAGGGCGCGGACCTCTTCAACCTCTTTAACAACCATGTCCCTTGAAAAATGATACTGGCCTGGCATGGAGGGGATCGGGACCTTTATGCCCTTTCCGTGTTTCACAAAAAGGGGAAAGATAAGGTCTTTGACTGAGAGGGTGGTCTCCCTCACCATGTCTCTGATGGCAGGCGTTCGCCTTAAGCGGCGCGGACGAATGATCATAGCACTCTCCTTCAAGGATGGAACAGATTGAAACTATAAAATCCGGAACCTGTTGCGGTTTTTCCGGCAGCAGGTCCAAAAGATTCGATTGGCGAATAATAATGTAATCCGGGCCCAGATGCAACCAGGATTAAGCACCCCGAATAATTCCTGTGGGAGACAAAGACTTTATCTTCACCGCATGCGAGGGGAGCAGGAGATGATATTCGGTCGGCTTCTCTGACGGCCCGTTGTTAATCTGAAAAAACCGATTTCCGGATTCATGCCATCAGCCTTCAGCAAGGGCCTGTAAATCAAAAGGGCTATTTCAGGAGTTAAGAAAATATACACATTAATGCCTTGTATTAAATATAATAATATAATATTATTATAAATATATTGAAAAAGCATAAAACAAACAAGATAAAAAGGAGAATTCTGCAAATGCCAAATAAAATTATTATTCGTTATTCCGGAAATGACCGATCACGGGCAACAGTACGGTTTCTTGGGGAAAATGAAACCAGTGATTCCCAGATCCTGGTAGTAGGCGAAGAGACAAATGTTATTTTTACCGGCAGCAATTTCTCTGAAGATAGATATCGGGAGCTAAAGGGAGAAGAACAGGAAAAAAGGTTTCTTTCAAGATAGAGACGTAAGCCATCCTGCCATCCGTCTTTCTAAAAGCCGAAAATAAATATGTCGATAAGAATTAAAGGAGGAGCAATCACATCTCCAATGACAAAAGAACATGGTTATAAAGGCTTGAGAAAGGCTGTGAAAGATTTAAAGAAGGAGGCCTCAGCTCACAGACTGACGGAGAAGGCATTGGAAGAAAGTTCAAAAAAAATAAAATTCTTTGCCTATTCGGTTTCACACGATCTGAAGAACCCTGCGGTTGGCCTCTACGGACTTGCAAAACGGCTGCATAGAGATTATGCGGAGGTTCTTGATGAGAAAGGAAGGAGATACTGCGAACAGATTTTGAAAACCGCCGAACAGATTGCATCACTTGTAGAACAGATAAATGTCTTCATTGCAACCAAAGAGGCGCCTTTGACTATTGAAAAACTGAAGCCAAAAGAGATACTCCAGATTGTCAGAGAAGAGTATTCCGCTCAACTCAGCGTTCGAGAAATAAGGTGGTCGGAGCCTGACAATATCCCTGAGATCAAGGCGGACAGACTGTCAATAATAAGGGCCTTAAGAAATATTATAGACAATACGATGAAATACGGGACTGAGACGTTAAGTGAAATCAATATTAAATACAAGGGGTCAGATGAATTCCATATCTTTTCCGTCAAGGATGACGGGATCGGACTGAAAGATCGTCCTTCTCATGAAGATATCTTTGCCCCATTCATCAGGAGCAGGACATCCAAGGGGATACAGGGATCAGGTTTGGGCCTGACTATTTTAAAAGAGATTGCCGAAAGACATGGTGGGGAGGTATGGATGAAGGTCGGCCGGGAGAGAGGGATAACCATCTTTCTGTCAATTTCAAAGGCATTAGAACTTTCATAGGCAAAATCCATAATGGGATTTCGATAAATTCCGGCTGATTGCTTGATAATAAACAAATCGATTCCATAAGGTTCCAGAGACTGTATCTCGGGAATTATGCAGCCGGATTTTTTTAATACAACATTTTAAAAGGATAAATGAGATGCCCTCGATAAAACAGCTTCAAAGCAGATTGTTAAATAAAAAACACAGCATGAATAAGGTCAACTCGAATATGACAACAGCCGAGAAAGGCGACAACAGCATAACATTGAAAAGGCTGGCTCAGGGTAAGGTATCGCTCGATAAGGATATCAAGAAACTGGAGAGGCAGCTTGTCATGGAGATAAGGGCCTCCAGGGGAAAAAAGGACGATACGACTGAATACGGATCATGATAAATAAGATTATCTCAGGCGGTCAAACCGGCGCTGATCAGGCAGCGCTGGACGCAGCCATTCAATGGCAGATTCCTCACGGGGGACGGATACCGAAAGGGCGCCTGACCGAATCCGGTATACTGCCTGAAAGATACAAGTTGAAGGAGATGCCAACCGGAAGTTATCCAGCCCGCACAGAACAGAACGTAATTGAATCAGACGGGACTCTGATAATCTCACATGGAAAACCCTCCGGCAGCCCAAAATATTCTCAGGAGATGGCCTTAAAGCATCACCGCCCACACCTTCATGTTGACCTTAACAATAGCAATGCATTTGATGCTGCCAAGGATGTCTACCAATGGATAAAAATGCATAATATTGCATCCTTAAACGTCGCCGGGTCAAGGGCGAGTGAAGATCCGTATATCTACCAGGCTACAATGCATCTTATCACAGCGGTGTTGCATTTTGATCTGATCAATTCCGTTATGCCTGCCCCAGGTAAGGAATCATCGCTTATGCCTCAGACTGTCGATAACGCCGTTGAGATGCTTATATGCAAACTGCAATTGAAAGACAACGTTAGGATTGCAAATATGCCGGAAACGGACATTACCTATCTTCACCTAACACTGGGCAATTATATCTGTGAGACCTTTGGCCTTTTATCAGGAAATAAGGAATTGATACAGAGCTGCAAGAAGATGCTCGGCAAAAAGGAAATTCGGGAAGACGAAGCCTCATATGTTATTATAAGAGCGCTCTGGAGAAGGTTACATGATACTCATGCCATTAGGATTATAAAATGACGATTTTCTCCCAATAGTTGGGAGAAAGGGGGCAAGGTTCAAGGATTCGAAGGTCCAACCGTAAGGACAAAGGAAAAAGGTTGAAGGAGAAAGGTTCTCTGAATTCTGTCTGCTGTCTTCTGTATCCCCGGATCCGTCCTCCGGGCTAACCCGATATCTCTTCATCCGTAAGGTAACATGCCGGGTCAGGCGCCCAGAGATCACCTGTCACGGCCTCCGCCCTGACGCGGAAATTGCCCCCGCAGATGTCAAGCCACCTGCATGCGGCGCAGCGGCCTTTTACGTACGGCCTCTTGTCCTTCAGCCTGGCCATGAGCGGGTTGGACAGGTCCGTCCATATTTCGCTGAAGGGCCGCTCCAGGACATTGCCGAAGGTGTAGTGTCTCCAGAACTGGTCTGCATGCACTGAACCGTCCCAGCTGATGCAGCCTATGCCCCTGCCGGAGCTGTTGCCCTCATTCATCTTGAGGAGGGTCAGGACCTCCCCGGCCCTCGGGCTCTTTTCCTTCAGCATCCTCAGGTATACATATGGCCCGTCGGCATGATTGTCAACGGTAAGGACTTCTTTTGGTTTTCCATTTTCATGAAGCGCCCTGGTCCTGTCTATGATAAGGTCCAGGGCCATCCTGGATTCATTATGGGAAAGGTCCTGGTTCACAAGTTCAGAGCCGCGTCCGGCATAGACCAGGTGATAAAAGCAGATCCGCGGTATGTCCATTTTATCAAGGAGGTCAAAAATTGAGTCTATCTCTTTATAGTTTAACCGGTTTATTGTAAATCTCAGGCCTACCTTAAGCCCTGCATCCTGACAATTCCTGATTCCGCTAAGGGCGTCATTAAAGGCGCCCTTTGCACCCCGGAAATGGTCGTTCACCTCTTCCATGCCGTCCAGGCTTACACCTACATAAGACAGGCCGATCTTTTTCAGATCCTTTGCCTTCTTGGTTGTGATCAGGGTGCCGTTGGTGGAGATGACTGCCCTCATGCCTTTATCTACGGCATAGGCGGCAAGGTCGGGGAGGTCGGGTCTCATGAGGGGTTCTCCTCCTGAAAAGAGTATTACAGGAGAACCGAAACCGGCCAGGTCATCCACTACCGCCATGGCTTTTTCTCTCGGCAGTTCTTTTTTATGGGTCTTTTTAACGGCACGGGCATAGCAGTGCATGCAACTCAGGTTGCATGCCTGAGTGATGTTCCAGACAACTACCGGCTTTTTATCGCTTGAGAATTGGAGAAGGTGGGATGGAAGCCTGCCTGAATCTCTGCCGTAACGCAGGGCATCGGAAGGCTCAACTGTTCCGCAATAGAGTTTTGAAATGCCTATCATTCTGTTTTTCCGCTGTCCTTTCTGCTATTCCTTCCAGGCTTCCCTGTCCTGAACTGTGTTTTTCGCCTCAGTTTTAAAATGCTCCCTGTAGTATTTTTTTAAAAGGCGGTTGATATATTCCTCCATATTGGTTACGGCGTCGGAGCTGATGGTAAATTCTTCTATTCCGGCGCGGTCCCTGACCAGCTTGAGGCCGTACTCCAGCTTTTTTGCCAGGTAGAACGTAAGAGGACCCGGCGCCCTGTCCGCCTCTATCGCCTGTTTTATGATGCTGTCAATGGCGCTTTCATCAAAACGCATCCGCACATCAAGCTTTTCAGCAAGCATCGCCTCCTCCTGCTTGATCTCCTTATGCATCCGTATGAAGTCTTCAAAGGCCGTGTTTATGTCCGAGGTGGTTTTATAGTAGAGTTCGGCTATGATCTCCCTTCTCTCCCTGTACATTTCAAGCCCTGAAAGACGCCGGAAATCGTCCTCTCTGGATGTGATAAAGCCTATTATATCCTCCATCTCCCTTTTTCGCATCTCCTCAAAATCAGCCAGGAGCTTCGGTGAATCGGGGCACTCCAGGATAGCCTTGAGGGCCTCCTCCGGATTATCAACCAGCTCGGGTGTCACCAGCAGTTTTTTAATGTCAGTGGATGGAAGATGTTTTTCAAAGGGTATCAGCACCTTTTCAATGGCGCTCACCAGTCCCCTGGCGCCTGTCCTCTCTTCAGCGGCTATCTCAGCGATCTTTATCAATGCCGCGTCTTCAAACTTTATATCTATTCCGTAGGACCTGAAATCCTGCCTCTTGCTTACGATAATGGGATTATTCGGGTTTTTAAGTATCTCCACAAAGTCTTCCTTGGTGAGTTCGTCAAGAACCACGATGACAGGCAGCCTTCCCACAAATTCCGTTTCAAAGCCGAATTCGACAAGGTCTCTGGCGGTCACCTGTTTCAGTATCTCCCAGGGCACCTCCTGTGACCGGACATCGGCCTCAAAACCTATGCCCTGCTTCTGGAGCCTCTTTTTTATAATATCCGCCAGGTCGCCGAAGGCTCCGCTCATGATAAAGAGTATATTCTTGGTGTTGACCACCCTTTTTTCCTTTTTGCCTGTGCGCCTGAAATGCTCTATGGCCTGGATCTGGGAGACCGCGTCATGGGGGACCTTCAGATCGACATCCGTCTCCTCCATGGGCTTGAGCAGGGCGCGTTGCACGCCTGTTCGCGACACATCATGTCCGATGATATTTTTCGCCGAGGCTATTTTGTCAATCTCATCAATATAAATTATTCCGTTTTCCGCCAGTTCGATATCATCATTGGCCTCATATACGAGATCGCGAACGAGATCCTCCACGTCACCGCCGACATAGCCGGTCTCGCTGAATTTTGTCGCATCGCCTTTAACAAGCGGTACGCCCAGCTTCTGTGCGATCAGCTTTATCATGTATGTCTTGCCGACGCCTGTGGGCCCGATCATCAGGACATTATTCTTTATCATGCCTACGCCGACGCTCTTTTTCTTACCTGCGAATTTTTTTAGATAATTCGCGCGGTTAAAGTGGGTACAGATCTTTGTGGCAAGCACCGCCTTAGCGTGTTTCTGTTTTACAACAAAGGTGTCCAGATATGCCTCAAGCTCTTCAGGGAGCATGTCAAAGGATACCTGTGACTCTTTTCCATCCCCTGTTAAGACCTCATCGGTGTCATCTTCCTGTCCTTTAGGAAAGAGGAACGGGGATATTATTTTAATCCGGTTGCCGTATTTTTTTGACAGGTATTCGCTCAGTTCCCTTTCAAGCTCCTGCTGGTTAGGCAATCTTTCGCCGTCTCTGTCATTTTTTGTCTCTTCATTTTCCATCTCTGCCTCTTTATTAAAACTGCAAGTCCTCATCCTGAGAACTTAGTGTAAATCTAAATGATTCTTGCAAATCCGGGATGATTTGTGTTTTTTCTCGTCCCGATCATGAGCCAATATATTCATTAGACCATAAGATTTCAACCCCCCAATCCTTTTCTGTTACTCTAGTGCCCATCCATAAACAAGACTTTATGGATGGAGCGATCAGCGGTCAGCCATCAGCTATCAGCTAACTGATTAAATTTTAAGGCTTTCGCTGAAAGCTATATGCTGAGTGCTGGCAGCTTCCATCCGAAAATGTGAATTTGCGGATGGACAGTCTATTGACTCATAACGGCAATTCAATTAGAGTTGATAAAAATTTTATTTGCAAGGAGCGTCAGATGATCTCACGCTTGGAAATAAGGCTTAAAGATGAATTAACCGATCCTGAAGGCCGGAACGTAAAGAGAAAGGCAGCGGACTATTTCGGTATTAAATTAGAGGACGTACGGGTCATCAGGATCCTGACTATTGATGCTGAACTTAATCACGATCAGCTTGAGAAGATCAGGCAGGATATCTTTACCAACCCTGTTACGGAGGTATCCTCCTTCTCGCCGACGGCAAGGTCGTTTGACTGGCTGATATGGGTGGGTTTCAGGCCGGGTTTAAGAGATACCGCCGGAAGCACGGCCATGGAGGCCATTGAGGACCTGCTCCGCATAAAGTTTCAGGGCGAAGAGGCGGTCTATACCTCAAAACTCTATGAGATCCGCGGGAAACTGACGGAGAAGAAGGCAAAAATAATCGCAGGGGAGATATTGTCAAATGATATTATACAGCAGTACAGGCTTATTCAAAGGGCCAAATGGGACCCGGCCCAGGGCATAGGGCTTGTCATTCCCAAGGTCATACTTAATCATGTCCCTCAGGTGAGCACCATAGCAATCGGGAGCAACCAGGAGCTGAAGGATATTTCAATTTCCAGAAACCTTGCGCTCCAGGACAGTGACATCCCTCCGATCCGCGAATATTACCTTCGGGATGACGTCAAAAGCGAAAGGCGGAAATACGGGCTGGAGCGGCCTACTGATGTGGAGCTGGAATACATTGCCCAGTCCAGGAGCGATCATTGCAACCATAATACGTTCAGGGGGCTCTTCCGCTATCATGACCTGTCAACCGGCCAGAAAGAGACGGTCAATAACCTCTTCAAGACATGCATCGAGGCACCTACACTGACCGTCAAGGAAAAAAAGGACTGGGTCGTCTCGGTCCTGTGGGATAATGCCGGCGTGGCAAGATTTGACGAGAATTTTAATTATACTATTACGGGGGAGACACATAACAGCCCGTCAAACATGGAGGCCTACGGTGGGGCTATTACCGGAATCGTCGGCATATACAGGGACCCGCTGGGGACAGGCAAGGGTTCAAAGCTGATCATGGGGATGTACGGCTACTGTGTCGGCCATAGAGATTATGAAGGAGAACTCAAGCCGCGCCTTCATCCAAGGCGGCTCCTGGACGGAGTAATCGAGGGAGTAAAGGACGGGGGGAACAAAAGCGGTGTGCCCACCCCTTACGGGCTTGTTGTGTTTGATAAGGGCTACATGGGAAAATGCCTGGTGTTTGTAACGGCCCTGGGCATAATGCCGGGCCTTGTGGGCAATCAGCCGTCCCACCTGAAAAGGACGGAGCCGGGGGATCTTATCATAATGTCGGGCGGCCGTGTGGGAAAAGACGGGATCCATGGCGTAACGGCCTCCTCGGAGGTCTTTTCAGAACACACGCCGGCAGGCCATGTCCAGATAGGCGATCCCTACACTCAGAAAAAGATGCATGACTTTCTTATCGAGGCAAGGGATGAAGGCCTGATATCCTTTATTACGGATAACGGCGGCGGAGGCCTGTCCTCCTCCATCGGCGAATCCGCAAGGTTCAGCAACGGATGCCGGGTCGACCTGGACAGGGTGCCGCTGAAATACTCCGGCCTTGACCAGTGGGAGATATGGATAAGCGAATCTCAGGAAAGGATGACCATAGCGGTCAAGCCGAAGCACCTTGACCGCTTCATGGAGCTGTCCGCCAGGCACGCAGTGGAGTCCACTGTAATCGGCGAATACAATGATTCAGGATATCTCAGGCTTGATTACAAGGGGACGACCTGCGCCCTTATCAGTATAGCCTTCATGGAATCCGATTTCCCCCAGTGGGAGTTTGACGCGGAATGGACACCCCCTGAATTAAGGGGTCTGAAGGAGCCGGTGCTGAGCGAGCCCAAAAGGCATGGTGAGGTCCTTAAAACCATGCTGTCCCGGCCCAATATCTGTTCGAGAAACTGGATATCCAGGCAGTATGACCATGAGGTCCAGGGCGGCAGCGTCATAAAGCCCCTGGTCGGCAAGGGCCGCGATATCCCGGGCGACGCCGTGGTTGTCAGGCCTGTCCTGGATTCAACAAGGGGCATAGCCACAACACAGGCGCTTAATCCCTTTTATTCGGAAGTGGACACATACCACATGACCGCCGGAACCATTGATGAAGCGGTCAGAAAGGTCGTGGCCGTCGGCGGAGACCCTGATCACATAGGCGGAGTTGATAATTTCTGCTGGCCCACTATCATTTACCATCCTGAAAACAACCCTGACGGTAAATACAAGGCGGCGCAGCTTGTGAGATCAAACTGGGCGCTCAGGGACTACTGCCTTGCCTACGGCATACCCCTTCTTTCAGGGAAGGACAGCATGTATATAGACGGCAACCTGGAAGGCCCCTATGGTGAGAGGAGAAAGGTGTCAGGCCTGCCGACGCTTCTCTTTACGGTTTCAAGCGTTGTAAAGGACATCAGGAAATGCGTTACAATGGACGCCAAATGCCCGGGCGATATTGTCTATGTCCTGGGCGACACGCGGGATGAGCTGGGCGGAAGCGAGTATTATCAGATGATGGGGGAGGTGGGGCTGCACGTGCCATGGGTGGATGTAAATAAATCCTGGCCCATGTATCTCGCGCTTCACAGGGCGATTGAGGAAGGCCTGGTCTCTTCGGCGCATGCAGTTACAAGAGGAGGTCTTGCAGTGCACCTGGCCCTGGTTGCCATGGCCGGAGAGACCGGAATGGATATAAGGCTCGCAGATGTGCCGGCCGCGGATGACCTTGGGGACTCGAAGATGCTGTACTCGGAGTCGTCGGGCAGGTTTATAGTGACTGTTGATCCTGCCAGGCAGGATGCCTTTGAAAAGATCTTTTCAGGCATGAAGACAGGCCATATAGGTGCTGTAAGCGGGTCTTCACGTTTCAAGGTTAAAGGAAAAGACGGCGGCATCATAATTAATGAAGATATAACAAAGTTGAAAGACTTCTGGAAAGGGCCGTTTGGAGGATTGATATGAAGGCTGTAAGGGCGCTTATTCTTACGGGTTACGGACTGAATTGCGATTACGAGACGGATTATGCCTTGAAGACAGCAGGCGCTGAGACTCAAAGAATGCATATCAATGAGCTGATAGAGGGAGAGCAGGGCTCTCCTGGAAGCATCCTGTCGCGATTCCATATCCTTGTTTTCGGCGGCGGTTTCAGCTGGGCTGATGACCATGGGGCAGGGGTTGTCCTGGCCTCAAAGCTTAAATTCAATATCGGAGACCGGATAGACAGGTTCATAAAGGACGGCAAGCTCGTTATAGGGATCTGCAACGGGTTCCAGTCACTTGTCAACCTCGGGCTGCTGCCCGGATTTGATGATGACTACAGGGCGCGGAAGGTCGCCCTTACCGCCAACAGCTCAGGCAACTTTATCGACTCATGGGTAAAGCTTAAGATAAACAGCAGCTCTCCATGTGTCTTTACAAAGGGCTTATCACATCTGGACCTCCCTGTGAGGCATGGGGAGGGCAATTTTTTCGCGACGAACTCCGATATAGAAAGACTCTTCAGGAATAACCAGGTCGTGTTGCAATACGCCGGCGGGGACGGAGATCCGGCCGAAGGCAAATGGCCCCAGAATCCGAATGGATCTATAAAGGATATTGCAGGGATATGCGATCCGACCGGCAGGATATTCGGCCTTATGCCCCATCCCGAGGCATTCCACGATATGACCAATCATCCGGACTGGACAAGAAAGAAGGAGTATCTTTCAAGGGAAGGGAAGGGGATTGAATCATGGGAAGGAGACGGGATCAGGATATTCAGGAACGGGGTTGAGTTTATCAGGTCGGAGATAGAGCAAGGAAGGATGGAATAAAAACGAGGCACAAGGCTCAAGGCACAGGGCGCAAGGAAAGAATTTGAAATTTCAAATTTGAGATTTGAAATTTTTCGTCGCGCCTTGAGCCCTGAGCCTTGCGCCTTTATTAATGAAGGTCATATAATGGAAGACGATTTCTGTTACGATAATACGATTGGTCCGGAAAGCAAGGATTCAAAGGCTATAAAGAGATCGGCGCTGATTATCTCGGTGCTGAATTCCCTGATCATGCCCTTCATGGGCTCTGCCGTCAGCATTGCCCTCCCGGCGATTGAAAAGGATCTTCATGTGGATGCCGTTCTGCTGGCATGGATATCCACCTCTTATCTCCTGGCCCTCGCGGTATTTATGGTCCCTTTCGGAAGGCTTGCCGATATTTACGGCAGAAAAAAGATCTTTATCCTGGGCACAATAATCTTTACTCTCTCTTCAGCCCTTTGCGCGGGCGCCGGTTCCATAGAGACGCTCCTTGTCTGCAGGGTCCTCCAGGGCATAGGCAATGCCATATCCTATGCACCGGGCACTGCTATCCTTGTCTCCGTTTTTCCGCTCAATGAAAGGGGGAAGGTGCTGGGCATCAATGTCGCGGCCGTCTATATAGGCCTCTCAGCCGGACCCTTTCTGGGCGGCATCCTGACCCATTATCTCGGCTGGCGAAGCGTGTTCCTGTCCGTAGTGCCTTTTTGCGCTGTAATTCTATTCCTGATTTTTAGATGGTTGAAGAGCGAATGGGCGGATGCAAGGGGGGAAAAATTCGACCTTGCCGGTTCATTTATCTATGCGATCGCCATAGTAGCCCTGATACTTGGCATGTCCTCTATTACGGAGGTCAAGGGCTGGTGGCTGATACTCGTGGGCCTCGCGTCTATCTTTGCATTTATAAAATGGGAGTTGAAGACAGTTCAACCGGTCTTTGATGTCACGCTTTTCAGGACCAACAGGGTATTTGCCTTTTCCTGCCTGGCGGCACTGATCAATTACGCGGCTACCTATGCGCTGTCTTTCCTGCTGAGCCTCTATCTTCAGGATATAAAGGGTTTCAGCTCCCAGGTAGCTGGTATTGTGCTTGTGTCGCAGCCCCTCATCATGGCCGCTTTCTCCCCTCTTGCAGGGAGGCTTTCCGACCGCATCGAGCCGAGGATTGTAGCAACACTGGGTATGATTATTACAACGATAGGTCTTTTTTTATTTACATTTCTGGAACAGGACACATCCCTGGGATACATAATAGCCTGCCTGATAATCCTGGGTTTCGGTTTTGCCTTATTTTCTTCACCAAATACCAATGCCATCATGAGCTCGGTTGAAAAGCGTTATCTCGGCATAGCGTCAGGTGTAATCGGCACCATGAGAAGCCTGGGCATGATGGTCAGCATGGGGATCTCCACGGTGATATTCAGCATCCTCATCGGCAGGGTTCAGATCACTCAGGATCAATATCCATCACTGATGAAAAGTATTGTTGTCGCCTTCATTTTATTCACTGCATTATGTCTTATAGGGATATTTGCATCAATGGCGAGGGGGAAAAAGAAGAAGGTCGAGGGCCGGTGTTAGCAACTGCTGCGCTCATTAACAGGTTCCGAGATCTATTCACAGGATTTATTTATTGACCGGCGCATTGTTTTTGTTTCGCTTTGCCTGCGTTTTGCTTCTATCCTGCGTTCCCTTGATGCCCTTGAAGGTCTTGTCTCTCTCCTCGGTTTAGGGGGCGGCGCAGCCGCCTTTTTAACAAGATCCGCAAGTCTCTCTATAGCATCTTTCCGGTTCTGTTCCTGCGTGCGGTGTCTGGCCGCCTTGATAACCAGTATTCCATCCTTTGTAATCTTCCTTCCGGCAAGAAGGATAAGCCTTGCCCTCACAGCATCGGGTAACGAGCGGGAGTTGAGTGCATCAAATCTGAGCTGCACGGCCGTAGCTACCTTGTTGACGTTCTGGCCCCCCGGGCCTGAAGAGCGGATGAACTCCTCATGAATCTCGTTTTCATTGATAGATATTCTATTATTAATGTAAATCATCTTCTGTTCTCATCTTAAAAAGCATGCCAACTGATTAAAAGACACTAATGGAAATTTAATTCATTCCTAACATATTCCTAACATATTTATCGTAATATTTACATCAGAATTTCCTGTGAGGCGAAAAATGGATCTTTGGTTGATATTTCTTATATTTCTTGCGCTGGCATTTGATTTTCTCAACGGCTTTCATGATTCCGCGAACTCTATCGCCACGGTTGTTTCAACGCGGGTGCTTACTCCCAGACAGGCGGTCATATGGGCGGCATTTTTCAATTTCATAGCATTTCTGTTTTTCGGTTTGCACGTAGCCAACACAATCGGCAAGGGGATTGTCGATAAATCAGTTATAGATTCCTTTATAATCTTTTCAACCCTTATTGGAGCCTGTACATGGGACCTTATGACCTGGTATGTAGGGCTTCCAACAAGCTCCTCCCATGCACTTATGGGGGGGTTGATAGGCGCAGCGCTCGTAAAGGCCGGGGCGGGCTCACTTGTATGGACTGGCATTCTTAAAACTGTTGTTTTTATTTTCATTTCACCTTTGGTCGGTTTTCTGCTGGCCATGATGTTTGGAACTGCCGTATACTGGATCTGCAGGAATAAAGCGCCTTCCCAGGTTGATCATTTTTTCAGGAAAGGGCAACTTCTGTCGGCAGCCCTATACAGTCTTGGGCATGGAGGCAATGATGCACAGAAGACTATGGGCATTATCGCAGTACTTCTTTTCAGCGCCGGGATGCTGGGCTCTGACTTTTATGTTCCATTCTGGGTTGTCATCTCATGTCATGGAGCTATAGCATTAGGCACCATGTTCGGAGGCTGGCGAATAGTGAAGACCATGGGGCAGAGAGTTGCAAAACTAAAACCGTTTGACGGATTCTGCGCGGAATCCGCTGCGGCAACGAGTCTTTTTATTGCCTCCGGTTTCGGCATCCCCGTCAGCACCACACATACCATCAGCGGCTCAATTATGGGCGTGGGATCCCTGAGAAGGCTTACGGCAGTGCGTTGGGGGGTGGCGGGGAGAATCGTATGGGCCTGGATTCTAACCATCCCTTGCTCCGCCGCTATTTCAGCTTTAATGTATACAATATGCACCCTTTTCGGAACATAAGGAACAATCCTCACCTTTTCTTTTTTCTGTAAAGTTTATGGATGACAGACTGATAGCGCCAGCTCAATAACCATAAAATCCGGCTTTGCCTTCATCATTATATTTTTTGACAAAATCTTCATAAGTTTTTATACTCGCCTTCAAATATTATTGTGCATAATCGTTGTCATTCTGCGGCTTGACCGCAGAATCCAGTAATGATGAAGCGAGGATAAAAATGGATTGGTGGATAGTATTTCTTGTTTTCCTGGCGCTTACATTTGATTTTCTCAATGGATTTCATGATTCTGCAAATTCAATTGCCACAGTCGTTTCAACACGCGTTCTGACTCCTCAACAGGCAGTTTTATGGGCAGCATTTTTTAATTTTATTGCCTTCCTGTTCTTCGGTCTTCATGTTGCCGGGACTATCGGCAAGGGGATTGTCGATATTTCGGTTATGGATTCCCATATTATTTTTGCAACCCTCATAAGCGCATGCCTATGGGACCTCATGACCTGGTATGTCGGTCTTCCCACGAGCTCTTCCCATGCCCTTATGGGCGGACTGATAGGAGCGGCACTTGTAAAGGCCGGGACCGTTTCACTGGTATGGAAGGGGATCCTCACAACCATAGCCTTTATTTTTATATCTCCTTTGCTCGGGCTTTGCCTGGGCCTTTTATTTGGAAGCGCCGTACATTGGATCTGCCGGAATAAATCGCCATTTCAGGTTGACCATATATTTCGAAAAGGGCAGTTGCTGTCGGCAGCCCTTTACAGCCTGGGTCATGGGGGTAATGATGCCCAGAAAACCATGGGCATTATTGCTGGTCTGCTTTTCAGCGCGGGGATGCTGGGGGACCAATTCCATGTCCCATTCTGGGTTGTTGTCTCCTGTAACGGCGCCATAGCATTAGGCACCATGTTCGGCGGCTGGAGGATAGTAAAGACCATGGGCCAGAGGGTAACCAAGCTGAAACCGGTGGATGGCTTTTGTGCCGAATCGGGGGCAGCGGCAAGTCTTTTCCTTGCCTCTTCGCTGGGCATACCCGTCAGCACCACCCATACAATTACCGGCTCGATTATGGGTGTTGGATCCTTGCGGCGGCTGACGGCAGTGCGCTGGGGAGTGGCCGGCAAGATCCTGTGGGCATGGATCTTAACAATACCCTGTGCTGCCGCAATATCAGCAATGACCTATGCAATAAGTATCCGCTTCTGAATTTAAAGAAAAACCGTTTCGTTTTCTTCTCTTGAATCAGCAAAGTGTGATCGGCAGATTACACCTTGCAAAGACGACCAAATAACCACAGGGTTTAATCCTGTTCCTGAATCTGATATTTCCTAGTGTCCATCCAAAGACTCTCGTTTTTGGATTCAAGCTGTCAGCACTCAGCTTTCAGCTAAAGTCTTATAATTCGACAGGTTGGCTGATCGCTGATTGCTGACAGCTGAACTCTCCATCCATTAAAGCCTTATTTATGGATGGACACTTCCTAATAAAATCTTTATTTGGTCCTAACATATTGCTAATATATCTATTATAATCTTTGTAAAAATCTAAAGGGATAAGGGTATGACAAAAGAAAAGATCCTTGTTGTAGATGATGAAGAAGATATCCTTGAGCTGGTCAGGTATAATCTTTCCAGGGAGGGGTACAAGGTCATCTGCGCCGCTACGGGTGAAGATGGCTTAAAGTTGTCAAAGTCTGAAAAACCGGATCTGATAGTCCTCGACCTGATGCTTCCCGGAGTTGACGGGCTTGATGTGACAAGACGCCTCAAGGGTGATGACGGCACAAGAAAGATACCCGTTGTGATGCTGACCGCAAAGGGAGAGGAGTCGGATATTGTAACAGGTCTTGAACTGGGTGCAGAGGATTATATAACAAAGCCCTTCAGCGCAAAGGTGCTGGTTGCAAGGGTCAGGGCCGTGCTGAGAAGAGAGCAAAAGGACCTTACTGAAGAAAAAGACACCCTGAAGATTCATGAAATTACTATCCATTCCGGCAGGCATGAGGTGCTTGTCAATGACAAGCCAGTACAGCTGACCTTTACCGAGTTCGGCATCCTGAATTTTCTGGTGAAGAGGCCCGGCTGGGTCTTTACCCGCAACCAGATCGTCGATGCCGTGAGGGGTGATGATTACTACGTGACCGACCGTTCCGTTGATGTTCAGATCGTTGGACTGAGAAAAAAGCTCGGCAAGGCAGGCAAACACATTGAGACCGTAAGGGGTGTCGGGTACAGGTTAAAGGAGTAACAATGTCGAAAAAAAAGCGCCTCATCTGGCATCTTTACCCATCATATCTTCTTATCATTATGATATCGATTATCGCCGTGACATGGTTTGCCTCAATAGAAACCAGACAATTCTTCATTGAGAAAACCGAGGCAGATCTTAAGGCAAGGGCTATTCTATTCGAGAACCAGATAGTCCCGTTCCTTGATCCCATTGACCGTGACAGGGTTGATCTTTTATCTAAAGATGCAGGCAAAAAGGCATCAACCAGAGTGACCGTTATACTGTCTTCAGGAGAGGTTATCGGCGATTCCGACAGCGATCCCAGGACCATGGACAATCACGCCGACAGGAAAGAATTCATAGAGGCTTCAACCGGGGAGTCCGGCATATCAATAAGAACAAGCCGAACATTGGAAAAGGAATTCATGTATGTGGGTGTTCCGGTAAAAAAAGAAGGGGTCCTCCTGGCAATAGTAAGGACCTCACTTCCGCTCGATAGCATTGATACAAAAATAAGAGTGATACAGGGAAAGATAGTTCTCGGGGCCTTAATTATTATTGTGCTTGGAGCGATGGTGAGCCTTTTTGTATCGAGAAGGATAAGCCGCCCTATAGAAAAACTGAAGGAGGAGGCGGAATACTATATCCGTGGAGACTTTAATTATCGTGTGCCGGTCTCAAACATTGAGGAAATCGGGAGCCTGAATGAATCCATGAGGAATATGGCTCAGCAGCTCCACACGAGGATCAACACTATTACCCAGCAGAGGACAGAGATAGAGGCGATTCTTTCCAGCATGGTGGAGGGCGTCATTGCCGTTGACGCGGATGAGCGGATCATAATAATGAATAATGCCGCATCCAAGATGTTCGGCTGTGATCCTTCGACTGTGCAGGGGCACAGCATGCAGGAGACAGTCAGAAATACCCATCTGCAGCAGTTTATATCAGAAACACTGTCCGGCGCCAAGCCTGTTGAAAAGGAGATAGAGCTGTCTTCGGGTGAGGGAAGGTATCTATTCGGTCACGGGACATTGATTAGGAACATTGAAGGCAACAAGACCGGAGCCCTCTTTGTGCTCAGTGACATAACAAAGCTTCGCAGGCTGGAAAACATCCGAAAGGACTTTGTTGCGAATGTGTCCCACGAGATAAAAACCCCCATTACCGCCATTAAAGGATTTGTTGAGATCCTCAGGGATGAAAGCGAAAAGGATGAGCAGGATATAAAGAGATTTCTGGAAATTATTGCCAAGCATGTCAATCGCCTCGAGGCTATAATCGATGATCTTCTCAAGCTTTCCAGGATCGAGAAAGACGCGGAGACGGAGGGGATTCAACTTGATGAATCAGAAATAAAGGATGTGCTTGAATCGGCTGTGCAGGCGTGCAAACCGCTGGCTGATTCAAGGGGAACAGAGATAAATCTGGCATGTGATGCTTCGTTGACGGGAAGGATTAATCCCCCTCTTCTTGAACAGGCGCTCGTGAACCTCCTTGATAATGCAATCAAATACAGCGATGAAAAGAAACCGGTGAACATTGATGCAATACAGGATGGTAACGAGATCCTTATTCGCGTCGCCGACAATGGAAGAGGAATCGAACAGGAGCACCTTCCGCGCATCTTCGAGAGGTTCTACAGGGTGGACAAGGCAAGAAGCCGAAGGTTGGGCGGAACAGGGCTCGGCCTTTCGATAGTAAAGCATATCATCCAGGCCCATGGCGGCCATGTCTCGGTAACAAGCACGCCCGGCAAAGGGAGCGCCTTTACCATACATCTTCCAAAATGATATGCTTTCATAAAATTTCCTAATCATCCTGAGCACATATTAAATTGACTTAAAATATTTTATAAAGATATAATTACCAAAAAAATAAGTTTAAAAGGTGCATTATGGAAAAAATTGATATTGATCTGTCAAAAGACAAAATTGCGGAATTCTGCAAGCGAAACCATATCCGCAAACTTTCAGTCTTCGGATCTTATCTGGGTGAAAATTTCAGGCCAGACAGTGATATTGATATACTTGTTGAATTTTTCAGCGACCATATTCCAGGGTTGATTCGACTTGCAAGAATGGAGAATGAATTATCTTATATACTGGGACGTAAAGTAGATATGCGAACAGCCGAGGACATCAGCCGATATTTTAGACAGGAGGTTATCGAAACGGCAGAGGTAAAATATGCAGAAGCATCATTACACTACCCCCCATGTCATGAATATCTTAGTGATAGGACGCATTCCCCTTATTAGACCATTATCAAAACATAATTCTACAGAAATAAGATCCTAACAATTTCATGTCTTTTACCACTGAATGATGGGAAACGGAATTTTTTGTCCTGTTCATAAAACTATGTTTGATTGTTGTCTAAATCTAAAAACACAATAATAGTTTTCTAACAGATTTCTAACATGAATATTTAATATTTTCTGAGGCAAAATATTAGAGGGGCATGTTGGGAAATAATAAAAACAAAGGAATAAGGCGTCTAGTAAACGCATTCCGCTATACTATCGCGGGTATTAAAGCAGCGTGGCTTAATGAAGAGGCATTTCGCCAGGAGATTATCATGGGGGTACTGATGGTCCCCCTAGGTGTATGGCTGGGGGATTCAGGAACTCAAAAAGCCCTGCTGGTCGGGATTTATTTTATTATTCCGCTTGTAGAGCTTTTAAACTCAGCAATAGAGGCTATTGTTGACAGAATAGGTGAGGAGCGTCACAAACTATCAGGAAGGGCAAAGGATATGGGCTCGGCAGCAGTCTTCCTGAGCATATGTATCGCTCTTATCGTATGGGCAATAATAACCTGTGAACGGTTTATTAAATAACGCATTAAAAAGGAGACTTAATCGAATGACATATAAAAAGGTCGCAATGGAGAATGATAAGAAGATTGCGCTGGTAGCGCATGACAATAAAAAACGGGATCTGGTTGAATGGGCAAAATATAACCGGGTGCTGCTGGCCCACCACAAGATATATGCTACCGGTACAACCGGCAAGATACTGGAGCAAGAGCTTGGATTTGAAGTAACCAAACTGAACAGCGGTCCGCTGGGCGGGGATCAGCAGATAGGCGCCAAGATAGCCGACAATGAAATTGATTTTCTCATATTCTTCTGGGACCCGCTCGAACCTCACCCTCATGATCCTGATGTCAAGGCCCTTTTACGCATGGCGGTTGTATGGAACATACCAATCGCATGCAATCGAGCCTCAGCGGATTTTATGATTTCATCCCCTTTGATGGACGGAGATTATGACCGCCTTGTGCCTGATTACAATGCTTATCGGGAGCGTCAGGCTAACGGGCAGGAATAACAGCGCCTGTTTATTTTCTAATCGTAAAATGTTACAATGAAATTAAACATTGAATAATGGGAAATGGAAAGGATAATTGGAGGAAAAGATGAATATTAAAAGGCATGTTGCTATTGTCCTTGCATGTTGCTGTTTCTTCTCCGGCGCGGCTGCTGCCGGCAGCATTACTATCAAGGGATCTACAACCATTCTTCCTATTGCCCAGCGGATGGCGCAGGCATATTCAGAGGAATCTCCTGATACTGAGATATCCGTATCGGGCGGCGGGTCAGGCGATGGCATAAAGGAGCTTCTGGACGGGACAACCGATATCGCTGCAAGCTCGAGGTTTCTTAAGGATATTGAGGCAGAAAAGGCCGTTGATAAAAAGACATATCTTGTGCCCTTTGCCATAGCCCATGACTGCGTGGTCCCGATCGTCCACCCGTTAAATCCGGTTGTAAATCTCACTATTCAACAACTGAAGGGAATATATAAGGGCAAAATTGTTAACTGGAAGCAGGTCGGAGGACCGGATAAAAGGATCGTCGTCATCTCACGCAAGGCATCTTCCGGGACATTTGATGTCTGGGAGGACAGGGTTATGAACGAAGAGAGAATCACCCGCTTCGCGCTTTCGAAGGATTCAAACGATGAGGTTGTTCAGGCGGTTTCCGGTAATACGGCCGCGATCGGGTATGTTGCAATAGGATATCTGGACAAAAGCGTTAAAGGATTGGATGTAAACGGTGTAAAGGCATCCGCTGAGACTGCCATTGACGGCTCATTTCCGCTGCACAGGGCGCTCTATCTGTTTACGAATGGCCGGCCCACAGGGGAAATATTGAATTTCTTAAATTTTGCACTGGACCCTGACAAAGGACAGAAGCAGGTTAAGGAAGCAGGATTTGTGCCTTTATATTGACGACTAAATTAAAATTATCCCTGGTAGTATGGCAGATGACCAGGATTCGGCCTTGCATATCCTATGGAATTGATCTTACCCTGAGCATCTTCTCTCTTTTGACATCAGATTTAACCAATATCTCTTATTGCTCTAATAAAATCAAAACAATCCTGCCTTAAAATAATCAACAAAAAGATAAACAGGGATTAAACATCATTACGATTTGAATCCCCGGAATCAAACCGGCAATTAAGGAAAAACAACATGACAAAGAAGAATTTTAAGGCTGATCTCCATGTGCACTCAAAATATTCCACCAGACCTTCCGAATGGGTTCTGCAGAAGATAGGCTGCGCTGAAAGCTACACCGATCCTAAAAGACTATATTCGCTTGCAAAGGAACGCGGCATGGATTTTGTCACCATCACGGATCATAACACTATAGCCGGCAGTCTTGAAATTGCTCATCTCGAAAACGCTTTCATTAGTGAGGAGATCACCGCCTATTTCCCGGAAGACCGCTGCAAGATCCATGTGCTTGCCTATGACATAACGGAAAAGCAACATGAGGATATCTCAAGGCTTCGTGAAAACATCTATGACCTTATTGCCTTCCTCAGGTCCGAAGATGTTGTTCACGCGGTTGCGCATCCCATGTTTTCAGTAAATGACCGTCTTACCCATGAGAACTTTGAAAGGCTCCTGATCCTATTCAATACATTTGAGATAAACGGAACCCGTGATGATTACCAGAACCGTATACTGAAGGATACATTGGCTAACCTCACGAAGGAAAAAATATCGGCGCTTTCTGAAAGATATAAGATATTGCCGGTGGGGGCCGAGCCATGGAAAAAGAATATCATCGGCGGGTCTGATGACCACTCCTCCCTTAACATTGCCAGGACCTATACTGTAGTGGAAAATACCTTAACATACAGGGAATTTTTAAAGGGAGTAACGGAAAGCAAGGCACAGGTGGGCGGAAAGGCCTCTACCCCTAAAACCATGTCGCACAATCTGTACAGCATTGCCTATCAGTTCTATAAGAGCAAGTTCAAGTTTGATAAATATACAAACGACGAATCCCTTCTCAGGTTTGCGGAGTGCATACTTGCCCCTGATGCAGGCGCCCGTGAGACCTTTCTTAAGAGGCTCAGGGGCTACATAGGCTACCAGAGGCCGGGGCAGTTTTATAAATCAGGCTCAAATTACCTGCAGGACATCCTTCTGAAAGAGGCGAGGGATATTATCTATGAAGATCCTGAAATGAAAAAGTTAATAAAAAAGGAGTCAATCAGTACCGATGAAATGGAGGAGATATGGTTCAGATTCGTGAACCGGATTTCTGAACAGGTCCTGAAACGATTTGCCGACTCCACCTTTGAAAACCTGTCCGGTGCAAATTTTTTTGATATCTTTAACACGATCGGTTCGGCAGGCTTCCTTTATACTATGCTTGCTCCTTATTTTGTTTCCTATGGCCTATTTACAAAGGACAGAAAATTCTGCAGGGATATCAATGAACGTCTCAATGATAAAATTCACTCAGACGCATCAGAGGGAATCAAGGTGGCCTATTTTACCGATACATTCCATGAGGTAAACGGCGTGGCTAGGACACTTCAGATGCAGGTAGAGGCAGTTCGAAAGGCTGGAAAGCAGATGACGATGATCACCTGCGGAAATGAACCTGAAGAACCTGGTGTGGTTAACTTTTCTCCAATCGGAGCCTATGACACTCCACTCTATGCCGGTCTTAAGCTTAACTATCCGCCTCCATTGCGAATAATGGATTACTGCTACAGGGAAAATATTACGCATATACACAGTGCAACACCGGGTCCTATGGGCCTTGCCGCGCTCGGCATCTCAAGAATACTGAAATTGCCTTTGATAGCCACATTTCATACCGCCTTCCCGCAATATGTAGATCATCTCACCGGCGATTCTCTTATGGGAGAGCTGATATGGAAATATCTGGTCTGGTACTATAACCAGGCGGACCTGATACTGGTGCCTTCCAGGACGACAGTCGATGAGCTGGTGACGAGGGGGATACCCAGGGAAAAAATCAGATACTTCTACAGGGGATTTGATATTGAAAGGTTTCACCCTGCCAGGAGAAACGGTTTCTACAGGCATAAATACAATCTCGACGACAACGTGTTCAAACTGCTCTATGTGGGAAGGATTTCAAAGGAAAAGAACCTTCATATCCTGCCGGAAATCATGAAGCGGTTGAACGCTGTAAAAAAAGACATTCACTTGATTGTTGTGGGGGAAGGCCCCTATATGCATGAATTCAAAGCGGAACTGAACGATGATCAGCAAGTTACTTTTACCGGATATTTAAAAGGCAATGATCTGAGCCAGGCGTATGCCTCCAGCGATGTCTTTATTTTCCCTTCCACCACAGACACATTCGGAAATGTGGTCATTGAGGCCCAGGCATCCGGCCTTCCTGTCATAGTTACCGATCAGGGCGGCCCAAGAGAGAACATGATAGACTGCAGGACAGGATATATTGTCCCGGCGGATGATATAGATGGATTTGTTTCAAAGGTCATGAAAATATACGATGACAGGGGACTCCAGAGGAATTTGAGAGATAACGCCAGGGAATACATGGCAAGCAGGGCGCTTGGCCCAGGATATCTTAAGAACTGGGATTATTATCAGGAACTGCGTGGTAAACAGGATGTCGGACAGGGTCCTTCGATCTAGCATGCCATCTGATAACAGGCCCTTTTGTCATAGCCCAGGCGTTTTTGACAAGATCATCCATGTCTCCCCAATTGCCTTTGCCGATCCATTCCGCTATCATAGATGCCACATCAGGGTAGCCCATGGGGGCCTGGGGGTCACTTTTCAGAAATTGTGAGACGATATTGCCGTCGAGCTTACGCATTGCCATTCCAAGTTTAAGAAGATCAATCGCCAGCGCATTGGATGACTGTTCCATCTGCCCTGCCAGCGGCTTTACAAGCAGCCTTTTACCAAGGTGAAGCGCTTCGCTTGCCAGTTCGAAACCGGCATTCGTAATTACTCCGTTGCATTCCATAAGGTCCCTGAGAAAGCCCTCTCTGGAGTAAGGGCGCAGATAAAGATTTCCGATTTTATGTGATGTAACATCTTTGTGGTATATGTAAAAATCATGCTTGCCAAAGGGAAGAAGCAGGGATTCAATATCTTCAAGTTGTTCAAATGGGAGATACACTAATATCTTTTTCTCTTCTATCTGCATGTTCTTATGATTCATGCCCGGAACAATGGGAGGGAGTATCGGTTGATTGAAATGGTGCCAGTGAAGTCCGATATTATATTCAGCAGATGCGAAATGCTTCATAACAAAAAGGGATAGAGGTGTTGCATCTGCCGTTGGAATATCATATGGAAAGGCGTATTGATGGCCTATGCCGATGGATGGGATGCCTCTAAGTTTGGCAATCCTTGCTGAGACTGGTTCAAAGTCCGTAATAACCAGATCATATCCTGATGCATCAAATGATCTGGTGTCTTTAAGATATTCCAGGAGGTGCAGATTCATCGCCGTCCTGGCATACTGGACCCTGCCGCGGCAGGTTGAAAAGGTAATGCCCCTGCAGGTAATAAACGGCATGAAGTCCTCCATCCCCCAGAGCTGAGACGGATCGCGGCCGCTTAAGATTACAGTCACCTTGTGCCCTATTCGTTTAAGATTACGGACTACCTCCCTTGATCTGCTGATATGACCGTTTCCGGTGGCCTGCACTCCGAATAAAATATTCATATTTGATCCTAGAAGAAATGACCTGCCAGGATTATTCCTGACAGTCCGCTTAGAATTCCAACTGCCATACCTGCCAGTACGTCGGTCGGATAATGCACACCGAGATATATCCTCGACATGCCTACAAGTGAGGCCCATATCACTGACGGCAGCAGCAACATGGGGAAGAAACAGGACAGGAGAACCGCCATCAGGAAGGCGGCAGCTGTATGACCTGAGGGCAGGCTGAACCTGTCACCCGGAGACCTGCGTTTATGAACGGTGTCAAGGGTTTCAAAGGGCCGGCTTCTTTTAATGCCGTATTTCATGATTGTGCATATGGGAAGTTCAAAGGCGAAAGATACTAAAGCAGCCATAAAAAAGGCCGCCCCCTTATCAGGCGACAGGAGATAAAGAAAAACAGCCATCAGGGGATAATAATATCCGTTAGCGCTATGTGACGCCAGAGGCAATATTTTTGAAATAATCCTTTTGTCGTCGAGCTGAAAGATGCTCAACAGAAAGACATTGTCATAATGCAAAGCGCTGGTTAGTAATTTCATAATTGCAGATCCTTCCTTATTATTTGCCTATATTTTAGTGATGCGATGTTTGAAATTTATTAAGGATCTGTTTTATTAGCATTAGAAGGGCATCTTGCCGGAACGATAATCCCACTCAGGTTGAAAACCGGCATGCGGAATGAAATAGGAAGGGAAAGGATGATTATATCAAATAATAACCTTCAGCAAATATTTTCCTAACAAAGAGCCCCTAAAATGAATGCGAAAATAGAAAAAGATAAAAAAGGAGATAAAAATGGCTAAACAAAGAAGGGTTCACAAGCTGCTGTCGGTTTTTGATATCTTAAACTATCGCTCGGTGCTTCAGCCGTACAGGTCCTCGATAAGGGTGCTGTTCGAATACGATGCTGAAGCTGAAAAAAAGAATTTTACAATTCTTACCAAAGATATTCCTGAGGAAACACGAAAGTTGCTGACAGGCATGCTTACGGAAAATGTATCAAGCGATAAAATCATATACGGGCTTGATTCCAATAACCTGGATTACAATGAGATTGTTAACAGTCGAGGATTGATGAGCTGTTAAGACTCAGCACTTATAAGAAAAAGTATTAAATGGAGGCTGCCATGGAAAAAATAATAGTGATCACTTCAGACCAGGAGAGAAGCCGACCTCTTCTAAAATGGCTGGAAATTTTGTTCCCCGAGTGTCTTATCGAATCATTGCCTGGAAAAGAGGTCCAGGATTCGGATATGTTCACACATGAAAGGATCGGCTGGGGAGAATGACGGCAACGGCAAAGACACTGATGTATTATGAAAAAATATTATTGATGCCGGATTTTCCGTTCAAGCAGAAATCATGGATATGATTAAGGTCTTATCATACGATCAAATATCTTTATTCCGCGAAAAACAACTCTCATTTAATACTAATAATCAGCTAATCTAACCTTAACATTTGAGTAATAAATTATCCTGTAAATGAGGTTAAATCGCACCATAGGAAGTTGCGAGGGGCTCAAGAACAGCCCTGTGTTCCGGGGAGGTTTACCAGAATTGGATTAATCAAAATCAGCAGTAGAAAATCCAGGAGGTTTGAAAATGCAATCTTAACCGGAGATTAATATTACCCTAACATAAATCTAACATTCTTTTGTAAAACTATAACCATAAAGAAAAAGGAGAAAACACCATGAAAATGAAGAGTCTAATAATTATTTCGATTGTGGCAGCCCTGTTTTTTGGAGCAAATCCTGCGTTAGCGGGAAATATTGTAATCACGGGTTCCACGACGGTCCTTCCCATTGCCCAGAAGGTGGCGGAGGCATATATGAGCCAGAATCCTGATGTGAAGATATCCATATCCGGGGGTGGATCAGGTGAAGGGATCAAGGCATTGATAGACGGGACAACCAATATCGCGGACAGCTCCAGGTTTATTAAGGACACCGAGATCAAGCAGGCAGTTGATAAGGGCCGGTATCCGGTTCCATTTGCCATAGCCTATGATTGCATTGTGCCGGTAGTTCATCCTTCGAATACCGTTGTTAATCTTACTGTACAGCAGTTGAAGGGCATCTACAAGGGCGACATAAAAAACTGGAAGGAAGTGGGAGGCCCTGACAAGAAGATAGTGGTCATCTCCCGCGACACCTCCTCAGGCACATATGAGGTATGGGAGGATAAGGTAATGAATAAAGAAAGGGTCGCTCCTTCAGCGCTGCTTCAGGCATCGAACGGCGCGATAGTCCAGGCTGTTTCAAGCAATCAGAATGCTATAGGGTATATCGGAATCGGTTATGTGGACAGCAGCGTCAAGGCCCTGATGGTGGACAGGGTAAAGGCATCGGAAGAGACCGCCCTGAACGGTTCATACCCTGTGCACAGGGCGCTTTACATGTTCACAAGCGGATGGCCGAAGGGCGACACCCTGAATTTTATTAACTTTGTGCTGCATCCCCAGAAGGGACAGAAGTACATAAAGGAAGAGGGTTTTGTGCCGCTTTATTGAAAGCATCAACCTGTAAATGTTTGTCCTCCTCCTTTTAGGGGGAGGTTAGGAGGGGGTCTTGGCCAACAATCCAGAATTGCATGAGACCCCACCTTAATCCTCCCCTAAGAGGGGAGGGAAATATTTAGGAAGTCAATCATCAAAAAACAGGAATTCCAAAGAAAGGCTTTTTCTTGATGCTCCAGACTCTTGGGATGGGAGATAAAATATTACACCAGAACAAATTGGATCACTATGACAAAGGACCAACACAAAGGCAAATCGCGAAGAATAAAAGAGCAGTGGATAAAGGCATTTTTCGTTATCGTTGCCTTTGCATCCATTAGCGTCCTTGCCCTTATTGTTCTATTCCTGTTCATGGAAGGGCTCCCGATCTTCAATAAGGTATCTGTAAAGGAATTTATCTTCGGGCATTACTGGTATCCCACATCGGAACCTCCTGATTTCGGGATATTCCCTTTGATTATAGCATCTATAGCTGTAACGTTGATATCCTCTCTTATATCAATCCCTCTTGGCGTTTTTACGGCCCTGTATCTGGCAGAGGTGGCTTCGCAGAAACTGAGGGAATGGGTGAAGCCTGTTATCGAGCTCCTGGCGGCACTGCCGTCTGTGGTTATCGGATTTTTCGGGATGGTGGTCGTGGCGCCTTTTCTCCAGAACTATCTGGGTATTTCTGTGGGGCTGAATTTATTTAACGCATCTCTCATGCTTGCTTTCATGTCGGTCCCTACCATATGCAGCATCTCGGAGGATGCCATCTTCAGCGTGCCAAGGGAACTCAAGGAGGCATCCCTGGCGCTTGGCGCGACCAGGTGGGAGACCATGTGGCGTGTCATTATACCTGCATCCATATCAGGCATATCAACGGCAGTAATACTGGGGATGTCAAGGGCAATAGGGGAGACGATGGTTGTGCTGATGGTTGCCGGAGGGGCGGCAATGATTCCGGGATCCATTTTTGATCCTGTAAGGCCTATGCCGGCAAGCATAGCGGCTGAGATGGCGGAGGCGCCCTTCAGGGGTGAGCACTATTATGCGTTGTTTGCCACAGGGATTGTCCTGTTTCTGTTTACCATGGCTTTTAACCTTGTGGCTGATTATGTATCACACAGGTTCAGGCAGGTAGGGGCAGCGACGTTATAAAAACAGGTTCAGGGCGCAGGGCTCAAGGCGCAAGGAAAAGACTGATGTTAACCACGAAACACTCGAAATACACGAAAAAAGAATGATACACATGACAGATACAAGCAACAGGATAAAACCGGGCCGAAGGATATTGGAGGGGTTCATGTTCAATATCTTCCGGATGTCTGCACTCATTAACGGGGCCGCGCTTGCTGTTGTTGTATTCTTTCTCATAACAAAGGGCTGGAGGGCCATAAACTGGACTTTTCTGACACAGATGCCCATAGATTCAATGACAAAGGGCGGTATCCTTCCCTGTATAATCGGTACGCTTATAATAAGTCTGGGGTCCATTTTAATAGCCCTGCCCATAGGTGTGGCTTCGGCCATATATCTGAATGAATATGCAACGCCGGGGAAGGTCGTGCGTTTCCTCAGGCTGGGAATAAATAACCTGGCAGGTGTTCCTTCCGTGGTCTTCGGTCTGTTCGGGCTGTCACTGTTTGTTGTGTGGATGGGTTTCGGGGTCAGCATAATCTCCGGGTGTCTGACCCTGGCGGCAATGACACTGCCTGTTATTATAGGCACTGCTGAAGAGGCACTCCGGGCTGTCCCCAATACATACAGGGAGGCGTCCCTTGGGTTAGGAGCCACCAAGTGGCAGACCATATACCGTGTAGTCCTGCCGGCGGCGCTACCGGGGGTTCTCACAGGGGCAATATTAGGCGTCAGCAGGGCGGCAGGAGAGACCGCTCCAATCATGTTCACGGCGGCTGTATTTTATACTCCATCCCTCCCGTCTTCCTTTACCGATAAGATAATGGCGCTTCCCTATCATATATATGTGCTTGCAACAGCAGGCACTGATATTCAGGCTACCAGGCATCTTCAATATGGAACAGCCCTCGTGCTGATAGCCCTGGTTTTAGGTCTGAATCTCATTGCAATGATATACCGTACACGTTTAAGGCGGAGAAGATGAGAAGGTAGATTTAAGATTTTCAATTCCCTATCCGTTCGCGGGGGACCTCAAATTCCCTCTCCCCCTGCGGGAGATGGTCAGGGTGAGGGGGGATAACTGAATAAAAAGGTTTGATCATGGAAAACTGTTTAAAAATGTGCGCTAAAAACTTGAATTTCTATTACGGCGAGGCCCAGGCGCTGTATGACATTTCCCTTGATTTTTATGACAATCAGGTTACGGCCCTTATAGGGCCTTCCGGCTGCGGCAAGAGCACGCTTTTGAGGTGCCTGAACAGGATGAATGACCTTATACCATACAGCAGGGTTAAGGGCAGTGTGATGCTGGATGGAGAGGAAATATATGATCCTGATATTGATGTTGTGACCCTGAGAAGCCGCATAGGCATGGTCTTTCAGAAGCCCAACCCCTTTCCAAAGAGCATCTTTGAGAACGTCGCCTATGGCCTGAGGGTAAAAGGGATCAAAGACAGGGCACTTATTGAGGAGAGGGTAGAAACAAGCATAAAAAGGGCCGCGCTCTGGGATGAGGTAAAGGACAGGATTCATGAGTCGGCACTGGGGCTCTCCGGCGGTCAGCAGCAGAGGCTGTGCATCGCAAGGGCAATGGCGGTTGAACCGGAGGTCCTTCTCATGGATGAGCCTGCTTCAGCGCTTGATCCTATAGCCACGCAGAAGATAGAGGAACTAATCAATGAGCTGAAGAATACCTATACAATAATAATAGTAACGCATAATATGCAGCAGGCCGCCCGCATTTCCGATATCACGGCATTTTTCTACCTGGGTAAATTGATCGAGGTTGATGAGACGGAAAAGATATTCACAAGGCCAGGGTTAAAGCAGACATCGGATTATATAACGGGAAGGTTTGGGTAAAGCTTTCAGCTGTCAGTGATCAGCTGTTTACGATGGATCAAATAATTTAGCTTTTTTAAACCGTATGATTATTGATATCAGGGATATAAATAATTTCCTCCCCTTTTAGGGGAGGATTAAGGTGGGGTCTTCTCAATGCTGATTCTTCATCATTTATAAGACCCCCTCCCGACCTCCCCCTAAAAGGAGGAGGGGATCTCCAGCCGGCATCTTCCGGCAACAGGCATCTTTAAAAAAGGAGTATTTTATGCCAGCACGTTTACAGAAAGAACTGGACAGGCTTAAGAAACAGATCCTGTTTCTCGGCGCCATGGTTGAAGAGCATGTGGACATGGCGATCAAGGCCGTTGAGAAGAAGGATGCCGGCCTTGCCGAAGATGTTATCAGGGCTGACCTTAAGGTTGATGAACTGGAAGTGGAGATAGAAGAGGAGTGCCTCAAGCTGCTTGCATTATATCAGCCTGTAGCTGAAGACCTCAGGTTTATTATAGCCGTTATCAAGATAAACCATGACCTTGAAAGGATAGGGGACGAGGCCGTAAACATCTCCGAGAGGATGGTCTATATATCTACAAGGCCCCCTGTCCCGGTCTCATTCGATTATAAGCTCATGTCGGAAAAGACGAGGGAAATGCTGAAAAGCAGCCTGGATGCACTGGTGAATATGGATGAAGACCTGGCTAACAGGGTCCGGTTGAAGGATGACGAGGTGGATCAGATAAACAGGGAGATCTACGATCATGTAAAACAGACAATCCTTGAAAATCCTGATAAGGGGGGCTATCTGATAAATCTTTTTTCTATAGCGAGAAACCTGGAGAGAATAGCCGATCACGCCACCAACATTGCTGAAGAGGTTATTTATCTGGTGGAAGGGATTATTCAGAGGCATAAGAGAATATGAGGAAGGCGCAGGGCCCAGGGCGCAGGGCGCAAGGAATAGAGAAAGGGTAAAAGCTTTCAGCGATCAGCTAAAGGGAAAAAAGACTCTTAGTGAAGGCTAACCACGAAACACACGAAATACACTAATAATTTATTTGGAATTCCTGAAGGATTATTATTTGGTGTGTTTCGTGTATTTAGCGGTTAATGGATATTTCCTTGTCTTATATATTGAAATATCTCGATGGGCACATCCTATTAAAACCACCCCCAATTTTAATTAAATCCTAACACTTTCTTCATTTCCCCCAAACACTCCGGGATGAAAATGACTTTAAAATTTAGATGAGACTTCCCGGGCGGAAACGCGCTGATCCGGAAGTATAAGGAAGAGTAAATGGTTTTCAAAACAATATTATATAAAAGGAGAAAATACCATATGAAAAAGAGATTTCTTGTATTTGTGATGATGTGCCTTACCTTGGTTGGATTAAACGTACAGGTTGGGGCGGCAGAAGTCGATATACTAATCAATAAGCTTCTGGAGAAGAAGGTCATAACACAGGATGAGGCAACTCAACTTATGGATGACATGCAGAAGGAAGGGAAAAGAGAGCAGGAAGCGATAAAGACCGTGGTTGCCGAGGCCGCAAAGGAAGAGGCGAAGAACAATAAGCAGGTCCTGCCAAAGTGGGTCGAAAATATGACCCTGGCCGGCGATCTGAGGGTGCGCTATCAGACCCAGAATGTCGATGGCGATGACAAAGACGCAAGAAACAGGTTGCGCTTGAGGCTCAGACCTACGCTGGAAACGAAAATCAATGACAAGTGGAAGGCAGGTTTCGGTCTTGCAACAGGCGGTGATGACCCCATTTCCACAAATCAGACGCTGGAAAACGAGTTCCAGACACCGGATATAAGGCTTGATTATGCATATGCTCAATACGCCCCCAATAAGATTTTCAAGATCATGGCAGGCAAGCTGAAAAACCCCCTGTACACAACCAAGGACCTCATGTGGGACACGGACGCAAGGCCTGACGGTCTTGCAGGCACATTTAATTTCAATGCCTCTGACAATATAGGCATCTTTGTTACGCCGGCCTATTTTGTCCTTGATGAGAATAAGAACAGCAAAGACGACCCCGCAATGATAGCCTTTCAGCCGGGTTTGACATGGAAGATCAATGACAAAATGAATCTTAAGGTTGCAGCGGCCTATTATGACTTCCAGAATGTCAAGGGAAGCGACATGTCCGACCACAGCCAGGGAACAAACTCCATTATAGAAATCGACAATACTCCGGAGGATGAGGAGGATGATGACTACACAGTGAAATGGATGTATGAACTTGATTCAACGGCACTGGATGCACAACTGGACTTTAAACCGGATACATTCATAAAATATGTCTCATTATTCGGAGAGTATGTCAAATCGGATGCAGACACGAATAATACCGGATGGCTTGCAGGGATAACATTCGGCGACGAGAAGGTAAGTGATTTCGGAAACTGGCAGTTTACATATAATTACAGGAATCTTAAAAAGGATGCATGGGTGGACTGGCTGCCTGACAGCGATTTCTATGATGGTGAGACAGGGGTCGAAGGAGGTGAATTTGAGGTCACATTCGGACTCAGCAAGAATGTCACATTCGGAATAGATTACTATTCATCCAAACATAATATTGATGATCCTTCAGATGATGATCTGAGCCTGATTCAGGCGGACCTGGTCATCAAATTCTAATAATTGCCTCCACGACCGGTTGCCCATCCAATAGATTGCCATTATTGGATGGGCAGTCATTTACTGCACATGATGCCGATTCCATCCGATGATCAAATTGAAGACAGAAGCTGCGCTCTCTGCTGAAAGGACTTTACGCCGCCATTGATCATCACGGGCAATCCTGCTTATGATTGAAAGCATCTCCACATGGATTGAGGGCGGATCTACTGGAGACAGAAGCAGTATCATTATTCTGAAATCACGGTTTGAATCACGGTCATGAATACCTGCCTTCCCGATTCCGAGGGCGACGATAGGCCGGGAAAGGGCCTTTATCCTTACATGGGGGATCGCGATATCAGCTCCAACAAAGGTTCCTCCTTCCTGCTCGCGCATCATGAGCGAATCCCATGCTGAATCCTTCAGGGTTTTGTCGGTCTTTTGCATGCATGCATCAAGGAGCTCCATCATGGCCTCCTCCTTATCCATAAACCTTTCCCACAGTAGAGTTGACTCGCTTTGAAAAAGGGCCTCTTTACCGGAGACAGGCTCTTTCCTCTCCTGTGCCTCCGGAAATGATTCTTTAATAACAGGGGTCACAGGTATTTTACTCTCAATCTCTGAAACAGTCCTTGTATCCAGTACTACAATAGTATGTCCTTTGCCTTCCTGAATCAGCCGTTCTGCAACACCCTCCCTGCCCAACAACCGTTTCCAGAGGCCTGCCTTTTTGCCCGGCGCGCCAAGGATTATATGGCCTACGCGATACTCTTTTGCGAACTGGAGGATGGTCTTTACGATATCGTCGCCCTTATAGGTGAATACAGTTGCCCCCAGCTGTTTGGCAAGGGTCAGATTGTTTGACAGCATTCGCTGTGTCGCGGCATCGATGAGGGACGGATTTTCACGCGAAGCCTGCACATAAAGGGCGTACCAGTTCCTGTTCAGCCGTCCGGCAAGCCTTGAGGCGTAACGCAGAAGGGTTTCGGTTTTGGGGCCTCTCGAGCTCAGAGAAACCATAACCTGGTCCGGATTTGACGGTATCTCCTCTTGCGACGGGTCGCGTCTGCGCGAGTCAATATGCGCAGCCAGCTCCCTCAGGGTCAGTTCGCGCAGCTGCTCCAGGTTTATGGGCTTGAAGAAATTCGCAAGGGCGGCCCCTGCAAATTCCCTGGTATAGACCTTTCCCTCCTGGAGCCTGCGGCGAAGGTCTTCGGTGGTTATATCCACATTTACGATCTGGTCCGCCTCAGCCAGGATCCGGTCGGGCACACGCTCACGGACCTTAACCCCGGTCACTCCCCCGACCGTTTCATAGAGGCTTTCCAGGTGCTGTACATTCATGGTGGAGATGACATGTATCCCGGCGGCAAGGATTTCCTCAATATCCTCATACCTTTTATCATTTCTGCTCCCCGGCACATTGGTATGTGCCAGTTCGTCAACGAGCACAACCTCCGGCCTTATTGAGAGGATGGCATCCAGATCCATTTCCCCTATCTCTATGCCGCGATATGTAATCTTTTTATTCGGAACCATATCCAGCCCGTTAAGCAATAACTCCGTTTCAACCCTCCCGTGGGTTTCAATAACACCGACCATAATTTTAACGCCGTCCTCCCTTAGACGGCGGGCCTCGATCAGCATCTGGTATGTCTTGCCTACACCGGCTGCATAGCCCAGGTATATCTTCAGCCTGCCCCGCTGCGAGCGGCGGATCAACCTTAAAAAACTGTCGGCCCGGTTATCATTCATATCATTCACCCATCATATCCAGCGCCAGGTTTATATCGAGGACATTCACCATGGGATCAGAATAAAGAAAGCCCCCGGTCGTTCTTGACAGGTTTTTAAGCAATTTAACAACTGATGAGACAGGAAGACCGCGTACTGAGGCTATCCTTTCCGACTGGGCCAGGGCTGCTTTCAATGTTATATGAGGATCAAGTCCGCTGCCTGAGGCTGTCACGAGGTCAGCAGGCACTGATATCGGGGTCTGTAAATTCAGCCTTTTGATGATGTGCCGGGCCCTGGCATGCAATTCAGGATTTACGGGAGAAAGGTTGCTTCCTCCCGAAGATGATGCATTGTAATCAACCGCCGAAGGACGCGGCCACAGATACCTGTCGCCGGAGAAGCCCTGGGCGATCAGTGCGCTGCCCAGGACATCTCCACCGGCATTTCGGATCAGGGAGCCTTCGGCGCTTTCGGGCGCTGCAATCCTTGCGAACATGAGGATAAAAGACACGTAAAAAACACAGCAGATCCCCATTGTGACGGCTATAATCCGCAGTGTTGCGGCCATCTGTAAAAAAATCGCAGCTGTATGTTTGGGTTGCATATTGTCTCCTGCTAAAATATTCCTGTCAGATGCAACAGGATATCTATCAATTTAATTCCTGCAAAGGGCGCGATCACACCTCCAAGACCGTATATAAGGAGATTTTTTCTTAAAAGGGCGCCCGCGCCCATGGGCCTGTATTTCACGCCCTTTATGGCAATCGGGATAAGCAGGGGGATTATGACTGCATTGAATATAAGGGCCGAAAGAACAGCGCTTTGGGGTGTTGACAGTCTCATGATGTTGAGGACCGCAAGCCGGGGTATTGCCAGCATGAACATCGCAGGTATTATGGCGAAGTATTTGGCCACGTCGTTGGCGATGGAAAAGGTTGTGAGGGCGCCCCTTGTCATGAGCAGCTGCTTGCCTATCTCTATTACCTCGATAAGCTTTGTGGGGTCACTGTCAAGGTCGACCATGTTCCCCGCCTCCTTTGCCGCCTGGGTCCCGGAATTCATTGCCACTCCTATGTCCGCCTGGGCAAGGGCAGGGGCGTCGTTTGTGCCGTCTCCCATCATTGCTATCAGTCTTCCCGCGTGCTGTTCCCTGCGTATGTAATCCAGCTTGTCTTCCGGCTTTGCCTCGGCAATGTATTCATCCACTCCGGCCTCCCTGGCTATTGCTGCTGCAGTAAGGGGGTTGTCTCCCGTAACCATGACAACCCTCAGGCCCATGGTGCGCAGGCGCTCGAACCTGTCCCGGATGCCAGGCTTGATCACATCGGACAGGGCAATAACCCCCAGGGCCGCATCCCCGTCAACGACAACAATAGGAGTGCTCCCATTCCTGGCGACGCCTTCAACCAGGCCCTTCAGGCCAGGATCGACCGATGCGCCGTTGTTGCGAAGATAGGTCTGAACCGCATCGGATGCCCCTTTTCGGAAATGACGCCCATCCGGCATATCCATACCGCTCAACCTGGATTGGGCTGTAAACGGTATGATGATACTGCCCGGCATTTCACGGGGTGCGAGCGACCCGAGCGTCTCTTCCCCAAGTTTTACTATGGACCTGCCTTCAGGGGTCTGATCCCCAAAGGATGCGAACATGGCCGCCTCTGCAAGCCTCTCCGGATCAACGCCAGGCAAGGGATAGTAGTCAGTGGCCTGGCGGTCTCCCATGGTTATGGTCCCTGTCTTATCCAGCAGCAGCGTGTCGATGTCCCCTGCAAGCTCCACTGCCTTGCCGCTTTTGGCCAGTATATTTGCAGAGAGGGCGCGGTCCATTCCTGCCAGACCGATGGCAGCCAGAAGCGCCCCGATGGTAGTAGGGATAAGGCAGACAAGGAGGGCGATAAGCGTGGGTATAGGGAGCTCCACGCCGAAATATCGGCCTATAGGCCAGAGGGCAGCCGTCACTATAAGAAAGGCAAGGGTCAACCCCGCAAGCGTTACGGTCAGAGCCAGTTCATTAGGGGATTTTTGTCTGACGGCTCCTTCTACCAGGGCTATCATGCGGTCCAGGAACGATTCCCCTGCGCCTGCGGTGATGAGGATCATGATCCGGTCCGAAAGGACCCTTGTCCCTCCCGTTACCCCTGACCTGTCTCCTCCTGCCTCCCTGATTACAGGCGCGGATTCGCCTGTGATGGCAGATTCGTCAACTGTTGCCGCGCCTTCAATTACCTCTCCGTCGCCTGGTATGACCTCTCCGGCAATAACGAGTATAATATCACCTTCGCGTAATTCATCGGAGCTGATCATTTCTTCCCCGTTTGCAGATATTCTCCTTGCAACAGTTCTGCTCCTGGTGCGCCTGAGCGTGTCGGCCTGTGCCCTGCCTCTTGCCTCGGCAAGGGCTTCGGCGAAATTGGCGAACAGGACCGTAAGCCATAATATTACAGCCACTGCTGCAGTGTAGGCGAAATCGTCTTTGCCTTTGAAGGGCATTGAGAAAAGCACCAGGGTGGTCATGGCGGCGCCTGCCTCCGTGACAAACATGACAGGATTCCGGGCCATCACCCGGGGCTTCAGCATGGCAAATGCCTGCTTCAGGGCGATTCGCAAAAGAATTTTATCGATAAGAGAGGCCCGTCGGGCCTTCCGCCGTTCGAGCTTCAGCTTCTCTCTCAATGCTTTATCATTACTCTCAGACATTTGAATTTTCCTTTGTGTTCATGAACATGCAATCAAAACCCCGAGGCCAGATGCTCTGTAATGGGACCCAGAACGGCTACAGGCAGAAAAAGAAGAGCCCCGATGAATAAAATGCTTCCCAGAATCACCATGCCGAATAACGGTGTGTCGATTCGCAAAGTGCCCGCGGTTTCCGGTGAAGGCTTCTTGACCGCCAGGGAACCGGCGATTGCAAGAGGCAGGATAATGGGGATGAAACGGGCCAGAAGCATAACAATGCCGGTGGCAACATTCCAGGGGACCGTGTTGTCTCCCAGTCCCTCAAAGCCTGAGCCGTTATTTGCCGCAGCGGAGCTGAATTCATAAAGTATCTCGGTAAAACCATGGGCGCCGGGATTGTGCACTGTTGATGCACCCCATGAAGTCGATGCAAAGAGCGATGTGCCTCCCAGTATAAACAAAGGGTGAATCAGAAGGGCAAGGAGGGCGAGCTTCATTTCCGGCGTCTCCACCTTGCGGTTAAAATACTCAGGCGTCCGCCCGACCATCATCCCGCATATGAAGACTCCGATAATGATATAAAGGAACATGTTAATGAGTCCGACCCCTGCGCCGCCGAAGGTGCTGTTCAGCCACATGCCGGTCAGGGGGACAAGACCGGTGAGCGGGTTGAAACTGTCCAGCATGCTGTTTACCGATCCGTTGCTTGTTGCGGTAGTGAGGGCCCCCCAGACAGGGGCAGATGCCTGGCCGAAACGGAGTTCCTTCCCCTCAAGGTTTCCAACTGCTTCCACCGGCAGGCCTGCAAATGCAGGTGCGGGGGCGGATTCAAGATAAACGGCAAAACCGATTTTAGCAATAAGCAGGGCCGCCATAACAGCGAATACGACCGATGCGTGACGCATCCGGCCTGTGATCCTTCCGAACATCCATACACAGGCCATTGGAATCAGGATGATGCATATGCTCTCTGCCATATTGGTAAAAAAGGTCGGATTCTCGAAGGGATGAGCTGAATTCGCCCCGAAAAATCCCCCTCCGTTTGTTCCCAGCTGTTTGATGGCTACAAAGGCCGCGACCGGACCCCTTGCTATGATCTGTGCGGCGCCTTCCAGGGTCCTTGCGACGGCTGCGCCCTGCAGTGTCATGGGGACACCGCTCAGGACAAGCAGCACAGCGACTATCAGGGCAAGCGGCAGCAGCACAAGAAACACGGCTCGCATGAGGTCGCGGTAGAAATTTCCGACCCTGGCCTCCCCGGTCAGGGCCCTGGCGAGGGCTGTAAGCGCGGCTATGCCTGTGCCAGCCGAGACAAACTGCAGCCACATCAATCCGAAGACCTGGGAAAAGTAGCTTAAAGATGCCTCGCCGGAATAATGCTGAAGGTTGGTGTTGGTGACAAATGATGCGGTTGTGTGAAAGACCAGGCTCGGTTCCAGGGCGGCCTTCCCATCAGGGTTCAGAGGCAGGGACTGCTGAAATGAAAGGATAAGATATCCTGTGACAAACATTGCCCCGTTGAACAGGAGCAGTGAAAAAACATAGCTCTTCCACCCCTGTTCCTCCGAGGCGAACCTTCCGGCTGATTTTATAATGAAGGATTCGACACGCTGTCTGAGTCCGGCCATCCTGTCTCCAGGTTCCATGGCCCAGGTCATTTCCTTTGCAAGGGGCCAGGACAATAAAAATGCCGCCAGAAGAATTATTGTAATATATATGATATCCATGATTATCTCTCTTAAAACCTTTCCGGCTTAATTATGGCATATACGAGATAGACAATACAAAGAACCGTCAGCGCAAGGGCCAGATAGTCCATAAAATTACTCCTTATAATTTGGATAAAGCCGCCCGGCAGCCGGTATTGTTACCAGGGGCAGGGTGAACCGGAAGGTTGACCCCTTGCCCGGCTCACTCTCCACACCCACCTCGCCTCCGTGTGCGCGGACGATCTCCCTTACGATCGCCAGGCCCAGGCCTATCCCGGATTTGTCATCCTGGCCGGGCACGCGATAGAACTGTTCGAATATATGACTCAGGTGCTCATTCGGGATGCCGGTTCCCGTATCCTGAACCGAAAAACGCACATAATCATTTTCAGAACGGGCAGTGACGGTAACGGACCCGCCCGGGTCCGTGAAACGCAGGGCATTGGAAAACAGATTAGAAAAGACGTGGTGTATCTTCCGGGAGTCGGCCATGACCTCAGGAAGATCACCGGCAACCCCGTTCAATAAAGTCACACCCTTGTCCCTGGCCTCGATAAGAAAAGGTTCGACAGCATCCCGTGCAAGGGCCTGAGGCGAGACAGGTTTAGGGGAAAGATTTGATTTCCCGGATTCGATGCGGTTCAGATCAAGCAGATCGTTGAGGATACTGACCAGTCTGTCGCTGTCATCCCTTGCCGCCATGAGAAGCTCCACCTGCTTATCATTCAGGGGTCCGATCCTCTCCTCAAGCAGCAGATACACTGACATGCGGAGGGAGGTCAGGGGCGTCTTAAGCTGGTGAGAGACCGTTGAGACGACGTCGCGCTTTAATTCCATCTGTTCATGGACCTGGGTCATGTCCTTCAGAATAAGCGCCAGGCCGGCCGGTTCACCTGACTCAGGGCCTGTAAGTATAGGTATGACCATAGGCTGGAAAAAATATTCTCTGTTATCAATAAAGCGCTGGACATATCCTTTGTTAATGTCACGTTCTATAGCGCAGTTCCTGTCCAGGGCCTCCAGGATCATCGTAGAAAGCCATTCATACCCCAGTTCGGCGGTAAAGACTCCCGGTTTGAGATTGAATTGCCTTAGGGCAGTTTCTGTAGAGACCTCAACACGGCCCTCCAGGTCAAGGACTGCAATAGCCGTTGGAAGCGATTTGAATACCTCTTCCGTGGCCCGACGCGTCCTCAGGAGGTTTATCCGGTCCGCCTTGCGCACCTGTCTCAATGCGGACACCATTTCATTAAATGATTCTGAAAGATGGCCTATCTCATCCTTTGATCCTGATTTCAGTACGAGGTCAAGGTTTCCGTTTCTGATTTCATTTGTTGATTCAATCAGCTTATTTATAGGGTGCAGGATCCACCTGTGGGAGAGATAGCTATAGAGGACAGCGACAACAGCGGAGACTAAAATCGCTATCAGCATACTGCGGTGCGCTGCGCCGGCCCTGCGCCTGGCAGTATCGTTGGCCTCGCTCATATTGTTCTGGTTCATGGCCAGGATGTCCTGGGCCGTTTTCTTGATTTCGAGGAATTTCGGCTGCAATATTGAAAAATACGTGTCCTGCCGTTCCGACATGGATCCCTGTGCCTGCGCAACAAGTGGGACTGAACTGATATATTCGTCAAAGAGGATACTGATATGCTGAGCCATTTCATGCTCGTTGTGGAGCGTGATATTGCCGAGCTCCGCCTCAAGGGCGGTCCTGAATCCGGATGTATATTCCGTGATTAATCTGTTCCCTTCCGATTCATTGCCGGCCAGAGTGAACAGGATTCCGCTGTCGATCCTCTCAAGGGATTCCTTCATCTCCTGGCAGGCTATAACACTGCGGTAGTTTTCCTTCAGGATAACATCGATAGCCTGGCCAAGGTCCCTTATCTGCAGCATGGTCAGAATGCCGATTGCCGCAACGATCCCGAGAAGCCCGCCGAACCCCAGCATGAGCTTTTGTCTTATGCCGATCATTTTCAACCTCCGATGTCATATTATTAGCAGCTTGCATGCCAAATAAATATTTATGTGATATCAAGAGGATATGAGCAGTATAGATATGAAAACCCTTGTAATACACAAGGATAGGGATAGAAGCCCCTTGCAAAAAACAAGGTCGAAAAGGGGTGGAAATATCCCGTTGTTTTTATAAGCCGAACAGAAGAGGTTGGACTTAATAATGAATCTTCTTCATTTTAAAAATGCGGAGGAAAAAATATTTGATGCTTCTCCATACTTGAATGTTGATAAATCTGTCGAGCTGCCATCTTCACCTAATTACATCCTGTCTGATAATTTGGAGTAAAGGTCAAGCTATCACAAATAACTTGACGTAACAGTTTAGTCCTTATGGATATTGATGATAGCACAGGTCAGCTTGAATTTCTATACAAAGCTGCCTGGGCGGTTGGTGTGTCGGAAGTAAAAAGGGTTTGAAAGAAATTGATTGGTGAGACACC
>Ga0209287_10000069_pt1 | contig 61943 bp, 53 predicted proteins | sample PPLLak3cmMay2015_2_FD_187255 | JGI IMG/M metagenome (GOLD analysis project Ga0209287, IMG submission 187255) | Freshwater sediment microbial communities from Prairie Pothole Lake near Jamestown, North Dakota, USA - PPLs Lake P8 Core (1) Depth... | ecosystem: Environmental > Aquatic > Freshwater... | reverse complement strand
GAAAAAATTACAGAAATTGGAAGCGATGGGGAAAATTAAAGTCAAGACAACCGGGTCGTTGAACCCCATCTATTTAGAGATCATCGATTCTTCTGTTGAATCTGAAGTTGCAAGAAATCCGTTGGTTGAGACATTGTTCGAATGATCCAACGATTTCAAAAAAAAAAAAAAAAAAAAACCAGTGAACTAGCGATCAAGAGTGTGTATCACTTTTGATTCTTACAGGTTCAGGTTTTGACGCAGACAGAGGAGAACGCTTCAGCCAGCCCGACGTGAGAGGATCCGAGTAAGCAGCGCGCCTCCAAAACTGATCTTTTCTACATTCACATTCCCGATGAACGTGAATGATCCTATCGCGAATTTATGGAATGGACCTATCCTGGTCAGCGTTGTCGGCCCTAGGAGGATGCCGCCCGTGCAATGCTTGAAGTGGATGTTTCCTTTCCGCATCTGTAAGGGACCAACGGTCTTATAGTGAGCTCGAATCGCGTAGAACGAGGTGCTGAACCGTGACTGTTGAACATTGAAGAACATTCCAACCACGGTGGTATGCAACACGAGTCGTGATGCAATTGACATTCCAGCAAGGATCCAGGGGAGAGGATGGAATCTCCACTTTGTGATGTTGACCTCTGCTGAGGCGTTATTTCCCTCACTATCAGTGACGACTACTCTGATGTTGCGTTTCAGTGAAAGAGCACTATTAAATTGGATGAGTGGGCGCCAGAAACAAGTAAGCTCTGCTGTGTCCTCTTCAGAAATTAACTTGTCGTCCACAAAATACTCTATTTTTGCGATATCGAATTCAGAAGTTACGTTCACCGTGATGGTTATCTTCCCATAGACAAACGTCATTGCCCCTAAAGAAATGCTTCGTTCCATATCGTTGAAGTAGAATTTACCGGCCATGGGTTTCGTAATCACCACTGAGATAGGTCCTTCTTGTCCGGTTGTAAAATGCCATAGAGGTCCGATTGCAAATTCTTTATTGCTATCCCAGGCGGTAATCCTCCAATAATACATCGTATTATTTTCAAGATCACCCACAGGATTATAGCTCGTACCGGACTGATTGCTTGAGACTTTCGGAGGTGTACTGGTGTTCCCGAAATACACATCATACGTCACGGTATCATTATCCGGGTCGCCTCCCACCCAAGACAAAGAGGTACTGACCGGAATATTGATTGACATATTCAATGGAATCTCATCACCAGGTACGTTTGGTGGATTGTTCTCCTTTGCTATCGTTGTAAACTCCCATATCGGTCCACTGTTTGATTCATTGTTGCTATCCCATGCGATAATCTGCCAGTAGTATGGCGTGGAATAATTCATCAGCCCAGGATTATAAGTCTTATTAGGATAATTTGTTTCAATTTTTCCCGGTGGGTTTGTCGTTCCAAAACATATATCAAAAGTCATCGTATCATTATCAGGGTCACTGCAGCTCCAGCTTAAATCATAGGATATTAAAATATCCGTTGAACCATTTGCTGGATCAGGGTTACTCGGTATCTCTGGTGGAGTCAGACGCTCTGCTCCCGTTCGGGGTAAAAAGGGGATGGCAAACGTTGAAGTCACTAGCGCCACGGTCAATACAAAGACCGTACTGATGCGCATTAATGAATAATTATTCATTTTTCTATTATTCATGGTCATCTTTTTTCCTCCAGTTATTATTTGGACGGTGTACAGTATACTTGCTATATATATATAAATTTCGATAAAAAACCTCCGGGAGAACGTCCAGATAGAAAAAAAACAGATATTCTACAAACTATAAAAAATACAATAAAAGATTTAATATTTAATAGTCGTTCACTGCTCAGAATGGATGCAAAACTCATCATCGAACTGATCTTTCTTGCCTCATCCATAGTCACTATCTACCTCATCCTCAGGAGGCGGTATCTCTACCTTCGACTCGGGATGCGGAACATTCGGATCGACACATATATCTTTGGCGCCCTGCTCGGCCCTATCCTTATCGTCCTCTTTGGCATGCTAAACGTCTCACAAATTCTGACAGGACTTGGTGGAACAGGTAGCCTGAACCCGTTTGGCATCCTTGTACTTTTTCTTTCCATGGTTTTCATGAGCATTTTCTTAGACATCACCGGGTTTTTCGAATACTGCGCGCGAGTCGCACTCAAATACGCAAGAGGAAACGGACGTCGACTCTATTTCTCCTTATACCTGACGGTCTCCCTTTTAACGATTTTTACCTCTAATGACATCATCATCCTAACCTTCACCCCCTTTATTTACTACTTTTCAAAAAACGCAGGCATCGACCCAAAACCCTATCTCATCGCAGAGTTCTTCGCAGCAAACACCTGGAGTATGATGCTTTATATTGGAAACCCGACGAATATCGTGCTTGCCGCTGCCTTCGACCTCCGATTCGACGAATATACCAAATGGATGCTCCTACCTGCACTTGCAGCTGGTTTCATCAACATGATCCTGCTATACGCTATTTTCAGAAAAAAAATTAACCAGCCTCTCAAACACATAGAAACCATCAACCCACGCTCCGCGATCACAGATCCTACGAGTACGATTCTCGGACTCTCTATGCTCGCAGGCTGCATCGTCTGTCTTGCAATCGCCCCCTACCTTGGCATTGAAATGTGGCTCATCGCCCTAGGATTCGGAGTAGCACTTTTACTGCTGCTCCTCTTCCGAGACACCCTGGTCGCCCTTACCAAAGAACAGATCAATAAAAAACATTTCACAGTTCAGACAACCATAAAAAAAATGCCGCTGAGCATTATCCCCTTTATCCTTTCCTTGTTCATCACTGTAGAAGCACTCAGAATCTATGGAATCACAAAAGATATTGGTGTGTTCTTCAACACCCTCTGCGGAGCCTCAACGACCGCAACGACATTCCTCTATGGCATCAGCTCCGCTTTTACCGCAAACATCCTCAACAACATCCCGATGACAGTAGCCTTTGTCCCTATCGCATCTGCTGCCCCCCAAACAACCCTTCTCCCAGCGGTTCTTGCAACCACCATTGGCTCAAACCTTGGGGCAAACATCACCCCCATCGGGGCACTCGCCGGAATTATGTGGATGAGCATCCTGCGTGACAAAGAAGTCAAACTCACCTTCAAAGAATTTGTCACCTACGGTCTTCTCATCACCCCGGTCACCTTACTTGCCTGTCTGGGAATCCTTGCAGCAGAGTTCATCTTCTTTTTATAAAAAAGGAACACGAACCTAAAACCATATACCACGGAAGAAGATTACCCTGCAGACCATGGAACCAATCCTACAAGTACATAACCTGAACAAATCCATCGCAGGAAAACAACTATTTGAAAACACAACGTTTGAAATCTACCCAGAGGACTGCGTCGGGCTGCTCGGACCAAACGGATGTGGAAAAACCACTCTGTTCAATATCCTTCTTGAAAAAGAACAACCAAACAATGGAGATGTACAAAAAAAAGATAACCTAAGAATCCGCTCTCTCGAACAAGACCCGATGCATCGATCAGACATCACCTTAAACGATTTCTTCACAAGAACCGCACAAACAGAGAGCATCCAACAACAAATCAAAAACTTAGAAAAACAATTGGAGGACCCAGCCGTTTACGAATCAAATCGCCATCAAGAAATACTTGACAAACTCAGAACGTTACAGACGCAAACGAGCAAAACAAGTGGGAGTGCCCAACTCGAAGCAGCAAAAGACCGCCTCAAAGAACTAGGACTCACGGGACTAACCCTAGACATGCTCATGAAAAATTTCTCTGGCGGGGAACGACAAAAAATTGCTCTTGCCTCAGTTTTCACACAACCACAAAACTGCGACCTGTTCCTCCTTGATGAGCCAACAAATCATTTGGACATTGAAACTATCGAATGGTTAGAACAAAAAATCGCTGAGCTCCCCAGCGCAGTCATCATCATCTCGCATGACCGGTACCTCCTCAGTGATTTAGTCGACAGGGTCTTTGAGTTTCAAGGTTCCCACATTGAACTGTACGATGCATCCTATGAAGAATACGAAGAACAGAAAAAGATCAGGGAGCATATCAAAAAACAGGAATTCCAGAAAGCATCCGTCGAAATGAAACGACAGCTCGCAGCCATCAAAAAAATCACCAGAAGAAACCGCTATAACATACAGATCAACAGTCGCATGAGACAACTCGAGAAACTCAAACATGTAGAAAACCCAATCCTGAAAAACTATCTCTTAAGGTTTCATTTTAAAACCGTGTTAAAATCAGGAAAAAACATCGCAGATGGAATAAATATTTCCAAATATTTCGGAGAGAAAAGAATCCTCTCAAATGCGAATTTTGAGATTCTTGCTGGACAAAAAATCGGACTGCTCGGACCAAATGGATGCGGAAAAACGACATTCCTAAAAATGCTGACAAAAGAAGAGCCCTACAGTCAAGGAAAACTATCGCTCAGTCAGGGGGCAAAATGGGGATACTTCGACCAAGGACATCTATCCCTAAATCTCGAAAATTCGCTTCTGGAGGAAATCCTGAGAGGCCATATCGATTTATCGGAGGAAGACGCAAAAGCACTCCTTGGTCAATTTAATTTCAAAGGAACAACAATCCATAATAAAGTGGGTCAACTCTCCGGAGGAGAACGCGCTCGTCTCGCTTTCCTGCGACTCATCATGGAACCCTATAACCTGCTGCTTTTAGACGAACCGACAAACCACATGGACATCGAATCAAAAAGTGCGATAGAAACCGCCCTAAACACCTATACAGGTACTGTTATCGTTGTCTCCCATGATCGGAAGTTTCTCGATACCGTGACCGACACGATTTTTTTCATGACCGATGCAGACATCAAAATCTACTCAGGCAATTATACCATGTTTCGTCAACAACGGCTCAAAGAGCTTTCCGAGTACACAAACAAAGACCTTGCGTATCTCTCCTCAGGACTCACCAAGTATGTCGTAACCAAAGGATTCACCATCTGGACCATAAAAAAGAAACATGCCATTGGTGAAGTAATCATCATCGGAGAACACAACAAGAACCTCTATGAATGGGCCATCAAAGGCGGACTTCTCAAAGAAGCATAAAATTCTTGAAATATGTTTTTCATAATATTAAAAATATCTAAATATTATAATACAAAAAAAAGATTTATATAGGATTGCTGTGTTATACCCTCCGTTCTAAGGGGAACAAAGACCCTGATGAACGCATATGTCTGGGAGGACAATGCCGAAGCAAATGTCTGAAAAGACCTTCAGCAATCTTCTTGACTACTACATCGCCTGCCTCGAACAAGAAGACCTGCTGTCCGTCACCTTCAACGTCTCCTCGGAAAATATCTCGTTCTTGTCCACCCTCTTCCAAACGGAAGTGTTGTTCCACACCAACAACAAACGGGTGATGATCAAGAATACAGAAGGTGCTAAAAAGTTTTTTCAGACCTCTTTGCTTCGGCAAAAAAATAAAACACTGTTCTATGGATACCCTGTCATCATCGGTCCCCGAGGGACGCTTACCCCTATGTTTTTTACCGAACTACAATACGAACAAAAAGATGATGTAATTATCTTAAGCAACACCACGTCTGAATACTCCCTCAATCATCACATCCTTTCACATCATAATTATTCAGCCGAAGAAATCAAGAACATTCAACATGAAATCGAAGGAGACAGCTTTTTTTCAGCACTTGAATCAATCTGTAACATGCTTCATTTCAACAGCACCGAATGTACCCAAACTCTCGACGAAAAACCATTCAAATGTTCCATCACCAAAAAACTTCTAAACAAGGCAATCCTGTATTTTGGAGAACGAACCGATATTACCTATAACCTGATCACAGAACTCACTCAGTTAAAAAAGAAACCACTCGACGAACTCGCATCCACCTCACTACTGCTTTTGCTTACCGGTGACTATCAAGCGGAAAAAACAAACCAAGATAACAAACCTCTTTTAGAAATCTTCTCTTTGAATACCGCTCAAAAAAACGCAATAAAAAAATCCCTCCAGGACCCTCTGACGGTCATCACCGGGCCACCAGGTACTGGAAAATCCCAAGTCGTCCTCAACATCATCGCCAATGCGGTCCATCATAATAAAACCGTTCTTTTTGCCAGTAAAAACAACAAAGCTGTTGATGTCGTCATTGAAAAATTAAACGCAATATTACCCTACAAACTCATCGTTCGAATGGGACATCAGGTGCATAGAAGAAACACGAAAACAGGACTCGAACAACTTGTTAAACAAAAAATTCTTAAGATAACGTTACCAGAAAAAACCATACAAGACTTGCGGATGGTTGATACTCAAATCGAACTTCTTCAGAACCAAATCTTCAGTCTCAGAAGCCTCAATGAATCATTAGAAAAAACACAGGCTACCCTTGATTTTTACTATGAGCAACATCCAGATGACATCCGCTTCCATGAACAGAATTCGTGTCTGGACATGATCGATCCCCTCGTGTTAGAAGAGGACTTTCGAAAATTGTGTAAAACCCCCATTTTTTTACAACATTGGAATCCAAAACGATACCAACGAAAACTAGAGCATTGCTTCAACAAACATTACAATCTTCTCCCACCAGCTCATAAGTCATATCTACAAAATTTGATAACGAATAAACACATAGCTAAAGAAACCACCTTACAAAGGATCCTCACATGGAAAAAGGAAGAATTGGCTCTAGATGAAATCAGACATATAAAAAAAACATTGTTCGCCATCGCTCCATATATGGAACTAAAAAGCAAACAAACGATGTTACAAAAACAGTACATCGTGCTTTCACAAACAGTATTACAACATCAGTGGATAAACAAATTTAAAGAAGCACAAGAGAATGAAAAACAGGAGATTCTGACGTTTTTTTCCGCATCTGAACAACTTGAATCATGGCAGGGGGACGAACAGCTCTTCCGACAACTACACTCCCAACGAACACGAGCCTTTCAGAAAATTCTTAAATTTCTACCAGTATGGGTCGTTACGAATCTGTCCGCAAAACAAAGCTTCCCTCTGAAGAATAATATCTTTGATCTTTTGATAATCGATGAAGCATCCCAATGTGATATCGCCTCAGCATTACCTCTTTTCTACCGAGCAAAACACATCGTCATTATCGGAGATCCTCATCAACTCAAACACATATCACTCCTCACAGAAACCCAAGATCAATCACTTGCGAAAACCAAGCATATTCCTATGGAACTCCACGCCAATTTTTCGTACACAAAACATTCTCTGTATGATTGCGCCGAACAAATCGTCCACGCACACGGTGAACATCCATTATTGTTAAATGAACATTATCGATGCCATTCAGATATCGTTTCATTTTCAAACGAGTATTATTACGATCAAAAACTCACCATAGCGACCGATGAAACAAAACTACTGCATCATCCCTCGTTTCATACAAGGATCCTTTGGCATCATGTAAAAGGAAAAATCAATCATTCAAAAAGCCCGTATAACGAAGAGGAAGCAGAACGGGTCGTAGAAGAACTACTAAAAATCCTCAACATTGTTTCTTCTCTACATGCGTCCATTGGGGTCGTCACCCTTTTTCGCGCACAGACCGAGATGATAACTGAAAAACTCAAAAAATTCCAAGATATCTTTGAGACAGATATTACCATTGGCACTGCTCATCGATTCCAAGGCGACGAAAAAGATATCATTATTTTTTCACCAGCCGTTTCCGAAGGAGTAAAACCCGGCACCCTGCATTGGATACAGACGACAAGTCAATTGTTAAACGTGGCTGTCACACGAGCACGCAGCTTATTTATCATAATTGGTGATCAGGAAGTGTGTCGACACACGCCAGGGCCGCTTAAGAATCTGTCCGATTATGTTGAAAGCATAAGCACACAACCGTTTACAACAGAATCCTCAATAAAACAGCGATTTTACACAGAGGCGAGAAAAAATAATATTCCGCTTATACCTAATTATTCGATGAAAGGAAACATATCGTATAAGATTGATTTTGCATTATTCGTCAATGGAAATCGATATGCTATCAAAATAGTAAATGCACAAAGCAGACTAGATAGAGAGCAACTACAATTAGACGGATGGAAAATACGACAATTCCCCGAACAAGACATCGAGAAAATCCTTTCTGATACGATAGAAGAGCTCAAACGATTATGCTAATCACAAAAAGCAAATCATTTCAATCAATATTTATATACCATGACGGATATACAATTAATAACTAAGGGGAAAAAATTATGGTTGAATTACGTCACATACAAAAAATATCTGTTCTGCTCATCAGCGCATTGTTCCTTGGGGCAAGTCTACTCCCAATTATGAACGGTGCTCAAATATCAGAAAATAGTAGTCATGGTATAACCGTTGACATCGCTACCAGGGTCGCTGCTATAAAATTACAGGAACTTAACAGAAAAGATAGCATGATAACAGAATCAATACAGATAATCAATGAAAAAGGAGAACCATTATTCTACGTATTTGAGTTACACCCTCCAGGTTATATCATCGTTACGGGATCGTACGATCTTCCGCCGGTCATCGCGTACTCATTTACCAGTAATTTTAAAGGGAACTCAGAGGATAATCCTCTTTTCGATTTGCTGTATGCTGATGTAACGCTCCGACTTCAATATATTTACTATGTCCCTGCAGAAACACTTGAAGCGCGTCATCTCCAATGGAACTCTTATACCAAAGGTAATCCTGTGGCGAATGGCAGATTTGAGCAATGGCCTGCTGAAGGAACAACACCAACTGGAGGATGGCTCTTGACCAATTGGAACCAGAATGCTCCGTATAATAATTTTTGTCCCCTTGACCTTGCTAATGGAGGTCAGCGAAGTGTTGCTGGCTGTCCTGCAGTGGCGATGGCTCAAATTCTAAACTATCACAATACAACGATGAATGTTATCTTTAGTGATAGCGATGACTATTATCACGCTTATGGCGGGAACAATTATTGGATTGATAATAACTATTTAACATACGGTTTCAAATCATTTCCACAACTGAACACGTATCTTTCAACACTTCAATCTCATTACGAAAGTCAGATACCACTCACAAACGATGACAAAGCAGCAATCACCTTTGCGTGCGGTGTTGCAGCGACCCAAGTCTATGGAGCAGCCGGTTCAGGGACGTTTGGTGTGAGCCAGGCTTACGAGGCATATCAGAGATTCAATTGCACGACCATTTCCTTGCTTGACGAAGACGATCCGGATATCTATGAGAGAATGTCAAGTAACATGAAGGATGCTCTCCCTGCTCATCTTGCGGTGGTGAATGAAGGATGGACGGTAGGTCATAACGTCGTCCTAGATGGATATAACACCGACAATTACTTCCATGTGAACTTCGGATGGGGTGGGTCCTATAATGGATGGTACCTTATCCCAGAGGAGCTTCCGTATGATTTAACAGTAATCGAAGGGGTTATTGTTGACATCCTCAAAAATACAGCCATTCCTGATTTGACCTGCGAAGGAACACTTGCGTGGAATGATGTAACACCAAATGAGACCGTGACCGGCAGCTTTACGGTCAGCAACATCGGTGAAGCTGATTCAAATCTTGATTGGGAGATCACCGAATGGCCAACCTGGGGGGAGTGGAGCTTTACGCCCTCAAACGGCAACAATTTGAAACCTGAGGACGGATCAACGACCGTGACGGTCTCTGTCGTCGTACCAAACCAAGAGGATTACCTGTTCACCGGAGAAGTTAAAATCGAAAACATAGAGAACAGCACGGATTATTCCATCATACCTGTCTCGTTACAAACAGGCTACAAAATCCATGAGAAATTACACTGCAATGGTTCTCTTATCTGGGTTGATGTCAAACCCAGATCAACAATTACAGGAAGCTTCACGGTAGAAAATATCGGCGCAGCGTTGACCAATCTTAGCTGGGAGATAAAAGAATGGCCAAGCTGGGGCGACTGGTCATTCACCCCTTCAGAAGGAGATAACTTGACCCCAGAGGACGGACCAATCACCATCAATGTAACCGTAAAAGCACCATTCAGAAGAAATACTGAATTCAGCGGACAAATAACTCTTGTTAACACCCAGAACAGCAGTGATAATGATACCATCTCAGTTACTCTTGCGACACCATATCAGTACCATCTGACGCTCCTTGATATTCTGCAGGGGCTTTTGCAACGATTCCCCCATGCGTTCCCGTTACTACGTTTATTTTTAAACAAGTAACATCACATTTCCTGCAAACCAAACCTCCTCGATAAAGTCCATCAGAATGTTTAATAACGAATGTGCCGTTTAAAAGACCAATGGTGAACGTGAGAGGTGCTAGGATTCACACAAGGGAGCGACCATGAGGTTTTTATTACTCTATCCGCCCCCGGAATCATTTTTCATTCATACCTCCCGCGTGTTCTATGGACTCTCACCACCTCTGGGTCTTCTGTATGTGGCAAAAAAACTTCAGAACGATGGAGACAGTGTCACAATACTTGATTTTTCAGCAGAGGCTTTTGATGAACAGAAACTTATAAATGCCATACAAACAGTCGATGTTGTCGGCATCTCTGTACTCAGCTCATCGCTAAATGAGGTAAAAAAATTAATTCAGCTCATACGACAGCATGTTCCAGATCTTCCTATCATCATAGGGGGCCCTCATTGCACCCTGTGCCCAGAAAAAGCATTGAAAGAAACCCAAGCAACCATATGCATCCAAGGCGACAGCGAAATGATCCTGACGGACCTCAAAAAAGCACTTCACAAAGAAAAAGACTACTTAGAAATTCCTGGCATTTATTATCAGACGAACCAGGGCATTAACCATGGACCTCCGGCAGTATTGACAAATGATCTCGACAGTATCCCTTTTCCCGCCCGTCAGCTCGTCAAACACTACACGTATGGTCGTGAATACAACCCGCATCTGAAAGCAGGAGAGTTCACCTCGATTATCACTAGCAGAGGATGCCCCTACAACTGTCGTTTTTGTTCCAGAGGCTCCATCACTATGCAGCGGTACCGAACTCGCTCGACACAGAATATCATCTCAGAACTCAAAGAAATTAAAGAACAAGGCTACCGACATGTGGTCTTCTCCGATGATTGTTTCCCCGTCAACAAGAAACAAGCCTCCAGTTTATTTGATGCAATCATCAATGAGGATATTTCCTTGAAATTTTCAGTCACCGCAACCAGAGTAGACCTTGCCGATGACGACTTGTATAAGAAAATGAGACAAGCGGGCGTCACCCATATGCAGTTCGGTTTGGAGTCCGGTAATCAAGATGTCCTTGATTTCTATCACAAGAACACTACCGTCGAAACCATACAAAAAGCAGTGCAGTTAAGCCATGACACGGGGTTTTTCACCATTGGTTCGTTTATTTTCGGCGCACCTTTCGAGACCAGAGACCATTTCAACAGAACATTACTTTTTGCAAAATCACTACCTCTTGATTCAGTCTCGTTTCTGCCTTTACGATATATGGTCGGATCTGAATTATGGGACGAAGCGATTTCTGAAGGGAAGATCGCTGAAAACGAATATCTGGTGCCTGCTGATAAAAACCGGGGGTTAGGGAATTATACTAAAGAGGAACTTTTAGAACATTGTATGAGAGCGCAGCGTTCTTTCTATGGACGGCCATCATTTTTCATCAATCTGCTTAAAAAATCACTTCGCAATGATGATCTTAGCTACGTACAATCCTATCTTTCGATTTTATCTTCATCTCTAAAAAAAATTTTTCGATAAAAAAAGAATCTTGGTGTTTTTTCGAAATATTAAAAGAGCAAGTGACGTTCTTTTTATTCCTATGAAGATACGACGCGCGCAAAAAGGAGATGCTGAGGCGATCACTGCACAGAATATCGCGCTAGCTAAAGAATCTGAAAATATTCATCTGAACCAGCTGACGACCCTGGCGGGTGTGACAGCATTGTTGTCCGATGAAAAGAAAGGCATGTATCTTGTCGCTGAGGAAAACAACACGATTGTCGGACAACTCATGATCACGGTGGAATGGAGCGATTGGAGGAACAAACCAATCTGGTGGGTTCAAAGTGTGTATGTACAGATACCCTGGAGAAAGCAGGGGATATTCGCACGGTTATTAGACGAAGCAAAAAACATGGCACGTCAACAAGGGGTCGGGTTTCTACGATTGTATGCGCATCATCACAACACCTCTGCTCGTGAGGTGTATGAAAAAATCGGATGGCAACAAGACCCGTATGTAGTGTATCATCTCTCCTTGTAGGTTTCAAAAAAAATTATTCCTTTGTCGTCGTCTTCGTAAAAAAACCGCTACAAATGATAGTACGATGATTACCCCAATACCAGATAAACTCGAAAGCCGAGGAGGGTCTTTCTGCTGCAAGGAAACATTTTTGTTACTTGCTTCCGGTGAATACTGTTCCCAGAGTTCATCGATGATAAACGCATTCATCACATCAAAGGTAACCGACAAGTCATCCTGATCGTTTTTTGTAAACTGAACATACACCTCCAGGGGACTGTTTCCATTCACCCAGGATGTGTTTACTCCCACACGCATCTTCCAAACGTATGTCCATGATTGATCAGATTGAGTGAGTCCCCAGTGGTCAAGAAGTTGTTCCATTGTCGATGGACCGGTGAGCACCTCGTACACTGGTGTACCAAATTCATGAAGTTTAAGATAGACGACTCGCAGATCGGTTTTTGTGATGACAGTAATTTTTATGTCGAAGGATTCACCACGCTTTAACATCGGATGAGCGGTCGCATCCTCCCAGTCGCCCTCTGTTGTTCGGAACCATGCATGAACCGATCCATATGCACATTCACCTGCACGATGAATCGGTGCTGCAGAGAATAAGAAGAGGAGACTGATCAATACAGCAATACCCCGACATCTGATCATATGAATCACCCTTCATCAAAACCAGAGGTATGCTCATCAAACCAGTTTTCCTGAATGTCTCCAAGCATCATCCCCCATGGTGGAACTAGCCCTAACGCAACCGTCGTAAAACCAAACGAGAGACGGGTGTTTTGTCCAAGCGTGATGTTCCCAGCGGAGATGATCTTTAGCTCCCGTACATACGATTGAGGCTCATGGCCTAATAAAGGATTAAAGATCGTCTCATCACTGGTATCAATGATTTTGAACTCCGGATACTCACCTTGTACATCAACGACCCAGACATTCATGGTCATCATCCAGACGGTGATCGGAGACGGTGGTAGAAGAGGAAGGCCGGTAGGTCCAAATACGCAACGATTCCGGATCTTTATGGTCCAGAGCTCCTCGGTATCCCACGTTGTTTTCTTGAACGGATCGAGATAATTTGGGTACTGGTCTACCGCCAGACGAATCGTCTCATCCCACAACATTACTTTTTGAGAATCGTATCGAGTGAGAGTCATATCATAGCCGAAGGGGATGGTGAATTGATTTCGAATCGCATCTGATACATCATTCAATGTTTCTGTGATATTCTGTGTTGTAAAACCAGCGGAGGATGGTATTGCTGATTCTATTGAAACAGTCAGTTGTTTTGAGAGTTCCGAAAAAACAGTCTCTGTCGCATTTTTTATTAAACCAACGTACCAATCACGGATGTAGTACACTGCTTTTTTTCCAACACTGAGAAACTCTGGCCCTGGATGATAGGTGGAAAAATCAAGGTAATCGGAGATATTCTGGGTATATTTTGCCAGAAGATCGTTTTTTGCTTTCTCAACCAGCTGGATCGGGTCCGGGTGATGCTCTGCATCGATATCAGGGTCAAGAGCGATGTGTCGTACCGATTCGAAGATCTGTTCAAGGGCACTCCAAGCTTCATCCAGTACCCAAAGTGCAGAAACCCCAGGAACGACCGCGACAAGGTCAATGAATCCTGTGTTGTTTCGTGTGGAAATCAACTCCTGTTTTTCTACTCCTGAATCATTATACAATGCAAGATACGTATCGATTGTATCTTGGAGGTTCAGATCATTGAGCGTCTCATTGAGGTAAAGAACATCGACAATATCGTCCTGAGTTGCTTGGTACGACACCCAGTGTTGAAGAATACTTTGAAGACACACGGTTTCGATAAGCTGATCAGTTCGGTTATTCCATATGATGATCTGTGTCATCGTCCCATTGACAGATTGCTCCTCAATCCGCCACCAGGTATGGTTTCGTTCATAGGTCACATTATAGCGTTCCTCGTAAACAGCACACCCTGGAATAACGTGTCCTTTTTGAGGTGTTAGCTCTTTTTTTACCACAGGCAGCATGGAGGTAGCATTCCATGGCGAATAACCGCCATCAGTCCAGCCTTCCCCAGGATCGCCCCACAGCTCAGCGATAATACCGCGGTCCAAGACCTTTGTCGACATCGTGTCATGGTACATATCAGAGATGATAGTGCCAAGGCGAGCAAGAGTAGTCGTATTCGTAATGAGATGTTTTGTGACGCCGGTCAGGTAAAAGGATTGATTCGATTGCTGTATGATTACTTCATTAATACGGGCTTGAACATCGCCTTCGAATTCGATGAGCTCATCGTTGATTTCTCCGGCTTCATTTTGAAAATGAAAGGTAGCACTACTGAGAGTATACAGGATTCGTTCCGCGATTTCTGAAAGATTAAAGCAAGGAGAAATGTCGATGGATTCGTTCACTGGTGATTCTGCATCGGCATTCGCACTGCCTTTCGAAAGATTTTCAGACTCAACAGCATATCCTTCTCCATCCATTTCATCATTAAAGATTGTGAGGGCATCCGAAGGTGTCTGCTTCAGAGAGTGTTTAATCTCTCGCGCTAGGTCAACTAAGCCGAGGGGATCGACACTGCCAAACACCAAACCTTGTTCGAGGAGTAATCCACTGTTAAGGATCACAGAGAGATGACGGTTGTCCATGACATTTAACGGTCTGCCACAACGATAATGTTTGAATCCTCTCAGAAGTGAATACAGATTTGATAGCACTGTCGTGAACGTCCATAACGATGAAAACGTGCCATTGATTGACTGACGATATTCGTTCATCAGACATTCAAGGAGCGGAAATCGTGAGGTGAGAATCGATGAGACCAGAACGTTTCGGGTCGTCAGAAGAGTCCAATCATACTGATTCAATTGTCGAATCTCAATATGTACTGGTAGTGAGACGACCAGGTATGTGGAATAATTCATGGTTCCAAGTGGTCCAATCGATGGAATCGAAAACCTCTCCAGCTGCATGATGTACGGTTGAAGACTGATGTTATCTGTCGAAAGAATCGATGTTTCATTCTCAAGCAGTACGTTGATAGCATAATGACCATCGGAGAACATATTGTAAAGATAATGACCGGTGAGGTACACGTTCAATTCTTCCTTGATGATTGCTTTCAGACGATACTGATTTATTTGTTCACTTGCCCCTAGCGAAGAAAGGATGACCGGATGTTTCCCGATTTCCTTTAACGCTTTCATCCCAGCAAGATTCAGTGCGTTCGTAAGATCAGCTTCGAAAGAATACAAGAGATATTCAATTTCACGAACGTCAAGGGAACGAGCTATCTCTTTGGATTTCTCCAGCTCCAATCGAGAAATATACACAGCAGTCAGACTGCTTCCAAGAAGGAGAAAGACGCCAATGACTGAGAACGGAATACGAGCACGCTGGTCCGATAAGAACTTTCGTCGGATCATTCTCTCACCGCCCAGATGGTCAACATCACTTCCGCTCTGTTTAGGGAGATACAGTCAAACAACAAATCGATGAGCATTTCTGAAAAATCCATGATTGTGTCAATGATATCAAAGAGGGCATGGACAAAAATTTCAAGTATGGTATCGATAGATTCTTGAATTAGCTGAACAATTCGATCTTTAATTGCACGCTCACATACTTCAAAAGCTTTGTTCAATGAGTCAAACGATCCATTGAACAACTCGCCAAGGGTTGCATTCAGCGACATGAGAATCGCTTGTGAAAGCGGATGACTCACACTTGAATTCAGACCACTAAAAAGTCGGTCGATTGATGCAATCGAAGCACCAAATGACTCGTTCAATGTTTTATCAAAGAACTGACCGGTCATGTTTTTTATTTTCTCAAAACCATATTGGATGGTCGCATGGACGATTCCGGGAAACACGGTGACGTTTGTTTTATTGGCAATCCCATCAATGAGAAAACCATAGACCAAATCACTGAGATTCTCTTTTGTCGCTCTGGTAGCATTCTCCCTTGTATCAAACGGTGGTTTTTTGTTGGTATAATTCTGCAAAACAATCGTCATATTTGTGATCGATGGGATTGTGGACCTGCTTAACCCGAGTTCATCGTCGAAGAGTTGTTGCTTCAACCAATGTTTCGTAAAGATTATCGTACGATTCCCTAGAGAGAAGACCGGGGTGTACGGCATCATGAAGAAGCTTTGTGCAACATAACAATCCTTTGTCGGCGGTTGCTCACCAATGCAAAACTCACCCCCAAATGGCACTCCTCGAACTGGATGCCACCACGCAGAGAGGTTATATCGATATTTTTCACTCAGAAGAGAGGAAAAAAATCGTTCGGTTTCATTACGTAGTTGTTGTTCAAAATCACCGACGAATATGTTTATCTGATTAGTCCCAATAAATGAGAAAGGCAGTCTGAATTGGCACCCGAGGTATTCAGCAAGCAGCGTCGCATAGGTCTTATGGCGTTGTTCATGGGCGAGCAACCAATGGGTAACAGATCCATACAGCCCATCAGTTGTATTCTTGATTCCGATATGTCCAGCGATTTCATCAATAAGAGTACCACAAAATTTGTAATCAAAAAGATCAGCACGCGTCACAAGATAGGTATGTAAGGTTTCATCAGCTATTTCTTCACGGTGCTTGTCCACCGAGCTTTCCAATGCGATATCTGTTCGTAAGACGGGGAGGAGAATCACTCCTGCAAGAGACACCATAATGATAAAAAAGACTGCATCATACATCAATGAAACACCAAACAGGTCATCAAGGCAAGGTCTGTGTTTCATCAAGATCACGTCCAGAGCAAAATAGTCAAGGTACCCGGAATCGTTTGTGCTTCGTTTAGAGAAATAGGAATTTCTTTTGAGATAGCGATACAATTCACTGGGTCTGATGTCATGGGATCAGGAAAATCCCATGTTTGGTTGTTCCACTGAATCTGCAGAAGAAAAAAGAACCCTGATTTCGTATACTGCTCAAAGTAATTTTGTAAGGCTCCGGTATCGTTCTGTAAAAGAGGTAAATGAACAAGTCCGGGTGGCTTGATGAAAAAACAATCAGGATTTGTTAGTTTTTGTAACAAACCATCTGCGGTCTGATAGGTTTGCAGCCGATCGATGCGATCTGCATATGCAACGTAGGTTTGGGCTAAGAGGATGATGAAAACTGCGAATCCTATCATCACTACAGACAGTGCAGGAAGGACTGTGAATTCCTCTGAGACAGCTTCTTCATTTCTCAAAAAATAACGCTTTCTTAGTAAATTTCTCATTATCAATTCCCCCAGACTTTTTTTTATTGAATATCAAATTTTAAATAGAATGTTTCATATAATAAAAATTACGTTTTTTTTTTTGATGAAGTTTAAAAATGAATTGTCATAGAACCAAAATGATGATGATTCAATATGAGAAGCCTCCGGTAGGGCACCGGAGGTTTCCTGTGCCTCTATGTCGTCAAATCGGATCACGGCTCACCGATTTTCTTTTAATAGAGGTAGTGTTCTAAAACCTCCGGTGTATTAAAAATTTTCTTATTCCCTGTTGAAGCTCCTGAGTATTACCTTGTTTTTTTATCTTCAATTTGCCGTTTTTCCAAGATAGGTTTAAATACTATGACTGACAAACAATAACATGCCTAGAGGCGGTTGGGCGGTATTTGGTGCCGTCCTTGCTGTCTTGTGTGGAGCCGCGTGGTATTTGGTACCCCGCTGGGCTCTCCTCTGGGTGTTTTGCATTTTTTTTTTATTGATGTCAGGATAGCTGTACTCAAACAATGTCTTTTTATTCTTAACATTCGTTAAGTTTAAATATCTACAAAGCCTACAATAACATAATTAGGGGGAATATCAAATACCGTACAAAAAATTCAGAAAAACGATAGTATTATCTATGATCATATGTAGCATGATGATCTCAGTTGTTCCAACATCAATCAGGGGACAACAAAACGCAGATGAGAATCAGACGAAATACCAAAAGACATTTACGCTTACCTTTTCAGAAAATGATTTTTTATTCGACACTCAAAAAGGATACGATATTGTTTCATTATCTGAAGGTGGAGTAACGACCGAAATAGGAAAACCGATGCTACCTGTGAAAAAAATAAAAATCGCGCTCCCATCGGATATGAAAATCATGAGCACCCAGATAAATGAACTCAAACAACAATTCCTACAGGGTACATTTTTCATCCAACCTGCGCAACCATCACTGCGAAGCAGCCAATCAACAGATGAGGTATTATTCGTCCAACCGGATACGAAAACCTACCAATCCAATCAAATCTACCCTGCTCAATATATCCAAGTGACTGGACAAAATGATCTTGCCGGCCAGAGCATCGCTGAATTAACCATCTACCCACTCCACTATATTCCAGCGCAAAAAAAGCTTTCAACCATCACCTCAATAACCTTCACCGTTGAAGGAACGAACGGGTACATCTGTGGTGATTATCTCTCAGGACATATTTCAGAAACCAGTAAAGAACTATACCAGATAATGATTCAAAACATGGTCATCAACCCAGACGATGTCGTTCTTAGAACATCCCAAAATCCACAATCCGCAGGTGTCAGCCCTGGCGATTATGACTATGTCATCATCACCCAAGACAGCTGGGTGAGTGCATTCCAGCCACTTGCAGACTGGAAAACAAAAAAAGGCATTCCAGCTAACATCGTCACCACCACATGGATTTACGACAGTGGTGGTTACAGCGGGTCTAATGTCGATAAAATCCGGGCATTTACTCAGGATGTTTATGCGAATTGGGGCACTACCTTTATCCTCCTCGGGGGAGATATCGATGTCGTCCCCTGTCATTATCGAACATTTTCTCAGGTTGACCCGGACCCAGTCCCAAACGATGCATACTACGCTGATTTTGATTCGGATTGGGTTTGTGAAGTCAATGTCGGGCGCGCATCAGTGACCGGTACCGGCAGCGGAACCGGAAAAATCGGGAATTTTATCAATAAGATATTAACCTATGAAAAAAACCCATCATTGACCGATTTTGCAAAAAAAGCAGGGATGTACGGTTTTGATCTTGACAGCAGCACCGAAGCTGAAGAATGTAAAATCTATATCGATAATACCTTCATTCCCTCGAGTTGGACGATGACTAACGTGTACGACAGCCATAGCGGAAACCATAAAACAAACGTCATCGCCTCACTTAACGCGGGACAAAACCTGATGAATCATGCGGATCACTCCGGTCCAGATTTCATGGGAACCGGCTATGTGAATCATGGGATCGGCCTAGAGAATTCGGATATGGATGAGTTAACGAATGGGAACAAACAAGGAATCTACTATTCCATGGGATGTGACCCTGCGGCCTATGACTATTCGAATTGCATCGCTGAACATTTCGTCCAAAACAGCAATGGCGGTGGAGTTGCCTTTATCGGGAACTCACGCTACGGCTGGTATTACGTCGGCTCTACTGATACACTTTCCATGGGATATGACATTGAGTTCTTCGAATCAATCTTCCAAGACAATCTCTATAAACTGGGGGCTGCGTTCTCCGATCATAAAAACGATGGAGTCGATTACTCCCAGGTATCGAAATATTGCTATACCGAACTAACGCTGCTTGGTGATCCTGAGCTTCCCATCTGGAAGGAAAACCCGATTAGCATGACTGTCACTCATCCGACCCAAACACCAGTCGGCTCGTCATCGTTTATCGTCTCGGTAAGCTCCGGGGGAAACCCTGTCAACCAAGCATATGTCTGCTTATGGAAAGGTACGGACGTCTACGTCACCGGGACCACCAACAGCGCAGGTCAGATCACCTTCAGCATTGCTCCATCCAGCCCAGGGACCATGTATGTCACGGTGACAAAACAAAACTACCTACCATATGAAGGATCCGCTACGATAACAGGAGGAACAGGGAATCCACCACAGAAACCAGCAACACCAACAGGACCAGCAAATGGAGGAATCAACATTGAATATACCTACAGTTCAAGCACCACAGACCCCGACCAAGACCAAGTGTGGTACCAATGGCAATTTGGATCATATACCACCAATTGGCTCGGCCCCTACGCATCAGGAACACAGACACAAGTCCAATATACGTGGACTATCCCAGGCACCTATGAAATTAAGGTAAAAGCAAAAGATCAAAATCAGTATGAGAGCGAATGGTCCTCACCTTTGTTTGTCACCCTGACGGATCTCAAACCGGTTCTCACGATCGGGGCGATGAACGGCGGATTGTTCTCGGTTACGTCAGTTATCAATAATATCGGGGAAGGGATAGCGACCAACGTCATCTGGACCATGACCGTCGATGGTAATTTCATCCTCTCCGGACAGACCGCATCAGGGACAATGACGTTACTTGAGGTGAATTCCACTGCAACCATCGAAAACTCACCAATCCTTGGTTTTGGGAACGTCATCATTACATTAAAAGCAAAAGCAGATGGGTTCTCAGAAATCACCAAAACAGTCGATGGATTCGTCTTCTTCATCTATATCATCATATAAGGGACGAATTCTCTCTACTTTTTTTACAAAAATCTTTTTACAATTGATTACGTCGGCAACTATAAAAATGTCATAGGTATCACCGTGCCGGAGAGGTGTTCTATGGAACAACAACTGTATCGATATCGGTGGGCCATCGTCGGAATATTCTGGTTCGTTATCTTCGCCTATGGAGCAAACTGGTTTGCACTTTCTCCTATGCTCGGAGAATTCAAGACAACATTTGGTATCACGAACACCTGGCAGACGCCATTATTACTATCCCTCATAGGAATGTTTGTGATTTTTTTTGCCTGGCCAGCCGGATCGTTAACTGATAAGAAAGGGCCGAAGCTCTCCATATCAATTGGAGCATTGTTCATGGCAATCGGATTTGGGATACGACCCTGGTTGTTGGAGAGTTTCTCTACGCTTCTCATCAGCAGTATTATTGCAGGAATAGGTTTAGCCTGGATTCTTGTTGCCATGGCACCACAGATGCTTCGATGGTTCCCTCATAAACAAGCTTCGCTACCCGTCGGTATTGCTGCTTCAGGATTGTTCATCGGGTTTGGCACGGGTTCTTTGTTTATGCCTATGCTGGCTTCCATCACTACGAAATTTAATAGTTTCCTTCTATTTGGTTTACTTGCAGTCATTGCATTTATTGTCTGGATTATTTTTGCAAAGGATAGCCCGAAAACTCCACCGGAAGAACGAAACAAAGTAGAGAAAATGGGATTTAAAAAGGGGATGAAGCACGTGTTTCATTCAAAAAACGCTTATCTCTACCCCATCGTTGGATTCTTCATTGTAGGTATCACATTAGTGATTTCTCATTTTATCCCCACACTCTATTCAAATGATCCGATGATGAAAAAACAAGGTGGTTATATCGCTGGGTTCTTATTATATGGATGCGCGTTAGGTGCGTTTGCTGCTCCTTTTACGGCAAAAAAATATGGGATTCGAAAAATCACAATCTCTGTTATTACCGGAGCGATACTTCTCTGGCTGGTTCTGTTTTTCTTGTTTTACACAACTTCCTATGACGTTGCTGCTATCAACTGGATTTTGATTGTCTTTATCGCATTTCTCTTCGGAGTCTGTTTCCAAGCCTCATGGCCTTTGGCACTCTACAGCCAAGAAACAGAAGAAGGTGTCAACGAAGCAAACGTTGGGATAGCAGCAAGCCTGTATATCTCCATCAGTAACATCGGTGCAGCAGTCCTACCTGTGATTTTCCCTATCTTATTCCCAGATAATTTCTCACACTTTGTTGCAATCACTATTGGATTGCTTCTCTGCCTTCTTATCTGGGGTATCGTCAAAAGAAAATAAATTTCTTTCTTTCTTCTTTTTTTTATCGTTGAATAACCCGTTTTGCTTTTCCAGTGCTGCGAGGAATTGTCTTTGGCGCAATCGCATGGACCGGGACATGCAGATTGAGGATACGGTAGATTTCATTCTCCGCTTTCTTCTCAAAGTCATCAAGATGACCTTCTCTATAACGACCCTCCGATGGCTCTACTTCGACAGAAAGCGAATACAGATCCCCTTGCTTCGTCTTAACTATCTGATAGTTATCACTCACTCCAGCGACCTGCATCAAGGCAGCCTCTATCTGGGAGGGAAACACGATAACTCCTTTTATCTTCATCATGTCATCGCTTCGCCCCTTGATCCTTGACTGGATCGGTAATGTCCGTCCACATTCACAGATTTCCTCTGTGATGGAGGCGAGATCTTTTGTACGGAAACGGATGGCTGGGAACGCTTCCTTAGTCAAGGTCGTATACACCAGTTCGCCTTCTTCTCCAAAATCAAGCGTTTCCCCTGTAATTGGATCGATCAGCTCCGGATAGAAATGATCAGCATTGATATGTAATTTCTTATATTCACATTCGGAGACAACCCCCGGGCCGATTAATTCAGTCAATCCATAATGCTCATGAGCAACGATTCCCCAGCGTTTCTCGATGTTTCTACGCATCTCTTCACTCCAGGATTCTGCACCAAACGCACCTAACCGAAGCTTGAAATCCTTTGCGGGATCTAATCCTTTTTCCTCCGCGACCTCTGCGATATGCAATGAATACGAAGGAGTACACGCAAGGGCGGTACTCCCAAAATCCCGCATGATATCAATCTGACGCTCGGTGTTCCCGGAGCCGATCGTAATCACCATCGCACCGATCTGTTCTGCGCCTTTCTCAAAGCCGTGTGCTCCAGTGAACAAACCGTATCCGTACGCGTTCTGAACCACATCGTTTTTTCGAAGACCGTTTGCATAGAGGGATCGTGCCATCATCTCCCCCCAAAGAGCCACATCATTTCTCGTGTAGGGACCCACAACTGGTTTACCTGTAGTCCCTGAAGAAGCATGAACCTCCACAATATCATCAAGCGGAGTACAGACCAACCCAAAAGGATAATACAAGCGCAGATCCTGTTTTGTTAAAAAAGGAAGTCTCTGAATATCCTTTAATGTCTTAATCGTCTCAGGTTTTATTTTCGCATCCGATAGTTTCTTATGATAAAATTGGTTTGAGGTATCAACGTATTTTACTAATTTTTGTAATCGCTTCAACTGTAGTTGTTTTAACTCAGGCAATGGCATGGTTTCATTCTTAGGGTCCCAGTATTCCTTTGTCATAAAAAAACACTCCAATGTTGCCAGTAAGAATACGGGGTTCCTCTATAAGATTTTCTAAACGAAAAATAAAGAAAGATATAAAACAAGAGAATTGGTTTACAACTCTTAAAAAAAAAAAAAAAAAAACTAATTCGATACAATGGTTGGAGGAGGCAATGATGAATTTAATCCTAGGCATGGATATGGGGGTATTTATAGCATGGATTGGAACGTTGTTAGCTACAGTTCTTTGCATTGTCTATGGGCTCTACTACCAATTCATTAAAAAATCAGAAAAAAAACAACAACCAGAATCCTCAAAAGAAAAGAAGAAAAAACAGGAGGAGGAACTCTGATGGACATCTGGTTCTTCATCATAACCATGGCGCTTTTTGCTGGAGTCTTTATCTTTCTTGGCTACTTGGGGTACCGAAAAACCAAGACTGCGGAGGATTATTTTGTCGCAGGAAGGACAATGGGGGCGGTGCTGATTGCGTTTTCCTATGGCGCGACCTTCATTAGCGCAGTTGCCCTCATCGGGTTTTCTGGTATCGCCTCGGTCTATGGACATTCGATCCTCTGGCTTGCGTTTCTGAATGTCTTTGTTGGCATCTTCATCGCGTTTGTTTTCTATGGGCTTCGCACACGAAAGATGGGACTATCCCTGAAGGCGATGACATTACCTGAGCTTCTTGGGAATCGTTTCAACTCAGTAAAACTTCAACAAGTCTCAGGGTTGATCATCGGCGTATTCATGGTGGCGTACACCTCTGCGGTGTTTCTTGCAATCGCCTCGCTGTTTCAGGTGACCTTTGGGATCCCCTACTGGATTTGCGTTGTCGTATTTACCTTAATCGTCGGTGTCTACATTATCTTCGGTGGCCTATACGCAGTAATGTACACCCATGCGGTACAAGCCATTGTTATGTTGGTTGGGATGATCATTCTCACCGTAGGCATCTATGCGATGCTTGGAGGAATCGGCCCAGCACATGAGGCAGCAGCAGCTCTCACCCCAGAGATGCTACAGAGCATCGGCAGTCCAGCAGCGACCCAGGCACCAAATGGTTTGACATCGATGCCACCGTTTCTCTCAATGCCATTTATGATGATCCTTACCCTCATCTTTGGTGTTGGCATCGGCGTGCTTGCACAACCGCAGTTGATCACCAGATATCTTACCGCAAAAGATGACAAAGCACTCCGTCGTGCAGTCCCCTATGGTGGTATTTTTATCCTTCTGATGACGTTCACTGCTTTTAGCATCGGACCCCTCTGCAATGTTTTGATGTATCAAAATAACATCATGTACCCTGTCAAGGAAACTGCAGGGGCCATGGTTGCAAACCCAGATGCAGTCGTTCCAACCATCATCAATCAGCTCTTCCCCTCGTGGTTTATTCTGATATTCCTCTTCGCAATCCTCGCAGCAGCCATGTCAACAGCAGCAGCCTTGTTCCATACCGCTGGAGCTGCTATCGGAAGAGACGTCTATGAAAAATCATCAAAGAAACAGGTATCTCCAGAGAAATCCATCTTTATCACTCGTATCGCAACCTTCGTCATTGTGATAGCGACCCTGATAATCACCTTGAATCCCTTAGATGTGGTTGCCTACATGACCGCGTTTTTCTTTGGTCTGATGGCATGTACCTTCCTTGCACCCTATACCCTTATGTTGTACTGGAAAAAAACCAACAGGTTTGGTGTTTGGGTCGGTATGCTTGGTGGTTTTATCTTCACCATGGCATGGTACATCCTCATCTACTTCAAAACCGCCCCGAAGATCATCGGCGCACCGCTTATTGGGGATTATGTAATCAATATGCTGGACCCCATCTTCATCGGCCTTCCGCTTTCGTTCCTGTTAACAATCCTCTTTAGCATCCTGCGCAAGCAGGACAAAGAAGAAGAAACCCTGATGAAAAAGAGCTTTGAAAACATTTAACAGGGATAACGTAATCCTTCCACGGATACAGGGTTGGTCGATATGAAGGTCCTTATACTTGGAGCCGGTATGATGGGTCGTGCGATTGCATACGATCTGTCAAGATTCTCAGATTTTGATGACATCGTTCTTGGCGAAAAAGACAGTAAAACACGATTGTCCGCCAAACGATTCCTCCAGGAGACCGGTGTCAAATTAATAGCGGTGAACGCCGAGAGTTCTTCTAAGATAAAAAGAGTATTACAAAAAGGGGATGTCATTATCTCTGCACTCCCCTATACATATAATTACAGGTTGGCTAGGCTTGCGATACAGACAAAAACACATTTTATTGACCTTGGCGGGAACAATACTATCGTCGAAAACGAACGACGTCTTTGTAATCTAGCAAAAAAAAATAATGTGACAATTATCCCTGATTCAGGGCTAGCTCCTGGTCTAGTGTCCATTATCACTCGAGATATCGTTGATCATCTCGATACTATTAACTCTGTACGACTCCGTGTTGGAGGTTTACCACGTCATCCTAAGCCACCCTTGAAGTATCAGATCGTATTTTCTCCATATGGGCTTATCAATGAATACGTAGAGGACGCGTTGATTCTTGACCGGGGGAAGATTCTTCAAAAGAAATCCATGACCGAGGTTGAGACCTTGCAGTTCCCTCAGCCGTTTGGAACCATGGAAGCATTCCTCACCTCTGGAGGATGCTCCACCTTACCATATACGTATAAACGTACAATTAAGTATCTTGATTATAAGACGATACGCTACCCGGGTCATTGTGAGAAAATCAAAGCGATCCTTGACCTTGGCTTTACTGATGAAAAGAAAATCAACTGCGCGGGTCAGATGATCGCTCCTCGGGATGTCTTTGCAGCAATACTAATGAAAAACATACCTTCAACAGGGGAAGATGTCGTGCTATTAAAAGTGATGAGTGAGGGCATAAAACAAGGGAAGAAACGCTTACGAGAATACCTCTTGATTGATTCCTATGACAAAAAGAACAATATCACAGCCATGATGCGCACGACCGGTTATCCTGTTGCTATCACCGCACAGATGATTGCGAATGGAACTATCCAAGAGCATGGCGTGTTTTGCCCAGAGGAAATCGTCCCACCAACTGACTTTTTCAACGAACTCAAGAAACGAGACATCATGCTTTCCATAACCGATAGAAGCGTTTCCCAATGAAGAAAAAAGAATTCTTAGACGCGAAAGAAAAGGCGTTGAAATCTCTCAGGGATGCGTTGGAAAAAGGAAAGGTAGACGATGGCGCACTCCCGATACTTGATCTGATTAATAAGATGGTAGGATTCTATACTTCAAGCAGCTGCGCAGGACGAATTGTGTTACTAGAGATACCGCAGATTGGTGACAAAAAAGGTGCGGCGTTCCTTGGGATCTGGCATCGAAGCATAGAACCAGAAGAGCTGAAGACTGCCGCTTCAAAAGCGACCACAGGCTATCTCTGGTTACTAGCTCAAGCACCGATCCTGCATATAGGTGCTGAAACCCTCCAACTTGCGGATAAAATGATAAAAACTGCGATAGCATGCGGATTTAAAAATTCTGCAGTAAAATCAATAGGAAAAAAAATCATCATTGAAATCTGCAGTACCGAGCGTCTCGATGCGCCTATAGGGAGAGATGGTGAGCTTTTTTGCGATGAAAAACATCTCTCTTTATTAGTGGAAATCTCAAATGAGGTCATAAGTCGGTCTCAGGAAAAAATGGATCGATTCAGTACAAAACTTGGGAATTTCACCGATTTTCCATGAAAATCAACAAAAGATTTATATATTATGTTGATATATTAGTTGTTGGGGAATAAAGTATGAACACAAAAAAAATCTTAGGCATCTTTATGTGCATGCTGGTAATGACCATGATACCTGTAGCAGCAGGAGCGACCACAAACAACACAGAAACCGGTAAAATCGGTTGGACAACCATACAGGGATTTACCCTCACCCAACCAAAACAGGTTAACGGTGGAGCATTGATTTCATTTAAATGTCTCTTTGTCCACTACGCCTGCCAAGGCCTCGGCCAGCGCACAACTGGTATCCGATACGGTGGTCAGGAAATGGTTATACCCGCGAACTTCAACGGGATCCTGATGAACCACATCGTTATGGGCTGGTGCATTGGCGCCTTAGAGTTCTAAAGAGAAAACATTAACTTTCTCTTTTTTACTTTTTCTTTTTTTTGTTTTTAGTTTTTTTCTTAAAAATATGGCTATGTTCTTTTTATAAGAGATAATAAGGATAAGCGATAAAAAAGAGAAAAAAAAATTAGATTGTATCGAATTTTTTAGCTACTTCCTTGGCTACTTCAAGGGTGGTATTTGATCCCCCGACATCATACGTTCGAATCGTGTTTTGTTTTATGACCTGAGCTATCGCGCTTTCAAGTTTTTTGGCGGGTTTTTTCTCCCCAAGGTAATCCAGCATGAGGGTTACGGTGAGGAGCATCGCCATGGGGTTAACCTTGTACATCCCTGCGTATTTCGGGGCAGAGCCATGGGTCGGTTCGAACACTGCGTACTTATCCCCAATATTGCCGCTTGAGGCAAAACCGAGACCGCCTACGAGCTGGGCAGCAAGATCAGAGATGATATCCCCAAACATATTTGATGAGACTAACACATCATAATCCTGGGGGTTCTTCACCAGCCACATACACATGGCATCGACATTTGTCTCCTGATACTTTATCTCAGGGTATTCTTTTGCGATTTTGCGTGCTTCTTCAAGCATCATCCCGCTGGTCTCACGGATAACATTCGGCTTTTCTATGAGGGTGACTGATTTTCGTTTATGTTCCTTTGCATATTGAAACGCTTGACGTACTATGCTTTGGCATGCTTTCTTTGTAAAGATCCTGCAAGAGACTGCAATCTCATCAAGGGGCACTTGTGCGAATCGCTTCATTTTCTTGTGGGTCATTAGCGCATCAAAGACAAGTTTTGGCAATGGTCGAAACTCCACACCTGCATAGAGATCCTCTGTGTTCTCTCGGAACACGACAAGATCGATGTCGTCTCGAAAGTTCAACGGATTGCCTACATAGGCTTTACAAGGCCGGATATTGGTATGAAGGTTAAACTCCTGGCGGAGTCGTACAATTGGACTTGAATAGGTAATTCCCTTGTTTTGGAGCTGAGGGGAGAGTTCTTTCACAGCATCTTCCCCCGGTTTTGAGGTAATCGCACCAAAAAGACAGCAGTCTGTTTCTTTTAATAACGACAAGGTCCGGTCAGGTAGCGGGTTTCCTTCTTTTTTCCAGAATTCCCACCCGATGTCCCCATAGGTGAATTCTGCATCAAGACTGATGGTATCTAGAACAATTTTTGCAGCATCCATGACGTCTTTACCAACGCCATCTCCCGGGAGTATCGCTATATGGTATTTTGACATAAGGGACGATAATCCTCCCCTGTTTTTAAAGCTTTTTTCGCCAAAAAAAACTAGGGTAACTCAAGAAAGGATGTTTTATTTCCGCAAATCCCCTAGGTTGGTGACTCGTTCGGCAAACGCGTTGTGTTTATGGATGGATTCTTCGCTTTCACTGCGTGCTATGACCAAGACGTCATCAGGTAAATCCTTGTATTTTTTTAATACAGAGCTGAGAATATCACGGACTACGTCTTCAACAAACTTTGGTTTTGCATGAGCCTTGAGGACAAGCTCAGCTTCGTCCTTACGTTTCAAGATACTATAGGTTGGGCTACTGAATGATTTCTCAACAATCTGAATAAGGTCATCTGCATCGACTACCTCAGTTCCTCGTGGGACTTCAATCATCAACGTACCTATATTCCGTTGGTTATGCGTGGGAGCAGAGCAGGTTTTATCCCGTGCCTCAAGTTTTCTGACGACTTCCATGGCGCAGGGACACGCAGTCATCCCAATGACTTTGACACCGATAAGTTTTTTCAGCTCACCAGTGCTGTTTGCACGTGCTTCTGCAATGAGTTTATATGGCTCAACACCTTTTTGACCAGAGGGGTAAAGGACATCTAAAAAATAATCTGCCTCTGCTTTTACCTCTGAAAAGGTTGCGTAGTCATGTTTTTTAAGCAACAGTTCAGCGGTTTTTGCGCAGAATGACTCTAAATCCGATACCGGTGTTCTCAGGGTTTGATCAATGATTTCAGAGACTAATTCAAGGTTGCGTGACATATGGCTGCCTTTCTGTGATGCTGGAAGATCCACAAACAGATCTAAGGTCACCGTGAGAGGAACTACTGATTTTTTATTTGGTCGTCTGATGTGAACAAGTTTTTTTACACCAGTTACTCCTACTCTTGTCAGCTTGAAATGTGAGGACGCTAGTCTTGATTGTACATCTGGCAGATCCATGGTTTTCATCAGAGTCACTGACAGCGAAATACCCTGATATTTCAAAAACATTCGCTTTATACCCAGATTTGTTCGAAAAAAATTGACTAGAGATCATCTTCCAATGTCACGAGCGGTTTTTTTTAAGAATGCTCATATAGTACCTTTTGTTTACATATTATTGAAGGGAATAGAGGGGTATCTGCATAACGAACGTGAGACGATATCAGAAAGCGGCGATGGGGATTGGAGCCATGATTATTTTTATCGCCATGGTCCTTGTCGCAGGGATTGTTGCTTATGTGCTCTTGTCCACAGGGTCATTGCTGGAGATCCAATCAGGAAACACAGGGACGCAAACCATTAAGGAAGTCTCATCAGGCTTGAAGGTATCCACAATCCAGGGGCATAACACCGCAGGGTTAATTGATAAAATCGTTATTCTTATCACCCCGCGGGCTGGTTCCCCAGAAATCGATCTCGCAGGGGTACTCATCGAACTGTCTGATTCTGAACAGAAAAATATCCTGGAGTATTCATCATCGTATTGGATTGATGGGACTGCAGGGTTAGATAGTCTTTTTGATGTTGATGCGTTTTCTTCTGTTGCCTCCGAGTTCGGAGCTATTGTCTTAATTGATGATGACGGTTCGTGTAGTCAAACCACTCCGGTGATCAATCGGGGGGATAGTGTGATGTTAGCGCTGAATACGACCGCTACCCTTAGTGGAATAGGTGAAAATATCAATATCATGGGCAATGTCATCCCTGAGGAGGGAGCCTGGAGCATCATTCAGTTCCGCACGCCGTCTTCCTTTGTGAATCCGATCCTCATTTTACAACAGGATTAAGTGTTGTTGGAATCATTATCATGTGGTTTTTGTCAGTTATTTTCTTTGAATTTACTGAGAAATGAGGGAAAAAAGTAAAATAACCCCCCTTGTTATTCAGGGAGGGTATCTGAACTGCCGCTGTGGCTTAGAGGTATAGCGATTCCTTGGTAAGGAATAGGTCGAGGGTTCAATTCCCTCCAGCGGCTCTTGTTAAGAATTATCATTATTGTTTTTGTAAATAAATCAGTGCTCCCATTTGAATGCCATCGTGTTTTCAAGGAGAAAGTTATTTAAACTCAGACTACATGTATGAAATTATGATACAGTTGTATCAAAAAATCAAACAGTTAAAAATCTTAAAATTATTTATAGAGAACCCTCACAATAGCTATTATCTCCGTGAATCCGCCCGTCTCTTAAAAATGGATCCCATGACAGTAAAACGAGCACTCACTTTATTTGTCGCAGATGGAATATTACTAAAAAAAGAGGAAAAAAACCAAATCCTCTACAAAGCAAATATAGATTCACCTGCCTTCCGTTATCTGAAAATATCCTACAACCTTTCATGGTTGCAGAAAAAAGGAGTGCCTGAATTTCTTAAAACCCATATGAACACGGTCACCTCCATTCTTCTATTTGGAAGCTATGCAAAAGGTGAAAACAATAACGAAAGTGACGTTGACGTCCTTGTTATTTCTCTTTCTAAAAATACACCAACTGCGGAGTTGGCGAAATTACTCAAACGCGATGTGAACCTCATCAATTTTACACCAGCGCAATGGACACAACAAGCAAAAACCAATAAAGCATTCTATCTCGATGTAATCCTCGATGGGATTATATTATATGGCACAAAACCGGTGGTTTGATGAAAGCAAGTGAATGTTTTCAGAAACGACTCCTGCGCAAAATAAAACCTGATCACCTCAAAGTAACAAAAGCTTTGGAAATGGCTGAGATAAAAAGGCAACGGGCACAGGATCTCTTTGAGAACGACTTTTTTGAAGAATCCATTGTATCATCCTATACCAGTATGTTCCAAGCAGCTCGTGCGCTCTTGTTTCACGATGGAGTCATTGAAAAAAGCCATGCCTGTGTCGTCACATACCTCAGAGAACTCTATTCACCAACGCTAGGGCAGGATAAAATAAATTGGCTTGATACGTACCGACTGGAGCGTCATGAATCATTTTACGGACTGGAAAAATCTAATATCGATGAAGATGAAGCAAAAGATGCGCTTGAGAAATCTGAAAAATTCCTAGAAAAAGTCCAACAAATCCTTACTTCACTTAATAAAAAATCATAAAACATAGTAGATGAATTGAACCTTTTGTAAGAATCCCTCCAGCGACTCTTGTTAAAAAAACACGGTTATTTTATAATAGATTTACTCTTAGTAATTTGAAATATTTTTCTCATTTTTGGTTCTTCTAAAAAAGCAATCCCGCACGTGTCCTTTGTAACATAGGTTAAAAGCCGCGTTTTCCTTCGATTTCTTAAAAAAAAGTAAGCACACAAATCCCTTCCCCTCCACTCAATCGTTTCCAATGATTATTCCTCTTGTACAAACGATGTGGATGAAAAAGAAAAAAACAGTTTGATAAAAAGATGTTTTATTGTTGTTTCTGTGACCACCCGTCATCGCTCACTTTGTTCGCTATAAATTGGTGGAATTCTTTCTTTAAATTCGATTACCAAAAAACATGAATTCTAAGGATGTATTGGTGCAATAAAAAATAGGCATCTTTCGCCATCGATGATGTTCTCTATAGATCAGCAATTTGTTGCTTTGGAAATTATTAAACATCGGTTAGAAAAGATACAGATAAAAGAATAATCATACATCGAATGGATAAGCTCTATCAAATTAAGAAATAATGTGGACATAATTCCATGGTTTCTATCCACATTCCAACTTCCACTTTTTCAACATATGGCATTTCTAAAATCGTATCTCTAAGTCCGCAGAGATGAGGAAAATCTTTCACGACACTAATAGCTATTACATCATGACTACCGACTAATTTTGAAGCAACTATAACACTTGGCAATTGGATAATTTTTTCAAGAACTTGAGCAGAATACGCAGGTTTTACATTGATCCCAAACCGTGTAATAAAGGAATAGCCTATCAGTGATGGATCGATAACGACAGTTGAATTGATAATCACTCCTTCTTTTTTTAATCGTTCAAAACGATTACTGATAGTATCCGGAGATACTTTCAATAATCTGGCAATCTCACGAAAAGAAGTACGCGCATCTTTTTTGAGTGCGTCTATAATGGCAATATCAATTTTATCTGCATCCATAGTTGGCTCCTAATCAAGCTCAAAATTCTTGGGGCACAAAAGAGGTTTATCTACTAAAATATCAACGTCGACGTTTTTTACCTGTTGGAAATCGCTAATTGTACTCTTTGTTATCCCAATTTTTTCTATGTCATCTTGTATCGCTATCGCTTCGATATCATAGCGTCCAATTGCTCGTGTCACGACGCACATCCCGGATATTCGTTTTACCATGTTGAGAATCTGATCAGAATAAGGATGTGTTACTTGTATCCCAATGAAAACCAAATATTTTTTTTCGAGTTGTTTCGGATCAATTACAATCGTTGTACCACGGATGATTCCCTTTTTTATCATTACGTTATAATGATTTTTAATAGTATCTGCAGAGACTTTGCACTGTTTAGCAATTTCTTTAAAAGATCTTCTGGCATCTCCTTGAAGTAGTCTCAATATTTGAATATCAATTTTATCAATTTCATTTTCCGACATATGATGATCGATACACGATGTTGTTTCTATCATTGTATGAATTTTTTCTATAAGATTCTTTCGTTTGTCAGTTATTTTTCTAAATTTTCAGTATTTTTATTTCATAAATACCTATTTTGTCCAATTTTTATTATAAAATATGAACATTATAGCAAAATTTATAAAGAAAATTGCACTCATGTCGACCATATTTTAATAAGAGGACGATAACAATGGCAATGGCATACGTGCTCATAAAAACATCCCCCGGACATGCTCGCGATGTGTATTATAAATCAAATTATCTCGAAGAGATATGTGAAGCTCATCCACTTGTCGGTGAATATGATTTAATTTTTAAGGTCAAAGCTGATAATTCAGAAACAATCGGCTACATTATCGAAGATAGAATCAAAAAATTGGACGGTATCATCTCGACGGAGACTTTCCCCGTTACCAATTTTATAAACCAAGGAAAAAAAGCTTAGAAAAAAAACCCTAAACGAATTTCACTATGATACATCAGGTTGAATAAATGACAATCAAAATATTTGTCACCGGTGGAACATTCGACAAAGAATACAATGAAATAGAAGGAAAACTCTTTTTCCGTGATACACACCTTCCGGAAATGCTGAAACTCGCGCACTGTCGACTTGATATAGATCTACGAACACTAATGATGATTGATAGCATGAGCATGAAAGATCAAGATAGAACCATTATTGTCGAGAATTGTAAAAACGCACTGGAAGACAAAATAGTTATCACTCATGGAACAGATACCATGGCTGAAACTGCAAAACGATTAGGTGAAACAATCAAGGATAAAACCATTGTTCTCACTGGTGCAATGGTACCCTACCGATTTGGTAGTTCCGATGGATTATTCAATTTAGGTAGCGCACTTGCCTTTGTTCAAACTCTACCATGTGGGGTATATATTTCTATGAATGGACGATATTTCGCTTGGGACAATGTTATAAAAAATAAACGACTTGGAGAATTTGAAGAGATTAAAGTAATTCAGTAGAACCGATAAAAACAGTCAATTTCATCTGTTTTTTTTGGGTGGGGCTTTGAATCTTTGGTAAGAATTCCTCCAGCGGTTTTTGAAACCTTTTTTCCGGTTAGACACTCGTGAAAATGCAATTCCGGCGACGGCTCTTATCGAATGGGTAAAAAACCCCTGTTTCTAATTTTCGTGATATTTAAATATTCGAATTTAATTTGATGTAGTAATGAATGAAGCAGATGTGTTCAAAGCATTGGCAGATCCAACCCGTTTAAAAATTCTCGAATGTATTAGAAAAGGAGAAAAGTGTATTTGCGAAATCATCCCATATACGGGGAAGTCCCAACCGAATGTTTCTCAACATTTGAAGGTGTTAAAAAACGCTGGTATTGTTGATGAACGTAAAGATGGTACTCGAATTATTATTAAAGTTTCGAAGAATGAGATTTACACTATTGTTGATAAAGTGAAGGATATCGTTGAAAAATAGTAAAATGGTAATATTTAAATATTTGAATATACTTATTCTTTTGGATGAATGAAGTTGATATCTTCAAAGCATTGGGTAACTCGACAAGACTACGAATTCTTGATTCAGTGAAAAAAAAGAAACAATGCATCTGTGAGATCATTCCCATCGCTGGTAAATCTCAACCAGATGTTTCTCATCATATAAAAATTCTGAAACACGCTGGTTTAATCTTGGAACAAAGGGAGGGGACAAACATTTTCATCGAAGCATCAAACAAACATATTTTTGATATTATAGGAATGGCAAGGAGGCTACATGAATGAACCCGATTGACATCATTATCGCAGGATTTGACATGCTCATGGAATATCTCTCAGCACATGTTTTAACATGTCTTATTCCAGCGTTTTTTATTGCCGGCGCAATCGCTGTATTTGTATCAAAACAGTCGGTTATGAAATATTTTGGTGCAAAGACTAAAAAATATATTTCTTACCCTGTTGCAGCACTTTCTGGCACTATTCTTGCTGTTTGTAGTTGCACGGTCCTTCCTTTATTTACCAGCATTCATAAACGTGGTGCTGGTATCGGTCCTGCAACAGCATTTCTTTTCTCAGGCCCTGCAATTAATGTTCTTGCAATTGTTCTTACTGCTCAGGTTTTAGGTTATGATATTGGTCTTGCACGAGCAGTTGCTGCTATTTTGATGTCAGTTGTTATTGGTTTGTTGATGGCTTTTATTTTTAGAAAAGAAGAATCAGAAAAAAAGAAAGATGATAAGGATATATTTGCTGTTCAAACAGGTGAGACGAAAAACATTCGTCCTGTGTGGATCTCGGTTTTATTTTTAGTGTTGCTTGTTTTGATTCTTGTTATTGGTGCTGCAAGTAGTAGTTATATACCCTGGGTTCCAAAACTTGCGATTGTTTATTTTTTAACACTTATTATTTCAGGTGTCCTAATTTTTTATTATACTCGTGATGAGGTTAAAAACTGGGGTATGGAAACATGGGGTTTAACTAAGAAGATCTTTCCGATACTTATTGTTGGTGTTTTTATTGTTGGGATAATAGGTGGTATCGCGGCTTATTTTATGCCGGGTACTGATCCAGCTACTGCTCTTGGTGTTGCTGTTGCACCCTATATTGGTGGAAATGATATTTTCTCATGTTTCCTTGCATCACTAATTGGTGCTCTCTTGTACATGCCTACTTTGTTGGAAGTTGCTATTGTTGGGAACTTGTTCGGTTATAGTGCTGGTATTATGGGTGGTGGTCCAGCCCTTGCATTGCTCCTTGCGGGTCCTTCGTTGAGTCTTCCAAACATGGTGGTTATCACAAAGGTTATGGGTGTGAAAAAAGCATTCACATACTTTACATTAGTGATTATTATTGCTGCTCTTGTTGGTTTTATTTATGGAATGATTGCGGGTTAAGGTGATTATTTTATGCAGAAGAAACCCTGTTGTCCTGCAAGTGCCATGAGGAATGAACGACAGATTATCGTCAGTGGAAATCTCATAGGTCTTGTGGATCTTGACACTAGCCTACAGGAAAAATATGAGATGAGTATGCCGGGTGAAAAACAAATAAGAAAAGAACTCGTGGAACGGGTGAAACTTTTCCACCATGTTGTTCCTGGTGTTGAAAACCAGTATGAAGACGCACTCTATGAGGTCTATCCTCCCCATTGTAGGAAAAGGAGCGAAGAAGAATGACAGCAGAGAAAAAACTAGGGTTTTTTGAGAAATATCTTACTTTGTGGGTTCTTCTGTGTATTATTGCCGGGATCCTCTTGGGAAGGGTGTTTCCTGAAGCTGCAGATGTGTTGAATCAGTTACAATATGCACAGGTTTCTCTTCCGATAGCAGTGTGTTTGTTTTTTATGATTTATCCGATCATGGTGCAGATCGACTTCCGGAAGGTCATTGAGGCAGGGAAAACACCGAAACCTGTGGCGTTGACGTTGTTTGTGAATTGGGCTATTAAACCTTTTACGATGGCGTTGTTCGCCTGGTTATTTATGAGTGTCTTGTTTGCCCAGTTTCTGAGCCCGGTTTTGGCATCTGAGTACATCGCAGGGATGATTCTTTTGGGTGTTGCCCCGTGTACTGCGATGGTGTTGGTTTGGAGTTATCTTTCGAAGGGGAATATGGGTCATACTCTTGTGATGGTTGCTATTAACTCGTTGACTATGCTTGTGTTATATGCACCGCTTGCAGCGTTCCTCTTGGGTGCAGCGAGCATTCCGGTGCCGTGGGAAACCATGGCGTTATCTATAGGAATTTATGTCGGTTTGCCTCTTGCTGCGGGGTATGTGTCCCGGAACCAGATTCTGAAACGAAAAGGCACTAAGTGGTTTGAGACACGTTTTGCTCCTTCGCTTCATTATGTTGCGATTGTTGCTTTGTTAATCACATTGGTTGTATTGTTTAGCCTGCAGGGGAATGTGATCGTGGATCAGCCTGTGATTATCGCATTGATATTCATCCCGTTGTTTATTCAGAATCAAGTGATTTTCTGGCTTTCCTATGGGTTAGCAAAGATCCTTCGGTTATCCTATGAGGATGCGGCTCCTTCTGCACAGGTTGGTGCTAGTAACCATTTTGAGGTAGCGATTGCGGTATCTATCATGCTGTTTGGGTTGACCTCAGGTGCAGCGCTTGCCGCGGTCGTTGGTGTTCTCATGGAGGTTCCAGTGATGCTCCTTTTAGTGAAAATTTGTCTGAGAACACAACATTGGTTCCATAATAAGGAGGTTGCAACCGAGTGAAGAAGGTGTTGTTTGTCTGCGTGGAAAACGCGTGTCGTAGTCAGATGGCGAAAGGATTCTTCAATACATTTACCAAGAATGCTGTTGCTGAGAGTGCTGGAACACAACCAGCAGAAAAGGTTGATCCGGTTGCAGTCCAAGTTATGAAAGAAAAAGGTATAGACCTGAGTGGTTTTGTTCCAAAAATGCTTACATTTTCTATGAATAACGAGTTTGATGTTATCGTCACCATGGGATGTATGAAATGTTGTCCAATCACACCCCAAGAGAAGACGATCACATGGGATATTGAGGATCCGAAAGGAAAACCACCGGGGGCGTATAGGCAAATCAGGGATCAGATTGAAAAGAATGTGAAAAAACTGATGACCGAGGTGATAAGAGATGGATGAAAAGACAAAGGAGCTGGTTGGTATCACTGCTTCTGTCGCAGGTCATGGTAGACCATGTTTCCTAAATCATTTCAAACAAGCGAAAAAAGAAGGCGTATCACAGGAGGATATCAATGAATTGGTTGAGTTTGCCCGGAGTATTAGTACAGCGGGTGACAAGGGAATTAATGAGTTTATATCAAAGACAATGAAAGAGAAAAAAGGAGGATGTTGAATGAAAATAGAGATATTAGGAACCGGTTGTCCAAAATGCAAGGCAACCGAGAAGGTTGTAAAAAAAGTTGTTGAAGAGTTGGGAAAAGACGTAGAAGTTGTGAAGGTTGAAGATTTGCAGGAGATTGTGAACCGTGGGGTAATGATGACTCCAGCGGTGGTTATCGACGGTGAGGTGAAAATCGTTGGGCATGTTCCTAGTTCAGATGAGATTAAAAAACTCTTACAAAAGTAGGTGATGATGAGTTGAAGAAGGAGAAATGTCTCTGTGAGGCTGACGAGGTGTTAATCTTCCCTTGTTCTGGTGGATCGAATGTTGGACAACTCGCTAATGAAACAGCAAAAAGGCTAACGGATCAGGGTGTTGGTGGTATGTATTGTCTCGCAGGAATTGGTGGACATATCAGTGGTTTTGCCGAGGCAACACGGGAAGTAAAAAAGGTTGTTGTAATCGATGGATGTCCAGTACGCTGCGCGAAAAAAACCTTAGATCATGCTGACTGCCCCGTAACTATACATGTTGTTGTTACTGAGTTAGGTATCAAGAAATCATCAGATTTTCATCTCGATGACATAGAGATAGTAAAAGTTGAAAAAGCAGTAAAAGAGAAATTGAAAAAATGAAGAACAAAAGATTGTACAGCGTCGTAACATCATTGTTTTTTGTGATAAGCTTTGTAGTACTAAGCGGGTGTACAAGTGACAGTTCTAATAACTCAGAAGGTCTGTCATGGTTAACCAATTATACCCCAGTTCATACTGTTGGTACAGGGTCGAATGACTTCTGGATTACCTATCCAACAGGTAATCCTTCAAGCGGACAAGACGTAGATCATCTGAACTGGATTGTTGATTCTCTAAAAACGAAACCGGTCTTGTTTGTAGTTCATCGAACTGGATGTATTGGTTGTGCTGATCAAGCTGAACGTGTGATAGAATTAGGGAAAACCTACGATGAAGAAGTAAATTTTTATGATCTTGATGCTGTCTACGAAGCTTCAAGTGACTTACTACAAAAAGCAAATGAGGTGTACATGTATGATCCTAATGGTGCACCCGGATACATTGCTCTTACAGGAATATATACGTCTATAAAAGAGAATGGAGCGGTGAAAATCGGTTGGCACACCTGGGAAGCACCAAATGATATGACCGTTAGCAATTCTGATCTGGAAACTTGGATTAAAGATGCAATTTATTATTATCATATAAACAAGTAGATAAACGAGGTTGATATGAAAAAATGGATTGTTGCCAGCACACTTATTCTCCCTGTAATACTGGTAGGATTATTTTTCCTCCCTTCATTTATTGAGGGCGAGAATTTTGAAATTAAACCCGCAGAGAATTTCACAACAACTGATGTAGAGGGTACTACTTTTAATTTGAGTGATTACACCGGAAACGTTGTTGTTCTTCACATCACTGGTTTAGAAACGCCGCTTTGTATCGAATGTCTTGAGGAGATGAAAGGACAAATAATTGAACTAGAAAAATTATCGCAATCCTCTCAAAACGTGACAATTATTACGATTAATAAACGAGTGAATCCTTCTTCGGATAATGGTAAAGTGATGGCGGAGCGGGATTTTGGTGTCAATGTGAGCTGGCATTGGGTTGAAGATTTCAGCCCATATCCTATTACAAGTTTGTTTTATAATTATTTTACCGTTGAGGGTGCATTTTCCAATCCAACTATCGTTTTGATCGATGCGGATCAGAATCTTGTCGGTGTGTATCATGTGTACTGCATGGGGAAAGGAAAGATTGATGATATTCAAACCGCGGATTCATTATCACAGGATGTATCAGAGATACTCGACGGAAAATGGGAAGAGTTCAGAGGGAGAAATTATAACAATGAATTAACATTTATTGGGATTTTTAGTCTTGGGATATTAACTGCGCTTTCTCCTTGTTCCATTGCCCTTCTTGTCGCCATGATTTCGTATGTGGGTTCATTGCAAAAACAAGATGAAAAAAGTTCAACAAAGAAATATTCATTGCAGGGTTTTTGGATCGGTGTCGTCGTCACCCTTGGAATGGCGTTTGTCTTTTTTATTTTTGGTCTTATACTCTCTTCAGTTGGTATCTTCATTGAAGCATCCACTATTTTTTACCTCGTGGCAGGAATAATACTGGTTCTTCTTGGTATTAATGTGTTCAAACCATTAAAGGAACTGCTTGTTCGTCAATCCCGAAGTGGTAAAAGCTCATCAGTGATGATGAAAGGTCAGAATATCTTTTCAAAGTTAAGTGCAAAATCGATCTATCTCGGTGCATTCTTTTTGGGCATCCTTTTCTCGATTGGATGGGCGCCATGCGCCCTGTCGTTGATGATGCCGGTCTTTATCCTTACCCTCTCGCAGAAGATTTCCATCCTCACGGGTGGATTATTATTGTTTGTCTTTGGTTTGGGTCATGGAGTACCCATCATCCCATTATGTGCTGCAACCAGCGGTATTCGGGGAAAACTAGGGAATAAGTATGTTACTGCTGGGAAATGGATGCAAAGGGTATTTGGCGTCATTATCATTAGTATTGGTATAATCATGGCGATACGGTTTTGGGGAATTACATTCTGGTGATAGGCGATGTAACTTTTGATCGCAATAATGTAATTCCTTCACTTCGAGCATGTAGTATGTCATTCATCGTTGTTCCTTTCATCTCTTTTCGGTTGAGTATGTGGTTTTTCAATGCTTTTCTGTAGAGAAGATATTCATCTTTTTCAGAGAAGTTCGGAATGACTTTTTCGGTGAAAAGAAATTCTTCTATCGAACGGTTCTTCCCGTTGTTATTCCCATCAGTCAAATCAACCTTATATGAGTCATAGATGAGGAAACAATGAATCATCGGTAAATATGGTAGATGATATTTTTCAAGGATCAGATTCGTACCGGTGACGATGTCTTCAGTCATTGCATAGATTCCAATCATTTTGTAAACAGGAATGTTGAGTTCTTCCCCAAGAGTTGCAATAACCGCATGTTTTGTCGTACAGGAACCAAATCCCTCTTTGAAAAGAATCAAAATATCTTCTGTTGTTGAATTATATCTATAGGGTACGTCATGTACATATTTACAGGCATCCCAGAAAGTATTAATCCCAAGGTTGATGAACGTAGGTGAAATAATTCCTTTGTTGGTAATGATAGGATTTGGAAATACTGTGTAGTTATCCATGTGATACCTTTGATTTGATGTAATACCTGATTGTTGTAATAAATACTTTTATTTGCCTGTTGAAGATAACTGCATTGAAAAGGAGAAATATTGTTTTTTTTTTTGCGGGCTTTCTAGTCATGCACTGTAATCTCTCCAGCGGTTTCTGAAATTTTATTTCTTCAGTTGGAATCCCCTAAAATACAATCCTGCAGACGGCTCTTGTTGTATGGCTAAAAAGCCGCTTTTTTATTGATTTTTCTCTTGATTCAAACATATATCACAAATACCATGTACATCAATTTGAAAATGGCAGATTTCACCTTTTATTTTCGTTTGAAGAAAATCTATTTTGTCTATGTTAAAATGCGTCACCGTATCACATTTTTGACAAATAAAATGACAATGATTATTCTTCTCTCGTGAATAAACCATCTTCCTATCGCACATATAGGAGTGGAGTTCTTTCTTCTTTCGTAAATCCTTTAAAAAACGGTACACTGTCGCAATACCGATCGTTTTATCCTTTTTTCTAATTTTATCAAACAAGTCATCAGCCGTAAATAGGGATGTAAACGTTGATATTTCAGATTGTATCAACTCTTTTTGTTTGGTCTTTCTTGACTTTTTTACCATGACAACAGTCCTCTCTTATTGATAATGGTAATCAATAATGTTTTTAAATACATGTTGCTTAAAAGGACGCCGAACAAAGGCTGAGTTCTATGAAAAAAAAAATAATCATAACCGTAGGAATACTATGTAGCTTACTGCTATTGAGCGGGTGTATACAAAACCAAAATGAACAGCAAGGCATTCAGATTGTCGCCTCATTTTATCCACTAGCCTTTTTTGCAGAACAAATCGGTGGAGACTACGTCACCGTGACTCAATTAATCCCTGAAAATACTGAACTACACGCATGGCAACCATCAATCTCAGATATCACAGCAGCAAGCAACGCAGATATCCTCATCTACAATGGCGCACAGTTGGATCATTGGTTTGAAGAAGATATACTCTCAACCATCGATAAAACTGGAAAAATAATTGTTGAAACAACAGAAGGTATTACTCTTCTTGAAAGTGAAACAGTAAATGAACACGATGGAGAAAATCACGAACACGAAGGCCATGAACATGACCTCTACGACCCTCATACCTGGGTAAGTCCGTTCATAGCTTCGCAACAAGCAGAAAAGATTTATGATGCCCTCGTAGAAAAAGACCCTGAACATACAGACTATTACACCCAACACTGGAACCAGTTACAACAAAGATTTACCACCATAGATACATCGTTTCAAGATGGATTATCGACAAAACAAAAGGATGCCATATTTGTCACTCATGCAGCATTTGGCTATCTTGCAGACCGATATGGTTTTCACCAGCATGGTGTAATTGGCCTTTCCGCTGATGAGCAACCAAGTGCATCAACAATTTCGACATTAGTCAGCACCATGATTGAATACGAAACCTATACAGTCTATGTCGATCCCGTCTATTCTGATAGTTATGCACAGACGTTGAAAAGCACGCTTGAATCATCAACCGGTCAGAATGTACAAATTCTCACATTGTATATAATGTCAGGTACTGTAGGTAACATGAATTATTTCGAACAACTTGAAAAAAACCTAGAAAATCTAAAAATAGGGCTACAAGCATCATAAGAAAAAAAAGAAGCCTAGCTGTATGCAAAAAAAAATTGTTCTTGAAATACAACACGTAGATATTGTACGATCAAAAGACCTTGTTGTTGAAGATGCGTCTTTTTCAATTGAACAAGGGGATTATGTCGGAGTGGTCGGACCAAATGGAGGCGGAAAAACTACCTTATTATTAGCAATTCTTGGTTTTCTTCCCATAAAAAAAGGTTCTATACAATTGTTTTCACAAAACATCAACACTTTTTCATCCTGGGAACGTATCGCGTATGTTTCCCAGGGAGCTACGTATTTTGATAGTAATTTTCCTCTTACGGTTCAAGAGTTAGTATCACTTGGGAGAATACAACGAACAAATATCGGCCGACCTCTCAAGAAGATTGATTGGGAGGCTGTTGATGAATCTCTTCAGCTTATGGACATTCAAGATCTCGCGAGTAAAAGGATAGGTACATTATCTGGTGGACAGAAACAACGAGCCTTTATCGCAAAGGCACTAGTGCGAAATCCGGAAATCTTGATTCTTGATGAACCGGTCGCAGGAATCGATGCTACATCATTGGAGAATTTTTACAAACAATTAAGTGATTTGAACCAACAAAAAAACCTTACTATTTTAATTGTTTCTCATGATTTATCAGCGGTTTTTTGTCGAATGACAAAACTACTCTGTGTCAATAAAAAGGTGTATCTCAGTGATATCACAAAAGAAAGCGACCCGAATGTTATCTTAAAAAAAGTGTACGGGGAGCATTTTCATTTTGTTTTCCACAAGCATGAGTGCAAAGGAGACTTTCACCATGATTGACTCATTATTGTTCGATATTCCTAAACTTCTTGGGTACCAGTTCTTCCAATATGCGTTACTTGGTGGGATGATTGCTGCGCTTGCAACATCATGGGTTGGGCTTTTTCTGGTTCTTCGCCGCGAGGCAATGATAGGTGATGGAATCGCCCATACCGCTTTTGGTGGTATAGCATTAGGGTTATTGCTTGGGATTCATCCTCTTATCACTGCATTGCTTGTCTCGATTCTTGCGGTCTTTGGCATCTCCTACATGCGGAAAAAAGGGCTTGCAAAATCAGATGCGGCAATCGCGGTTATGCTTTCCCTTGGTTTTTCTTCAGGGTTAATCATCATTAGTATTGCTGGTGGTTTTAATGTTGAGATCTTTAGCTATTTGTTTGGTTCCATTCTGACGATTGATCAAACTGATCTTATCATTGTCTCAGTACTTGGTGTTGCATCACTGTGTTTCTTTGGTATTTTTTACAAGGAGTTACTTGCGATAACGTTTGATGAAGAGTCTGCAAAGGTCACAGGGATACCAGTGGGTCTTTTTTCGTTTGGTTTTAATCTTCTTGTTGCTTCCACTATTGCTCTTTCCATTAAAGTCATTGGAGTAATCCTTGTTGTTGCCCTGATGGTTTTACCAGGTCTTGCTGCGTTACAATTAAAACGATCGTTCAAAGGAACTATGCTGGCTACAATTGTTTTTTCCATCATGAGTGTTATTATCGGAATTTTTCTTTCTGCAATCTATAATGTTGCAACAAGTGGTGTTATCGTGTTTACTGCTGCCGGTATTTTTTTACTGGCTGTAGTATATCGTAGATTCGTGTGATTGTTGGATCTGTTGCTTGAGTGTTTTTCCTGCGGGTTTCTAGTCATACACGATAATCCCCCCAACGGCTCTCCGAATTTTTTTGTTCCTGTTGTAGACTACCAAAAATGCAATCCCACGGGCGGCTCTTACAGTATGGATTTAAAGCCCCCCCCCTAATCATAATATTTATAATAAATTCCAGGATTTCTTTTTTCTATGAAAGAACAGTATCATATATTCTGGGAACTTATTTTGGTTATTGCTTCGGTTTTTATATTTAGAAGTGGTTGGCTTCTTCTTGATACGTATTTTGGTTCCTCATTTCTAATTCCCTTCCTTATCATAGGAATATTGCTTTCCATTCCACCATTATTTATTTTAAACCGGCATCTGGAGGATATAAAGAAAAAGTAACCAACGACTTTCCATATCTGATTGGTAAAGAAATATTTTTTATCTTACCTCATTATCATTCATTATGAATATAAATAAAAAATCCTTTAAAGAAAGACAATATACACCTAAACATTTGAGGTACATTCTATGGTACAGTTAAAACGATCATTAGGCCTCCTTGAAGTGACGCTCATGAGCGTCGGCGTCATTCTTGGTGCTGGGGTGTACGTTCTTATTGGTAAAGCCGCTGGGTTGAGTGGGAATGCGTTATGGCTCTCGTTCATCCTTGCTGCAATTGTTGCATCACTTACAGGTCTTAGCTATGCAGAACTCTCTTCACGTTTCCCTCATGCAGCTGCAGAGTACATCTATGTGAAGAATTCCTTTGGTCCACACCTCGCATGGCTGGTCGGCTGGTTCATCATCGTAGGTAGCGTAATTGGAGCGACGACTGTTGCCATGGGATTTGCAAACTATTTTTCTGTACTCTTCCAAACTCCTGTCATTATCACCGCTTTTATCCTACTCGCAATTTGTGGAGCAATCCTTATCCTAGGAGTCAAAGAAAGTGCGCTTATGACCATCATTTTCACTCTCATTGAGGCAGCTGGGCTTGTTATCATCATCGTCATCGGTATCCCAGACTATGGGTCTGTAGATTATACTGAACTTGCTAAAGGATTTAGTGGCATCATCCAAGCAGGAGTGTTGATTTTCTTTGGATACATAGGATTTGAAAGCATCACTCGTCTTGCAGAAGAAACGAAGAATCCTAAAAAAACAATACCACGGGCGATTATCTATTCCATTATCATAACGACGGTTTTTTATATCTTGGTCGGTATCTCGGCAGTCAGTGTCGTTCCCTGGCAGGAGCTCACAACTGCTAAAGCGCCTCTTTCACTCATAGCAGAACGTGTCTTTGGATCACAAAGTTTCCTTATCCTCTCAGTTATCGCGCTCTTCTCAACTTTTAACACGACATTGGTCATGCTTCTCAGCGGATCGCGCATTGTCTATGGGATGGCACGAGAAAAAGCTTTACCAGATCGTTTCACTGCAATATTAAAAATTCGACAAACACCGTGGATAGCTATTATCGCCTTAATGTTCGCTGCGATGTTTTTCCTCATTATTGGAGATATTGCTATTATCGCGAATCTTACCAATTTCACGATCTTTATCGTATTTCTTGCAGTCAATGCAGCGGTTATTTACCTTCGCTATAAGTCTCCACAAACTCAGAATGGATTCAGAATTCCCTTTGCCATTGGAAAAATGCCAGTAATCCCTTTCTTAGGATTTTGTTCAGTAGCATTTATGTTGATAAGCCTTCCTCTTGAAGTTCTTGGACTTGGCGCAATCCTTGGATTGCTCGGCATCTTGTTCTACTATCTATTGTATCTTCACAAAAAAGGTAAAGGTAAGAAGGTAAATTTTTCCAAATAGGTTCTTAGAAAAACATGCAATCAAGTGTTTAAGGTTTAAGTGAGTTTTATTTTTAAAACGTAATATACGACGATGACTATTGTTCCCCGTGTCGCTCCAGCAAGGATGTTGATAATCACAAATTTTTTTTTCGATAACGATCGCTTTCCATCTTCTTCTGCATTTAAAATTGAAAAAAGATACAAAGGAAGGGTATCAACCATTAAAGGAATGCTCATGAAGACATAGAGTCCAGCTGCTCCATATTTTTTCACAAAATTTTCAAAGGATGTGACTACCTGTTTAATTCTTTGAGATTTTAATGTCCATTTTTTTTTCGCGGTCTTTCGAACTCCTGTGCCGATGTAAAAAACAATCAATGATCCGCATCCATTTCCAATGGCTAAGATGGATATCAACAACACAGGGTGTATATATGGATTAAATAAACCGATCTCGACAGGTATGGGCAAAAAGATTGATGCGCTGATAACGTAGAGGAAAAAAAATATTGAATATAAGTAGGGATTTCCTACTGCATTGAGTAATATTCCTATTAAGTCCATTGGTCTTCACTGAAAGCTTAAAAAGATTATATTTTTTACTATCAATGCTTATTATTTTACCCTCAGCTGCTTTTACGGTCCTATCAACAAATGCAGCTGATTCTTTGACAATCAAGATAATTCCTATAATAAAAATTTGATCTACAAAAGGAGGTGATAACATCTTTAACCAAAAACAAATTTTTCCATAAGAAATAAACGATGAAGGAAAAAGATAATGGGATTATCTCTGCTCGCATGAATTTTTCAATATTATTATTTATATGAAGAAGATCACCGTGTTACAAGAGAAATTTTAAACAGTTTTTTCATGCAGGCTTTCTAGGGATACTCTGTAATCCCTCCGGCGGCTCTATTTCACCCTTTTAAAACCTTGATTTCATCGACTAAAATTATCTCACAATCATAATTACCGATGCTTGTATCTGTTGTCCATTTCCAGTATTGATTACCGTTTTCACCATTTACGTCAACCACACTACCATTCAGAATGACGATATCATTTATGCTAATGTTATGTGCTAAGACATCAAGGACTTCTATTGTGTGTGGAATGATATGATTATTTCCCGTATGAGACTTGAAATAATAATAATCGCTTCTATCATCAGACGAGAGGTACCACGAGACTTTTCGATGTTCAAATGCAGTTATTGAATAATCATAGTTATCCGTGTTAGTTTGAACCTCATCGATACCTATGAAAAGATCAATTGGTGAGAAGATATTGCAAGGATCATAGGGGAAATCGTTTTTATCGTAGGTTTTGAAAGCCAAAACTCGTCCAGTCAGGCTATAATCTTTCACCTTCGTTAATTGAAACGACCAGCCTTGACTGGTGTTCAAATAACTCCCATCAAACCAGAAATCCTCATTTATTTTACAATCGATACCGTTAAAATCATCATGATACCCAAACGCGAAAACAAAACCATTAAAAAAAGTATAGATTAAAAGGCAAGAGACTGCAATAACAATAGAGATAATGGAAATAAAAACAAAGATACCATGATGATGTTCCACAGATGCAGATCCCACTCCATCTTTTTCCAAAGAATATGGCATGGTTTGAGAACGAACAAGTGCATTGTTGATTATTTTTGTATTACAGTTGATACACCAAAATGCGTCATCAGAATTTTCAAATTTACAATATTGACAATATTTTGACATATGCAAGGACTCTTTACTTGTTCAAATTTAAAGATACTACTCCCATCTTTAAAAAAAAATGTACATAAACATATGGTGGAAAAACATCAAAATGACAATGTAACAAATGAAATAACGGAAAAAAACCTGCAGAAAGACTCGAAATTCCATAAATAACAACAGAGGGGACTATCAGATATTTTTGCACGTATCTGATATCACAGAAACAAAATATTTATAAGCTAGGGAAGAAATCTCTTCGTATGAGCTGGAGAACAATGCTGTTTAATGCCTATACCTTAGCCTTCATTTTTTTACTTATTGCGGTGCTGATCATCGCCTGGGCGTTTTTTTTCTGAGAAAAGAACTCAATACAATCGTGTCACACTATAGTCAGCCAATGCAATCAGCAGGTCTTTGCTTTCAGAGGACTCCACGATATCAAGACATCTTTTTGCAGTGTCCCTGAATTCTGCTAGCTTGTTCTCCGCATATGCAATGGACCCTGAGGCGTGGAACAGATCGATGACCTCCATCACATCCTGTTGGGTCGCACTCTCATTTCCGGCGGTCTTCATCATCTTTTTCTTATCTTTCTCACTTAGCTCTGTTAACGCATGTACAAACATCAAGGTGCGTTTCCCATTCAGGATGTCACTGCCAATCATCTGTTTTCCTAAGATGATCTGCTCTGTTAGGATATTGAGCAGGTCGTCCTTTATTTGAAACATCAGACCAAAAAGAGTCCCATAGAGCGCCAGGTTCTCCACCTGTTTGTTGTTGCCTTTGCCGATCAGTGCGCCTCCTTTGCCTGCAAGATAATAGAGCTGGCCTGTTTTTTTCTCAATCATCCTCATATACTGTGGGATGGTCACATCAAGGCGGACTGCGAACTCGATGTCTAAGGCTTCTCCTTCGTAGAAATCCTTTGCTGCTTCCGCGATGGAGCGGATGATTTCTTTATAGGTCACGGAGTTGAGCTCCGGCGGAGCCATGTACGATAGCATCCGGTACGTCTCACCAATCAAGGCGTCTCCTGCAAGAATGGCGAATGGTATTCCGAATTTCTCATGGGTGGTCTGCAGGCCTCTGCGCCATTTATCCTTATCAATGATATCATCATGAACGAGGGTCGAGTTATGCATATACTCTAAGGCGATCCCAAACGGAATCGTCGTCTCGGGCACACCTCCGACCGCTTCGCAGGCAAGCATCGCAAGAATCGGACGCAGCCGCTTCCCACCAGATAAGGGGATCCATCGTAACGCATCATAGAAGATCTCCGGCTCCCGTGGTTTCAGATTCCCGGTCAACGCCCTATCAAAGATAGATGCGCGCTCCTTCAGTATCTCCTCTAGATCCATTTTCTTGTCCCTCAGCTGATGACGAGTTGGATTTCCGATTCCAATGTTAAACCTAAGAACTCAGCCATGCGGATGACCTTGATGTTTTCCAGCAGCATGGAATCCTTTATCCCCATGGAGAGCATCGAGGTGTAACAGGCGTAGAAATGCGCACCCATATCCCTGGCTTGGTACATCAACTCAGCAAGGACGATACCGCCCCGGCGTTTGATCGAGGTTTCTTTCCAGGCGATGGGTGCTTCACCCCAACGGGCACGTCGTGGCTTATATGATTTTTTCAGGATATTGACGCCTCGCCCTGTGAAAAACAATGACACATTCATCCCCATTTCGACTCCAGCGACCCCAAGATTAAACGCAGTAAGAGCCTTATCGTAGGTGTCCTCCATAACAATAATGGTCATCGTCCCGATCTTTTTTGTAATCGCACGTTGCATCGTTTTTTCATATTCTTTGCGTATTTCCTCCGGGATCGGGTCTTCAGGCATCAGGGTATCCTCTGAGACTACATATTATTTCGTCTATAAGTATTTTAATACATAAACAAGGGCTAAAATGTCATCATCTCAGCCATTCCTCATTTATAACTATTATTAAACGTAATAGATAATAGGGAAAGAATTGTACAATAAGCTTTTAATAATCGCAGGTTTATAAAGATACGAAGATACAAATATGATGTCACCCTGGGATACCCTACCGTGGAATACAATACTGCTTATCATAGGAGTCTCCTTACTGATTCCCAGTGTGATCGCACTCTTTTTCATAAAATTCAAACGCTATGAAGACGTAGGGCTTGCCATCGGAGTATTTTTACTTATTTTAGGGGGAGTCTCCTATCTGTATCTCATCCCCCAAGAGGTCATCTCAGAGACAAAACTCCCAGAAAACTACAGCTGGGAAGACACAGGAGCAGTACATTACTGGGAGCGAAACGGCCTGTTTCTCCAGGGTAACGACCAGCAACGCATCCCCTTTGTGATACGATGGCTCCTCCCAGAACGCGCCCCCATCGAAAAAAACTTCCTCGCCACAGAAGTCATCCATGTCTCAGAGTTCCAAAAAGAGACAAACACTGCCTTAATCCATGACGTCATCTACGACAACAACGGTGACGTCCTCAGCGTCATAAACAACACCCAAAAAGTCAGCGAATGGTACTGGGTCAACTCCCATACCACGAATCTCTCCTACATGAACGTCAATGCAGGACGCATGGGCATCCCCGCCATTGACCGCAGCATCAACACCCTCAAAGTCGGATGGGTAGAATCCAACGGAGAACAACACGGCAAAGAAACCATCGTCCTCATCCGTGACATGCAACGCATAAAAACAGGATACATCGATGGAGTCGAAGTCTCCGTCTGGCGATCCGATATCTACAACACCGAAATCACCTGGCACGGACAGACCTACTACTGCGACGAGACCCTGCAATTCACCGTCAACCCAACAAGCGGATACGTCGTCCACGTGTACAGACACCTGGTCCTCTCCGCACATCTCTCCGAGTTTCTCAACCTCTATTACCCCTCAGCAATGCACTCGCGGATCATCGCGAATTACCTGAAGATAAACGACCCCATTGGCGAAGCAGCGGAGCTGACCTACAACACCACAGAAGACTCCATGAACACCCATCTAGACGCAGTCAGAGACATCAACAATCTCATGACCTACGTGCCACTCTGGGTCTGCATCCCCATCACCGTAATCGGAGCAGCATTAACCTGGCGGTTCCTTGGCAGAAGCTACTACTGGAAACGCTACAGACAATACGAACATTTACCAGGCGACTCACAACCAAAAACAAAACGAAAAACATCCCACAAAAAAACACTCGCCATCGGGATGATCTCCATTCTCCTCATCTCCTCCCTCGGATATCTAGTCTACCAGAACACCACGACACAGAAACCAGACATGCAAATACCCCCAGTCACCATCGAATCACCCATCTCCGGGGAAGAAAACGAACCCACACCACCAGGGACAAACCGCGTCATCGACTCCGGCAGACACGTCCTTCAACTCTCAGACGAAGGATTCCACAAAGGAAGCCGTCGAGAATGGTGGTATTACAATGTCTTTTTTAACGACCCAGACAGCGACCTGCAAGGATACTCAATGATTGTCAGTTTCAACCAAATGAAATTCTTCGACGTCCGGTTCCTACGACCAGACAACCTCTTCATCCTGCTCTTCGATGATTCCGGCAACAACTATCCTCTCAGCACCTTCAATAAAAAAAGAGGAACCCTAAAGGCAACAACTGGTTCTGGTGTCGATGTGACATTTGAAAACAGCTGGACGAAAGGATCATATCCCACCTGGCAAGTGCACGCAGTCAATGACGAAAAAGCATTCGTCGCAGACCTCACATTTACCGCAGATTTCCTCCCAGTCTGGGTCGAAGGCAGAAGCGCAAACCTCCCACTCGCAAGCCTCGTCACCGGCGGAGACTACTACGTCCCCCGATGTAAAGTCACCGGCAACGTCTCATGGGACGGAAAACAATACCAAGTCGCCGGCATGGGCTATCACGATCACGTCTGGCAATCCGTTGTCCCTCGATGGGTTTCCCCCGGATGGGACTGGTCAAACCTTCACTTTGACAACGGCTGGGAAATGTACGTCTCAAAATTCAACCTTCGTGCCCCTTTCAAACTATCCTTTGACTCCATCATCATCTCCCCAAATAACCGCAACATCACCGAGTTTAACAAATTTGACATCACCTATACAGAAACAGCGACCCCAAAGGGACTCCCTTTTATGCGCTATCCAAAGAAAATGCACATAGAAGCAGAACGAGATGGCATGATACTAATACTTGACATCGACATTAACAACATCGCTGAAAACATCTGGAAATTTGCCCGTACAGGGATGTTCGAAGGACCCTGTAAAGCAACAGGGACGTTCTCATGGGATAAATATACCGTGGAATTAAACGGATATGGGCTTAGTGAGTTTACCCGTGTGAAATACCTCTTCAGCCTCCCAGGTATTTTCCGAAAATAAACAAACAGAGAGACCCGCTCAACTGGACAAGGTTTTTCATTGCTTCAACCTTGAAAAACTACCATACCCTCATTTTCATGTTTTTTCGTTATCCTAAGGGTTTTTAGTCGAAAATTATCACAATATTTATATAACGCTATAATGTTATTTATCTTAGAGGTTGTACATTTGAAAAACATACGACAAAAAACAATCATTTTAGGCATCATCACCCTTCTTTTGTTTATCAGTGTCGCACCCAACCAAGCAAGAGACGCCGACACAGAAACAACTCCTCAACAAAACCTTCTTGAAAACGACAATATCGTCGCAGATATCACCGTCACCTGGGACTCCTTTTTCCATCGGTTCTCCTTCAAAGACCTTGCACCAAACGTCACCATCAATCAAAGCACAACCACAGACTTCTATTTCCCGGAGATAAACGGTTCGATCCCTCATATAAATTTCACAGTCGTCTGCAAACACAAACTTGTAACTAAAGTACTCTTTCCTCGATTCACACAAGTGTATCTCGCGATTTCCTATAATGGATCTTTTATTCTGCTGAATGAATCAAGCAAGCTTCGGTGCACTAGCTTAGAATGGGAATACATCAACCTCACGGTGTCTTCCAACAACGGATTTATCCCGCTACTCACCAATGGTGAGAATATCACCCTTGATATCGAAGTCGGAGCGTACTTCTTTATATTTGGAGCTATTCAGCAATTAACCCCAGTCACCATCCATCCGGTACCAACGATTCCATAGTAAATTAACGCGAAAGAATTATATCCTTTAATTTTTTTTTTAAATTTATTTTTTTTCAATTATCTCTTTTCTCAAGAGCTTTGTTATTTTGACATTATGACGATTTAGCAAATAAATATTATATGGTTAAAATAACAAACAATAACTAGAAATGGAGAGATGTATAAGTTTGAAAAAGATAATTTGGTTCATTATTATTATATTTCTCATTGTAGATTTTTGTTTTGTTTGTATATACCTAAAAAATGATTCTTTGAAAGATGATAGTAAAATTCTGAATGATTTTGGGAATTGTGAAGAGTGCAGTAATATATCTGATGAAAATTCTGACTTTTTAAATTGTGCTGGTGGGATAGCCACAGGAACAGTCGTAAAAAATAGTAGAAGTATCTTTTGGAAGAATCGGCATTATACGGGAGAAAATGAGAAGCCTCGCTTTGAGCATGGACCAGTATACGATTATTGGATGAACACGGGTACGTCCTGGGGGATGAACGAAGTAGGGCTTGCTGTTGGTAACTTTATGCAATATGGAACCTTGGACAATTGGGAATATTATTCCGATGCATCTTATGATCAAACATATGGCATTCAATCATATTTGTTAGGTCATTTTCATACAGTTGCAGAGGCAGCATTTTTTGCTGCGTATCACATGGGCGGGGCTTCTTCTTTAGGAATTGTAAGTGCAGAACCAGGAGTTGGAGCAGTCGTTTATTCAGGAACTAACCCTGCCGGCCAACATGTGTGCAATATCACTTGGATTAACAATACGTACATGGGTTTATCAAATGCATATGAATGCGATGGTGAGTATGATAGTAAACGATGGGATGCAGAAGGCCGGCTTGATGATAGTTATGCAGAACATGGATTTATTGATTGGGTTGATGTTATACAAAAAGGGGCAAGAGATGTGCAAGGTCGAGAGCAAGGGTATGGTGCGTTTACTAGCTGTTGTGTTTCAAAGTCAAATTCATTATCGTCAATTGTTGCAGTCTCTGGTGATCCTCGGTGGAATGGATCTGCAAATATTGCCTGGACGTGTCTAGCGAGACAACCACTCGTCGGGATATACCTCCCATTAGGAGCATCATATCTCCAATACACTGATGAACGAGACATACCTTCAGAATTTACAAATGGTGGCGGAATGGAAGACTATGTAGATGCAAAAGTACTCTACGCCACCAATGGAGCAGGACAAGGTTCAAATACATATTATGCAGAAAAAGTTCGTGAAATTCAAAACTACACGTTCCAAATTGAAAATTATTCATTCATACTATATGATGCTTTTATAGATTCTCTGAATGACGCAACTTCTCAGGAGACTGTAAAATCATTATTAAAAAGTTATGTTGACACCATTGTTCCAGAAATGATAAGTGCATATGAAAATGAAACGTATATAAGCTGGGATAATACACTTCCAAAAATTTCTAATATTGTGCGAATAACTTCAGATCCATTAGATACCGATCCATTATATGGTTGGGTCAATATAAGTTGCACAGTTATTGACAATATTGCAGTATCTCAAGTAATGTTAACGATTTTGAATCCGAGTAGTGCGTGGAATAATATATCTATGGTGAATCGAACCGCGGAAGAATATTATTATTATTCATCCACTACATTTTCCACTGCAGGTAATTATAGTTATTATATCTGCGCAAAAGACACAAACAATAATACAAATATTACAAGTATTGTAACATTTTCAATACCACCAAATTGGGATATCAATAATGATGGTCGATGTACGATTCTGGATTATGTGCTGATATCAAATCATTTTAACCAAACAGGTTTATTTGGATGGATAAGAGAAGATATTGATAATAATGGGGTTATTAATCTAATGGATCTAATAACAGGTTCCGACCATTATTATGATTTATGGTGGTAATGAAAAAGGAAAAATAAAAATATATTTCGTAATCAATTTTTCTTCTTAATTATGAATAGTAATATGCCCTGTGTTTATATGAAATCAACGATTCAAAAACCTTTTAGGTTCAAAGCTTTAACCCACTAAAAAAACAAGGTGTTTTATTAAATCTTACATTTTTAGACTGCATGGAATACATAAAGACAAAAAATGACTCACATCACACAATTTACGATTTTATAAAAATGGGTAATTTTCTACCATATTCTTTATATATTATGATTAAGTAACGTATTTATAATAAAAAAACATATAAGTCAGCTAAATAAAAGATAAATTTTTGGGGAGTAAAAGAGTATGCAACACCATATTGTAAAAACAATCTTGTTTATCACCACCATAATTTTTATTACAGGTTGTTTTTTGTTCGTAATTGCTCCATCAGCTGCAGCTGATAGACCTTCAGAAACATATCAAATCCCTCTTAAGCATAAATGGAACTTGTTCAGCATCCCGGTTAATGAAACAATATCTTTAGAACGAATTTTTATCAGAAACAACAGCATTGACTACAACTGGTCTGAGGCAGTTAGCAAAGGAATCATTATAGGAACTGTATTTGAATGGAACACCGAGGTTCAAAACTATTTAACTACAGGATGGACTTTCAAACCAGCAGTCGCATATTGGATTTGGGCGAATTACCCTTGTTTTATTCTCTTCCAAAGTAACATTACAGGTGATGGAGAAATCGGCGAGATGACATCACGGTGGAATATGATGGGTCTACCTTACAACGCTACCGTAGCAAAAGAACAGCTCATTATCTACTACAATGGAACTCTGTATTCATGGATAAATGCTACCAATAACAACAACGAAGAAAATCATGCTTTACTTTTACCATATTTCTTCGAATGGAATTCCACAACTCAGATATACAGTCTTGCTCCTACGCTTATCCCCGGTAAAGGATACTGGCTGTATGCGTACTACAATCTAACCCTTAGACAACCGATAAATTTCCCACAGATTATCGATTATTCAACCGACAATTCCGGAACAGGCGATATCTTCACCTGTAATGTCTCAGTCAATGACCCAGATGGTATACAGAGCGTTTGGATGGACTATTGGTACATCAATGAGTCATATGTCGTAGAACAGATGATCCCAACTGGCGTGAACAGTTACTACGAAAAAACACTGGTTCTCCATTCCAAATCCCTTGAGCCGCTTCATTACGTCATTCATGCGAAAGACACAAAAACAATCTGGAACAGCACTATCGAAAAAATCATCCCTCTCGTTGACAACGACCCCCCTCAAATCACTACAACCTACGCAACACCTCAGACCGCATCGCAAGGTAATTCTATTAACATCAGCTGTAACGTAACTGATAACATCGCGATATCTCAAGTTAACGTCCTCATCACATACCCTGATAACTCTTCTTGGAATATCACAATGCAAAATGGTTTTTTTTATACAACTATTTATACCATTGTCGGAAACTATCATTACTCAATCTGGGCGTGTGACAACAGTTTTAACAGTAACACATCCTTACAATATGTCTTTACTATTACTCCTAAAATCTACACCATCACGACATCCGCTGGATCTGGAGGGAACATTATTCCCAACGGCGTCATATCTGTTAACTACGGCGAGTACCAGAACTTCACTATCGTTCCTGACGCGGGATATCACATTGATAACGTAATCATTGATAACGGGTCTTTTGGCCCGTTAACATGGTATAACTTCACCAACGTATTAAATAACCATTCGATCAATGCTACGTTCGCCCTCACAAATCAGCCCCCTAATCACGACACACCACTCTTGATCTCAGAAAATGGGACAAACACCACCCATGAATCTCTTCTATGCTTAAACCAATCTACAGTTGACCCTGAGGGAGACACTATTACCAATACCTTCCGTTGGTTGAAGAACGGGACCTCTTTGACAAATTTATTACTCTCATCCAACATCGAAAATACCACAATAGTGAACGATTACTCAGGCTCGGAGAACCATGCCATAGTTCAAGGAGCAACATGGACCAGTGATGGAAAGATCGGTGGCGCATACACCTTCAACGGGGTCGATAGTTACCTCCAAGTACCTGATGATGCAAGTATAGATGGCGATGGAAACTGGAGTGAAATGACTGTTGAATATTGGCTATATCTCAATGCGAACCAAACAAGTAAAACCCTGATAGCAAAATATGATGGAGCTGGGATCAATCAACGCAGCTATCTCATGTATATTAGTGGAACGACAGCGAATAAACTCTTTGGGGCAGTCGCACGACAAGGTGATTCTTACATCTATCAAGAATTTGCCACGATTCCCATGAAACAAGTCTGGTATCATGTCACAATGGTCTACAAATCAGGAGATGGATTACGCGTTTACCTAAACGGTCAGTTAAATGGAGCGAAACTAGGATACTCAGGGAACATCCAAGAAAGTCCTGAAAAGGACCTCTATATCGGATGTCGTTATGGAACCTCAACATATCTTGATGGGATAGTTGATGAGATAAAATTATATCCTTTTGGGTTAACCCCACAACAGATCTTACAGAACTACAATGATTCAAAAAACGGATATAGTAACATCTCGACCATTGTCAAAGAAGAAACAACAATTGGAGACGTATGGCAATGTAATGTCACGCCAAGTGACAGCGCACACGAGGGTATTACGAAGGCATCAAATTCGTTAACCATCGTTCCGGTCTATTTGCTTACGATTACACAAAGTGGCAGCGGATCGGGGACTGTTGAAGTATCACCAAGTGGACCATATTACTCAGAAACAGTTGTCACCCTCTGGGCAAACGCATCTGAAGATTCAGTCTTTGCCGGCTGGAGTGGTGCCCTTAGCGAAAATGATACCCCTGAAACACTCCTCATGGATGCAGATAAAACAGTCAACGCAGAATTCTCCTCTACATCGCTTCTTACAATAAACGCAAGTTACGACAGTGGTAGCATAGGGTCATACACCATCGATGGGAACATGGTAAATCTTACCTTGAATACAGAACATCTCATCAACAGCGGGCAGTACTATACCTATTGGATGAATTTCAAGGTTCAAAACACGCTCAATAAAAATATCACCTTCCGTATCACGAATGCCGACCTTGTCCCCTTCCTATCAGACACAACCCATACTGTTCATCTGGTGTACAGCTACAACGGCATCCAATGGAACAGACTCACGAACTATTCCTACACTGCAGGGACTTACACGTTCTGGAAAAACTTTTCAGAAAACGATGCGCAGATTGCTACGTTCTTTCCCTTCAACTACACAGATATGCAAAATTATCTTCAGATTGTTAATACTAGTCAATGGGCAGAAATATCAATTCTTGGAACAAGCACACAGAATCGAAACATTTCTCTTCTCACCATCACCAACCTTGGTGTAGCAAATAATACGAAGAAAATCGTCTATATTATAGGCAGACAACACTCAGCGGAGACAAGCAGCTCCCACATGCTCCAAGGATTTATTGATTTCTTGATCTCGAATAGTAGTGATGCAAGCAGACTGCGAGACTCGTTTATTTGGCATATCATCCCTATGACGAACCCTGATGGTGTCGCGCTAGGGTACACACGGGGAACATCCCTCCTCAGAGACTCCAATGATGACTGGGCCACCTCACAGAGTGTTGAAATTAATATCGTAAAAAACCATCTCGCTACCACAAAGAACACCACAGGTGTTGATTTCTTCATCGACTGGCACAGCCACATCAGCGACATCCGTTGGTACAATTACATCTACTCGCCACCCGGTAATACATTCTTCTCTTTGCTTTCAAATTGGACTGATTTTGATGCACAGGAAAGTCCTGGAGTTGGGTCCTCATCCGCACGAGGCTATGCAACTAATCTAGGGATTTTTACCTTCACTTTCGAGCCAACACCACATCTATCGACCTGGACGCTGGATTTACTGCACGATCAAGGCGAAAGGGTAGCGTATGCAATCGATGAATACTTCCCCTTATTACTGGACTCAGAATTCAATGGAACCGCCAGCAGTGAGGATCTTCGTATCAATGCGACAACACAGGATTGGTACGAAAGCCGTAATAATGATCCGCTGCTCGTCGGACTTGACACCAACAATATCGGTGGGAATCTTGGGAAGAAAGCAGGATTCTTCACCGACGATATCACTCACTACACCTACCTTTCACAAGAGTTCAGAACCAGACAAACCGGAAGATTCACTGCTTCCTTAGATATCTATATTGACTCCATCAGTATTTACTATGACAATGTTTCCAAAGAGTTCTACAATAGAACTGGTTTAATTTATATTGGATCTGATGACGCAGACCATATCTATGGGCCGTGTACAACAAGTAACGAACGATTCGTTTTCCTCACATTTTTTGATCAGACACCAGGTGATGATGAGAACGACATCGTATTGAAAGCACGGGAATCTCTTAGCCAACCATGGGCGAACACTACCCTATGGACGACTGTGATGGATAACATGAGTTATGACACCTGGTACCGTCTGACTCTTGATGTTGACATGGCAAATAGAACATACGACGTTTACGTCAATGATGCTCTTGCAAGAGAGAATGTTTCTGGCTACAACAACTATGCTTCAACCTCCATAAGCCATCTCACATTCTACGCGGGAGGAACCGGACGAGGAACATTCTACGTCGATAACGTCTTCTCACAGGCTTCTGATCGACACCAGATTGTCCTTAACACCGAAGGTAATGGAGACATCTCTAAAACACCAGGTGAATCATCCTACAAACCCGGCAGCTTCGTGGAAATAACCGCGGTTGCAGATCCCGGATGGTCCTTTAATCATTGGACAGGGGATCTTTCCGGAACCAGCAACCCCGTCACAATCACACCTACGGATCATATGATAATAACAGCGATATTCACACAAGATGAATACACTATTACCATAAACACCATTGGTAATGGATTAGTCTCTATTCTCCCTTCACAAACAACTTATCATTACAATGATATCGTTGAGATTCAGGTAAACGCAGAAACCGATTGGTCTTTCACACATTGGACTGATGCCCTCACCGGCCATAGTAATCCAGTCTTATTTCGAATATTCAATGACACAACGATCACCGCTCATTTCTCAAACACTGCACTCTACACCCTTTCAGTTTCAACCATCGGAAACGGTCTTGTAGAAAACGACCCTGACAGAGCCATTTACGAACCAGAGAGTACAGTAAGCCTTTCTGCTATTGGCAACCCTGGATGGACGTTTAATAGTTGGACCGGAGACGTTCCAACCGGTCATGAACATGACAATCCCTTCGTAGCCACTATGGACACGAATAAACTCCTCACCGCATCCTTCAACAGCAGCACACCTTCAGTTTGCACTCTTCAATCACAAAACATCACTTCCACAAGTGCGACACTTTGGGGCAATCTGAGCGACACAGGTGGAGAAAACTGCAGCATCTGGTTTGAATACGATTTGAATAATGTTGAAGAATGTATGGGAACCATCGCAACAGGCATCGTCTGTAAAGATGGCCGAAGTATCTTACATAAAAACCGACATTACTACTACGATAATGTCAAACCTTACTACTACCAAGGGACAAATTACTCGTTCTTCGGGATAGGCGATGCAGCTGGACAATGCCGCATGGGACAGAATCAAAAAGGACTTGCGATCGTCAATATGGACGTCGGTGGAACAATTACCCATTGGAAATATCAAACCGACTGGGGGAGCGGTAGCCAAGATAACGATGCAAAGAATTGCCTAGGAAACTATGCCACCGTTAGAGACGCCGCGTATTACCTCGCATTACACGGTTATTACTATGGAAATGGCTCCACCAATGGCGAATACCTAATTATCAGCTCAGAACCTGGTGTTGGCGCGATTGTCGCCATCGACCGGATTGGACATACGAACATCACCTGGATTAATAACACGTATGCTGGATGTGCAAACTCCTGGTACTGTGATAAAAAATGGGATACTGGGGATTACAACGACCTCCGAGCAAAACGAATCATGGATGATATCGTCATAAACGGAACGAGCAGTGACGGTGATCACCTTCTCAATTGGCAGGATATCGCTCAACGAGTCGCAAAAGACACCAACGACCTGCAAACCGGATGGTCCAGTATGTTAACAGGAATACAGAACACCCCACCTGATTCGTCAGGAAATACAGGACTTTATACATCCCTCGCTTTAGATTCTACTAATAGGCCCTACATCACATATCACGATGAAATCAATGGTGACCTTCGCTACATCAAATGGACAGGGACCGCTTGGACAGCAACAACAGTTGACTCCACAGGTGACACGGGAGAATACACCTCACTTGCTTTAGATAGCAGTAGTTACCCCCATATCAGCTACTATGATAAAACCAATGCGAACCTTCGCTATGCGAAATGGAACGGTTCAGCCTGGTTAAAAGAGATTATCGACTCAACCGGAGACGTTGGAAGATGGACGTCCCTTGCCATAGATACAAACAACTACGCACATATAAGTTACTACAATGCAACGAATGGTAATTTGAAATACACCCATTGGAATGGCACCGCATGGGACATCCAAACCGTCGATTCAACAGATATTGTTGGTGAATATACAAGTATCGCCCTCAATACCAGCGGTAACCCTTCGATAAGCTATTACGATAACACCAACGGTAACTTGAAATATGCGCAATGGACCGGATCAGCATGGAATATAGAAACCGTAGATTCCAATTCAG